>Ga0065711_1030011_pt1 | contig 34081 bp, 15 predicted proteins | sample Hoacrofraction12_FD_59098 | JGI IMG/M metagenome (GOLD analysis project Ga0065711, IMG submission 59098) | Hoatzin crop microbial communities from Cojedes, Venezuela - Epithelial fraction 12 v2 (version 2) | ecosystem: Host-associated > Birds > Digestive system > Esophagus > Crop | place...
CCTCCCCAGGTGCAGGACCCTGCACTTGCCCTTGTTGAATTTCATCAGGTTCCTCTCTGCCCAACTTTCCAGCCTGTCCAGGTCTCACTGAATGGCAGCACAGCCTTCTGGTGTGTCTACCACTCCTCCCTGTTTGGTGTCATCAGCAAACTTCCTGATGTTCTGTGTTGAACTATTCCTGAAAATTCTATCTAAATCTTAAACTGTGAGGAATTGCAGAAATAATTATTTAAAATCACATTTCAACTATAAAAGTTGTCACAGATTTTGAAATATGTGACGTCTTCTTAGTGATTGTTAAGTACTAGCAAACTGTTGTCATATTTTTCTAAGAAGTAAATCTTTTTGGAGTAAGAGAGAGTCAGCAGTATTGGCAGGGTAGCTTCTATCACAATGTGTTTTTTTTAGGATCATAAAATATGTTGGATTGGAAGGGACATTTAAAGGCCACCTGGTCCAAATCTCCTGTAAAAAGAAGGGGCATCTGCAGCTACATCAGGTTGCTCAGAGCCTTGTCGAACCTGATCTTGAATATATCCTGGGTTGGGACATCTGCCATTTCTCTGGGTGACCTGTTTCAGTGTTTCACCACCCTCATGGTAAAAAATTTCTTGCTTGTATACAGTCTAAATCTTCCCCCTTTTTAGTTCAAAATCTTTACCCCTTGTCCTATTGCAACAGGCCCTGCTAAAATGTTTGTCCTCATCTTTTTTATAAGACCCCTTTAAGTACTGAAAGGCTGCAATAAGGTCTCCTTGGAGCCATCTCTTCTCCAGGTGGAACAACCCCAACTGTCTCAGCGTTTCCTCATAGGAGAGGTGTTCCATCACTCTGGTCACATTTGTGGCCCTCCTCTAGACTTGATCCAACAGCTCCATGTCTTTCTTGTGCTGAGGGCTTCAGAGCTGGATGCAGGACTCCCTCCAGGTGGGGTCTCACCAGAGCAGAGTAGAGGACTAGTATATCACATAGGTGAATGAAGGAGGTCCTTTGGGCATGGTGACAGACTGTGGGCTTTTGGAAAAAAATATTAATTTCTGTACTGTGAACACGTGTGGTACACAAGGTCTATGATACAAAATCCAACTATATGCACAAAAAAACCCAATCAAACAAAAGAATTCAGTTATATCGCTGGCTGGTATTTTTATGACAGAAAAAGTCCAAGAGTAAATACAAATACATCAAGAAAGTAATGATTTTTTGGTGTGAATTGTGCAGTTTTAGGAGGAAATAAGGATGCAGCAGAAGTCCTTCTGATGACACATACAGCATCCCCTTGAGGATCTCTGTGAAAGAGCTTTGCAGAAATAGCTACAGTAGCAGACTCTTCTAATGTAAACATCTTTGAAGCAAACTGAGTAATTACCTTTGAGCATGGTCACAGAATTTCTGTGACCATCCAAAGAAAAAGAAAAAAAGGAAAACCAAAACCATACCAAAAGTATAGCAAAATCCTACAAAAAATATGCTCATTACCAGCCCATGAACATGGATGTCTTCTTAATATTGCTGTCAAACACAAATCATAATATATGGACATATTTCCATAAGCAGTATAATCAACAGAAAATGATGAAAACAATCACTGAAAATACAGCCTAAAAAGAAAAATCTGACATAGCTGACAAGCAAACTGAATAAAACCTATTTCTATCTCCAGAAAGAGTGCTCAAGGGTAGATGAAAACAGCAGCAAGGTAACCTTCTCCAGCCTCTCTTGAGGGATACCATTGTCTTTTGGACAGCAAGTAATATAGTCTTAGACTACATTTCTGGAAGCGTGAATATGCAGTATGTTATGTTAAAAATCTTGTTTACGAGCAAATATGAAATGTACTCATATATAAACCAAAAATATATTGTTATTGCAATTGATGTCTTGTATAAAAAAGTTTCAGTAATAGTGTAGTAGTTAAAATTTTTACACATGCACTTATTTTCTGCCCCTTTTACTCTTATGCTCATGCTTCTCCTGCTCCTCTGGGTCCTAAGGTTTATGGCTTCATTCTGGTATTTTGATGATTAGTCAGCAGATGAAGACTTTTGCTGGGAGAAGTGTGATGTTCATGTTGATGACTACTTCTTCTTCACTCTGGAGTCCACCTGAGATGATTTCCAAAATTTGTAGATAGAATTTCTTTGTTCTCTGTTGCCTCTAAAAGCAGATCTGCATTTCTTTAACATGTCACGTGTTAGTTGTTTATGGCTGTGGCATTTCCAGCCCCAGGCCTGTTCCCTGCCCTTTATCATCCCAAGCCTGCACTTCTCCACGATGAATCCTACATCTCCACTTCTCAAGCCCTCTGCTGCCATACCTGATTTGTATTTTCCTGGATTTTGTCATTGTGTTAGAGTTGTAAAACCATGATTTTACCACGCAAAGCTGACCAAAAGTAAAAAAAAAATCACGTTAGACACCTGCTCAATTAGAAAAGTTTCTGCTATTACTAGCTAAACTAAGTAAAACAAAGCTACAAGCAGGTCAGGAAATTTCAGAGAGATCAAGCTATAGCAGAGTCTACGCTGAAGCTTTGTAAACTCAGTACAAAGCTAACGACATGTTACTAGAAATGGCAATACTGTATTACGTGGCCATTCATCTACAGGTATTAGTCTGTGTGCTCAGGAAAGAGAGAGGCAAACCGACAATAAAGCAAAATACATTTGAAATACAGAGCACCTTTTGTGAAGCAAGGGGAATCTGTGCATGCCTGTATTACACAGCAAATATTTGATAAATAAATAAAAATGGAAAAGTATTACAATGATTTTTACAAATACATTATCCAACATTAAGGATCTGCGCTCAGCAAAATGCTAATTTATGTGAGAATGTTTAGCATGGATTGAATAGGAAAACAAGACTTGTAGTGATTATTAAATACCAACTATGTAGGGGTGATATGTATCAGTTGGACAATTATGAAGAGAAGACATAGCTGGAAAACACAGTTTATAACATTATTTGTATTTTCTACAATGGAGTCATGTCTTTCTGGAGCTCTGTCATTAAAATAACAGATAAAATGTTGCATTATTCTGCAATCCCAGTAAAGAACTAAGTGGCCAGAAAACAGTAATCCTAGCAGATTACTTGTTTCTGAGAATTTAACAGGGCTATACTTGAAAACTTCCTCTGCTTACACAGGTAATTTTCCTTCAAATTTTCCGTGTCTCTCCTGCTTTCCGCTTCCTTTCACAAGATAATCACCAAGTCAAACATGCAAAACAGGACTTGGAAAACTATACAGACTATTTAAAAAATGCATGAAGTGGTAATGACATTTGTAGTATTAGTATGCACTTTCAAAGATAATTAAATGCACTGGAATTCAGCTATGCCTATCAGATTGCTGTTTTACATATATACAATTTTGATGAATTTGTTCTCATCTTGTATTGAAAATGCTGTTCAGGTATTTGTTGCTAAAAAAAAAGATGCATGAAGCAATGGCAGCAAAATAACCTGTTATTATTTTACAAGTTAGTAACATATTCATATATCCCTTAACTCCAAAATTCAAAACTGCGTCAGGAATTACATTTTGATATACATATTTTAATTCAGTAGTCCTGTTTATATTCTTAAATATTATTATCATTTTCATTTATATCCATCTCATATAATTTCTGGCTTTTATGAAACAAGATAAATAAATCCTCTGTTAAAAAGTATTAATACTACATTTTTAAAATAAATGTTTCACCATTCTGCACTCACTCAGATCTGGTACAGAGTTTGCTTTGTCTACACATTTAACTGCCCCGATGGCTATTCACAAAATAAGAGATTAGGACTGAGGAGGAGATGCTTTGATCTCTAATAGCTAAAAGTGTTTTACAGAGCGTTCCCCTGGTGAAAAAGTGGCAACAAAAACCTGAAAAACTGCTGATTTGAAACACAGATCAGGCTCATTATGTTCAAGGTTAATGAAGCTGCCTTTTGCTCTCTTTCCAGATAAATGGCTCTCATTCTGACTTCATTCCTTGCTTTACCAACACCATGATATGAATTAGTCAGGGGACTTCATAAAAGTCTGCTCATGCCCAGAGCTGCCGGTCTTCACTTTATGCAGTTCAGCAGCTATTTAATTTTAATTGCTCCCCAAGCTTAGGCCAATTCTGGATGGCAAAAGCAGGGCAAGAATCATTCACTGCTCCTTTGAAGTTTGAAAAGCTTGTGTTCAGATTGCCTCGGGCTCTTATTCTTACATTTATGTGAAAATGTAAGCTGCTGAACACTTCTGTTGAACATCTACAACACTAACTTACCAGGAAATATCTTGTAAAGTGCAGCTGGATGTTTTTCCTGTGGATTTCATGTTAAGGATCTTCATAAAAATAATTGAAAAATCTAATAAAAATTTAGGAAAATCCATGCTAATGAGTTTTGGTAGGTGTAGATTTCAGATCATATTGCACAATCCCTTCATTATACTTCTTGGGGGGGATTATTACATCTGTGTATAGCCCCAAGTGCATACTACGAATAAATCATAGCTATACTTTCTCAGTATGTAAAAGTTTCTCACAAAGTAAAATCAATAAGTGTTGCCCTGTTGATGGTTTTGCAAAAAGATGGGCGAAATAATTTTTATCCTGTCTCTTCATCCCTCTTTCCTTTCCTCGCCAATAGCAAAATTCAGACTTCATGAAGGAAATCACTTCAAGCTCTGAGAAAATTGAAAGAGTGAATCACTGCAGGAGATAAGCTGAATCTGATGGTGGTGCAGAGAATAACATATTCCCTTGTGGGTGTTTCTTCATGGGGAATGCTCTTCAACAGGTATAAAGATGTATGTAGCAATACAGAAAGGGGTCTTCTCTTGGAAGAAGGAAGGGATGAATTAAAATGTGTTTTTCTGTATACAAGGGCACTAAATTAAAAGTTGAAGAGGCAGTAAAGCTGGAGGTGTGACATTACTGAGCTAAGTATTCAATGAAATTACTATAATTATGTACATTAAAGAAAAAAATTACATTGCCAAATGCAATATATTTGTTTTTTCTACCCACACAATTGTATGGTATCTGCACTGAGCTGACCAGAGCAAAGTACAGACAAAAGAAAAGGAAGGGTGAGTGAAGAAAACAGAAAATTATTTCTGAACATTTCTGTGCTTTGAGGATTGGGACTGTATTTACCAAAGCTACTGCAGAAGCTTAAAAAGAAATCCCACAAAACACAAGCACTAGGTTCCAAGAAACAAAATTCTAATACAACTTGCTAACATTCTTTCCTAGTCCACATTTCTACAAATAAAAGCCTTTTGACAACTTTCCGTTTGAATTTTCCCTTCATACTGTGACTGAAAGCAGAGAGTCTCTTTATCATCAGAAGTGCTTTGTATTTGAGGGGGTACTCATCTGCCTTTTTGAAGTTTGTCTCTCTACTTGTTTTCCCAGCATGACATTCTTCAAAAGAGATCTTTTAAAATGATAGCTATAGCTGCAAATTGCCCCTTAACACTAGATAAACATGAGGAAATATAGCAACTGCTATGTCTTGCCCTGCGTTTCTTTTGCTTACTCTTGAGAAACACCATTTCTCGGATAATCTCAAAAATAAAATGGTTAAATAGATTTAGAAGCTTTCAAGAACAGAGTAGAAAATTTTTCTGTTAAGTACTCTGTTTGATTACACTCTCACTTTTAGACTAACTCTTGTCTTAGAATTATAATACTTAGCAACAACAGAAGGTATTGTTTTTAACATACTTTTGTTTCTCTATGAAGTTATATGTGTTCTACTAGCTACAAGTTCAAAAACTGAATCTTTTGCTGATTTTGAGCCAGTTTTTCTTTTTCTGGTTGTAAAAATAATTTATGCTATTAATTCAAAAAACTTCAATATTATCTAACTTAAAATTTCAATAGCAACACAAATCTACACAGAGATTTAGAGTCAGAATGTCATCAATCCTTTCTGCTTTATGTATGACCTGTCCCAGAAGATAGCAGACACCTTACTTCTCTTGCTAAGAGCTACCTGGTATTCAAACTTATTTCTGGTTTAGTATGTATGGCAATACATCCTTAGGCACCCAATCACCAAACTCATAAAGCAATCCTGAAGTCAAAATGAAATTAAAAATTATATGAATATGAAACTCAGATGATGAACATTTCTAAATTAAATGAGTTTATATTTGAAGTAAAGATTCAGTTATTGGATTTTTGATTGTCTGAAGGTACAAGATATAAGCCTTTAAAAACATAGCACATTCTACAAAAACCCATATTTTTCAAGGAAAACCTTGTACATGATTATCCGAGAGAGTCACTAGTTTCAGTACTTAACATATCAAATATTTAGAAGTTATGTAAATAAGTGGTCCAAAGTAAAAATAAGGACTATCTACATAGTGATTTGTAGCAGTGGGGTGTTCTGATTTTGGGTTTGTGGTTGTTAGGGATTTTTTTCCCCCATTTAAATAGTAACCTACTTACTGCGTATTGGGTTCTCAAGTTGGTTCAGGATTATTCCCAAGTTTTAGGAAATCTCAAAATGTTTCTCAAGGTTTATTCCTGTGCTACGAAAGAAACCTTTCTGGTTTGCTATTGTTTCAATGGGTGAAGAACTATATTTGCACTCCATAAGAAAAACAATACTCAGTATTTAGAATTTAGTATTTAGAATTATGAGAGTTCTTGAGATCTGTTAGTAGGTGACTTTCCAGTGACATATTTTTAATTTCCTTCTCCAATATTTTCCTCTGACTTTATTTGGGGAGTTTAGGACTGTGCAGGAAAAGAAGGAGAGTTTGCTTTTCCTATTTCCTTCCCCTCCTTTTTTATTAAAAAAAAAGAAAAAAGACTGTGATTATATTATATTATGTGTTTAATTGTTTGCCACCTGCTGGGGCTTCAGCTCAAATTATGCAGAGACTTGGTCATTAGTCCATGCAGTTATTTCACGCATGAGAATTATCATTTTTAATTTGGCAGAAGTGAACTAGTACCCCAGCATGTGTTCACAAGATCCACCTCAAAAGAGCAGTAAAACAAGTCAACTAAGTTGATGAAGACAATAAAGCTATCAGGATAGCTTTGGGGCTAACAAAAATGCTTACTCAATCCTACTTAGTGTTTATAACTGTTTGCGTTTTTTTCCATTTTTTTCTAATGTCACTAATGTGGACTACTAATTCAAGTAGTAAATTAAAAAGTCCATAAAGTGGTAATGCATACCATAAATTTAAGAAATCACTCGTTAGAATTCTAATTATGCATATATTTCAGTGTAGCTTGAAACAAATTGAACAGTGTTTATTTATGTAAAGTCATCATTTTATCTTTACAGAAAGCCTTCCCAAGACATCCAGGAATGAAAGTCTAATTAAATTACCCACAAAATACATACAACTTTGTAACAGACACTTCATTTTCCACTGCTAGCTTCCATGGAATAGTAAACCTTGAAATATTCTATTTAAAGTATTAAACAGTAGCTCACTGAAAATTGACAGGGTTTTTTGCAAACTGTTACCATGCAACAGTGAAATGGAGACATAAAAGATTGAAATTTCTTATGTAAGTGCTAAAATCTTGTTCTTTTCCACTTTAACCACTATGGACAACATTATATATATAGTAGTTTTTTGTCATCAATCCTTATTTTTTCATGTATGTAATAGAAGAAGTCTCAGAGTCATTTAAAGTAATTTGACAGAGCTTTATGTAGTGGTAAACGTCATAAATACAAAGTCTTCCTCTGAAAGACTTTTTCCAAATACATTCTCAAGAAGCTTTGGTAGAATGTATTCTAAAACTCATATAGGGAAATATTCCTGCAGTTCGACATTTTCCAAAAATAAAATATTTTCCCCTAACTTCTAACTCTTCTGTCTTTCTAAGGGTACAGATGTTTTTCTTATTCTCAGTGAAGATGGGGCAAAAAAGATGACAATTCTGTTTATAACAGAATCACAGAATGGTAGGGGTTGGAAGGGACCTCTGTGGGTCATCTAGTCCAACCCTCCTGCCGAAGCAGGGTCACCTACAGCAGGCTGCACAGGACCGCGTTCAAAACCTCACCATGTAAACCCAATACAGCTGGTATTCAGTTCTTCACTCATTAACCCCTCTGTCTTTTTTAAACACAATTTTAACACCACACTCTTCCTTCCTGATTTTTTTCCTCTTCTTTTAAATACTTTTAATGGAAAATCATGTTTGATCTTTCTCCAGTGTTCTGGAAGATTTTCTGTTCTCTATAAGTTCTTGAAAATAGCTAGCAGTTCTTCAGATTCTTTCATGACTACCGTAAGTCCTTTAGGATGAATTTTGCTAGGGTCAGCTGCCTTAAAAGTACAGATTTCTCTAATCTTCTTTAACTTCTTGTTTTCATATTGCAACATGGCTTCTGACTCCCTACTAAAATTATTTACCTGTTTAATATATATTTGGAGTAATGCAAAAAAAGCTCTGGGAACTTCAGCCTTCTGTGTGTAATTAATTTCTTGCACTCCTTCCCCATAAACTGATGGATCTATATTTTGCTGCCTTTTCACTTACAATGTTTTACTGATGTCAATGGCAAAAAGCTATTCAGATCTAATCACACTAAAAAAAATATTTGCCTTGTCAGTCCACTTTTATTCCTTGGTCCCAATTTTTGTCATAAAAGCTTCTTGGTTTTTTTGCTTGTTCAAGAGAGTGACTTATTTTACACTTTTTATTTTTGCTAGGTGTTGCAATTCCCAACAAGAATAAGTTCACAAGACAAGTTCAGCAGTTATTTACAAGTCCGTCACAAGGGCAACAAACACATCAGTCAAGAATTTCCTAAATGCCTACCTGGCTTCACCTAATAGTTCTAAGTGCCATTACAAACCAGTGAACAGCAGTCTGTTCACAATACTTCATCCTTGCCATTCCTTTCTCCTCATGTTCTTCCTCTGTTCCAATGTTTCCCAAATTTCTCTCTCTTGCTCATTTTTGTTCTGCTGTGCTAACAATAGGCATTTGCAAAAAGTTACAGTAGTTTCCAGTCACCGAGGAAACTACACACAAATCTTTTTCAAATAAAACTGTCATTTAAGTTGCAATTCCTCATTTTCATCATTAGAAAAGAGTAGAGAATTGCAATCTCTTCTGCTGACAGCATAAGTTTGCTTATATTCTAGTTCTGAAAGAAATCACTGTGAATACCCCTGTCATATATTCATTTGAACCAGCTGGATAGTCTGCATCCTGCCTAAGAGATGGTCACATACAGTTCTTTCTCTCTCTTTTGTAACTTCCTTCTCTCAATGTTTACTAGTTTACCTGTTATTATACAGAGGACTTATCATAGACATAAGTTCCTGCTCAGATTTTCTTTTAATCGTCACCACTTCAACAAGTATTTACAAGTGAAACAGGAAAATGGGAATCCGTGTTCTTGAGGCAGTGCTGTAAGATGCAAGATAGATCTCATTATGAGGTGCATTTTAAAACAAAGAAACAAACAAATAAAACATAGTCATTTTTTTAATGTAAATTGAAGTCAAGAAGGGAAAAGAGTAAGAATATGTATCTAAAGGATAACAGTTGATATACAGTATAAATATTGTAGCAGGACTACAAATTTACGTCTTGCAAGTTCTAGGACTTAAGGGTCTTATGGCAACATTATTTCTGTGATTAAGACTTCTGCAAATGTCTGTGGTACTATTACGCACTGAGTGAGGTGAAACATCTAGAATTCTACCTCAGAAAAATTATATGTGTATGGCAAGACAAAGTTAATTTATCCTTAATAGACAGCTTCAGTATATATTATATTACCATTATAATGAGAATTTACAGGTAAAAGTATAATGTGCACAATCAACTTTAGACATAACTGACTTTTTGGAGAGCAGGAGAGGGAATTTACTTCCCATCATTGTCAGTGTTTCTTATCATCTGAGGCTGTGGTAATCCCTGAAAAAGGGGATTATGTCTTCAACAAATCTGAAAGAGAAGCAAAGAAAAAGTTTTTGCAGTGTTGTGGACTATAGTATTCTACTAGTCATGAAAATAAACCAAAACATTTGATGATAAATGATCTTCTGTTTCTACATCTACTTTTGCACATCCAGACAGATCCGGTGGTAAGGGTTGTTTACCTAGAAATTATGTGTATTTAAAGTTGCCAAGACCAATTTGAATTCATTTAAAGAGATGCTTTCAAATTTTCAGTGAAACCTTGTTCCATGAAAAGAAAATAGAAATACAGAAAGTGAACTCCTTAAATATATGAAAACTTCCAATTAACCAGGAGTGCTGAACATATTTTTCTCAATACTGACCAGTGAACATTGTCTTGTGAACTTCACCTCCCTATGGTGCCTGACTTTATAAAGAAGTTTTGGGAGTGTCTTGATTCCTGGGTATTTCAGAGTGTTGTGAAGCAATCTAGAAACTACAGATGATAACTTTTCAAATGAGTTATTTGTTATACACTGATTATTTTTTAGTTTAATTTTTTCATTTACCTTTCCTGTGAAGAAATCTGCAGTATGTTTATGAAGAAAATCATATATGAACTCTGCTACAAGTAGTTTTTCTTAGTGTTTGTGTAATATTTCTTGAAATTCAGCCATAACAACTACTTTCCCACAAACATCCTGTGTGGCCTTAACAGTCTTTTTCTGTCCCAGTTCTCTAGAGAAAAAAAGAATTACATTAGTATTTTTAGCAGTTATGACTGTTGTGTAGGAGTACAGTCTCTGAGATACTACAAATCTTAACTAGATAAATTTCTACAAGTTGATTTTACTTTAAAAAATGAGAGGTGAAAAAAAAAGCATACTGTGTTCCATTTAGTCGACTCTTCAAGCAACAAGTGATCTTCTGAGTTACTCCTCTAGTAACACCTGTCTTGCTGACTTTGTCTGCAAGACTGTTTCTTCTTTCTCTCAGGCTTATCCAAAGTCTTTATGTAAAAATTCTTTGCTTTGACTATAGAGAGCCAGGCACATTATAAACTGTTTTCATTCATGTTAAATCAAATGTGATTTAGCACTTTATTGTTTTGGAAAAACAACTGAACCAAACCAAACCCTAAACACAAACAACTCAGAGCAATAGCAGAAACTGCATCCAGACAATATATAAAAACCTTAAACAGGACTGGTCCTAAAATCAAGCCCTGGGAAACCCTACTAGTGCTTGCCCACCAGCCTGATGTAACCACATTTACTACCTCTCATTGAGCCTGACACTTCAGTCGATATTTCATCTAACATATTATGGACTTGTCTACCTCTATGGTGGACAATATGTCCAGAAGGATACTGTGAGAGACAGTATCAAAATTTCGCTATCAAAAAACTCCACATATACCAGCTTCCCTTGGTCAGCTAAAAGGATGACCTTGTCATTAAAGGAAATCAGATTAATTAAACAGGAATTTCACCTTGTGAACCTGTGTTGGCTATGAGCAATGACTGCATTGTCTCTCAAGTCTTTTTTAATAACTCACAGAATAGCTTTCTCCATAATTTTATCAGGCACTGAAGCAAGACTGACAGGCCTGTAATTACCTGGGTCTTCCTTCTTATTCTGCCTGAAAATTAGGACAACTTTTGCCAGTTTCCAGTTTTCTGGGACCTCTCCAGACTCCCCAGACCATTGACAAATGGTGGAGAGATGTCCCACAATAACATCAGCCAGCTCTTTCAGTACCCTGGGATGAACCCCATCTGGCCCCATTGATTTATGCACATCCAGCTACAGCAGCAAGTCTCAAAGAAGTTCGGAGCCAGCTGGGAGTTTATTGTTCCTCCAATCATGGTCTTCCAACACAGGGCTCCAGGGGTCCCAGGTCCCATTATCGATGTTAATGAAAGAGGTGAAGAAGACATTAAATGTCTCTTCTTTGTCTACATCCATATTTTCAAGGTGACCAACCTCATTAAGTAATGGACTAAATTTATCTCTGATCTTCCTCTTGCTGTTAACATATTTTTAAAAAACCTTTTTTTTTTTTTTTTTTCCTTCACAGTCCTGGCCAGCTTGAATTCTAATTGAGTTTTGGCCACACAAATTTTCTCCCCACAGTGGTGAACATCTCTGTAGTCCTCCCGTGTCACCTGTCCTTGCTTTCAATGTCCATACACTTTCCTTTTCCACTAAAGTTCTAGAAGGAGATTCCTGCCCATCCAAGCTGACCTTCTGCCTGGCTTACTTGACTGCCAACATTTTGGAATTGCCTGCTCCTGCACTCTTAAGAGATGGCTCTTAAATAGTGTCCATTTAGAGATGATTTGGATAGGAAGGCATAGTTAAAGGCCCAAACTGAACATGCAAATTAGCTAAAGGTATAAACAGACAGGCACTTTGCTTTGCAGTAATGGATGTAAATTGGGAATTGGATGAAATGTGAATGGTTCTGTTTTGAAGTCATGGCCATTTAACAAAACTGTCAGCGTCACAAACTCCTGGAATACCCTCTGGATTAGGTGAATTTGCACTCTTCTGCTGCATAAGAGTACTGTTCTGGCTAATGCCAGTTGTCAGGAAACTGTTATGGTGCACAGGTCCTCTCTATTTCAAAACTTAAGATGGCCTCTGAATTTGAAAAACAACCTAAACAAGAAGTTACTCTTTGAACAACCTGGATCATAACTTGGATCAGTGCGTAAGATAGTAACCTAGTTCCAGTAACCTAGTTTTAAGAAATGCCAGGAGACAGTATCCTGATTTTAGTGAGAGACCTTAAAATAGCTGTTAGTTCTTGCCAAGTACCAGCAAAAGTAAAATCCTTTTAACAAGATCTGAAGTGAGCTGCACAGTTCCAAGGGCATATAAAGGCATACAAAGTGTATATAAGAGTATATTGAAGTGATAGCAATGATGTGTATAGCTACCTAGCACTTAGTTTGTTTTAAAGGTTTCTCTGGCAAACTGTCAGACATCTCATAACTACCAATCTAAACATGCAACCCTACATCTTCAGGTTGCTTTCTCAGAATAAGAATTAGCTTTGTGAATCTGCACTCAATCCTGTTACTGGGAAAGTATTCATATGGAAAACTCTCCTTAGCTTTTGACTCCATTAGGAAAAGCCCTCTTCTCCCTTTCACTAGGCCATAGACCACTCCCTCCAAGTTTAAAATGATGACAAGGTTCTTTGAATATAAACACTGAAAATCTTGGTGCATAACTGAAAGGAATACTAATATTTAAATTAGATCATTGCTATGCATGTGGTTTAGAAAAATAGGTAAGGGAAAAAAGGAGGAGAGGCATATCAGGGACAATATATTACACCATGACCCACAGTATAATAGTAGCATTGTGGATGGGTCAAGTAAAAAGCAATCAAGAACAAAAATACCACCATCAAGTTTGAGTAAGACTATAAATGAAGATCAAATCCTGAGGCTGATGTTAAAGGGGGATTTAAATATTGAAACATTTATTTCTGAAAAAAGTAGAGTCATAAACATAGACTAAAATGCAATGCCATATGATGCTAAAAATCATGAACTGGAAAACTGAAGTAAGAAGTTGTTTTAAAACAGAACAAATAAACAACTAAACAAAAAGCTTACAAGCAGGGTGTCTGTAGGCCAAGAGCTAATGGAGTTGCCTGTCCTATAAACAGGAGTTTGACATGTAGAACATTTGAAGTAATCCACATGCTTTATTTGAGATTTATAACTTGGAGTTGTGCCAGTTTTGGGCACCATACTTGAAGTATATGAACCAGAAGTGTGTGAACCAGAAAGGTCACAGAGAAATGCAAAAAGAATGAGGTCTGGAAAACAGGACTTGCAAGCAAATGTTAAATGTTTTTTGCTGAAGTAGACAAATGAAGGATGAGAGCAGACTGGATTAAAATCTTCAAATGTGTAAAATAGTCATACTGCAGTAAGGGAAGACTAAAGTAAACAACATAGAAAATATTTCAATCTAAAGTAATTAAACTGTTGAATAAACTACCTTTGAAGGTTCCCAAAACAAGATTAGACAATAACCTGTAAAAAACAGTTAAATATAAATGACTGAAACATAAATGTTAAAACACTCTAGACAATTTCTAGTGCTCTTGTTCCTCTGTTTTCTTTATATGCATGATTTGAGACTCTAGGAAAAGAAATAGAAGATTAGTTCATGAAATGTTACCTCAGGTTTTATAATTCTTAGAGCCACAATACAAATTCAAACTATTTTGTGAGACAAACTCATTGTTCTTTTTTTTTCTTTTTTTTTCCCCTGTGAAATGAAAGAAGAAAATCCTAACAATCCTTAATAAATTAGTTATTGGAAGGTGAACAGTCAAAAGGAAGTGATTTTGTTAGGTGGGACATTTAGTACTGTTCCTACAAGTGTGCATCACAGAGTGTACTTGGGTGTTTGTTACTATGTAGCTGACTGGACAAGACTGATAATCAATTTCTTGGAAACATTTTAAGCTTTCTTTGTCAGCAAAGAGATATCAAGATTTCAATATCTGTTCTGCAGCACTGATCACATGTTTACAAAAATGCACACCTGATGAAGTTTGGTGATATTACAGGAAAAGTTCAATACAGACAAGCCTTCACCACTTATATAAGACCCTGTTTTAGCCAGAAAGAAAACTGGATGGCAAAACAGTGAGCTTTCTTTCAAAAATGCTTAGTTGACCACCCTTCCATTAAAATTTTGAGAGGCCTTTTTTTAATCTTAACCTCTGAGTATGATGGGACTCAGAGGAAAACAAAATAGATTTATGCATCACTGAACACAATTTATTGTATGTTGGCCCCTTTGGAGATGGTTATAGATAAAAGAACTTAATCATAATTTTCCAGGGAAAACAGTAAACAATTAACCACTATTGCCACATTTCAATAAAAAGACAAATCAGAAATTAGCATAATGTCAGCACAAGCCTCAAGAATAGGGATGTAAAAAATAAAAAGCTAAATAACTATATACTTTTCTTCTGCTTTTTCCCATTTAGAAATAATTTTGCCCTAAACACCAGTTTGAAACACAGATATACGAATAAAAGTGCATCAAAGAATGAAATTAATGGAAAACAAAAGAAAGCTATTCTGTTATGCTGTGTGATACTCTTCTTGAAAGACAATTGATGTAAACTGGCATTAAAAAAATTTAAAATCCTTTATAAATGGGATTATTAGTGTCAAAACCTAGCTGTTGTATATATGTTCTACTCATTTCACTGATTAATTACTTGAAGATTTTACTGCTTCCTATTGACTATACTAATTTAGAAATGATGTCAACAAAGAGGAATTGTTTACAGTGCAATAGCTGGGAAGAAAATGCTGTGTAACAATTTGGTGTTCAACATTAAGCAGTGCTTTAGAAGAAAATATCAGAAAGGAAAAAAACAGGATAGAAGGAAAAATAACAACATTTTGATACAAGGTATCAGACACATATGTATAAATGTTACATTTTTTATTGTATGTAATAATATTTATATATACATCTGTATGCTTAAAGATATCTCCATATAAAAATATCTGAAATATTTCGTTTTCTACTATTTTTCTCCAAATACACAAATTTGGTTGTGAGTGTTTGTGTGTGTGTATGTGTGCAGGGTGTGGGGGTAGAGAGGTCTGTATTACTGGAAATATTTTGATTAATATGCTTTTTGGGAAGAACTACTCCCAGAAACATACCCGACTACTTACTTAATATTTATTCTGACTCCCCAAAAATAAAGCATCCACATATGATAAAGCTGAAATTAGTAGCAGTACAGATTCAACAGACATTTAACTAAGTATTGAAAAGAGAAAGCAGTTTCACACCTAAGAAATGAAGTCAGAATATGATACAAAAAGAAGCTTAAATCACATAGTAAAACATGTAAGAGAGGGAATATCTAAAAAGTTAGTGTCTTCCAAGACACAGTTAGCTATCTGGAAATTTAATTAGTTACCCCTGTGAGGCTAAAATTGTGATATGAAAGTGATTTGTGCACTAAAGTACCTACATACGTTCTTCAAGTTGCAGAAAAACAGTCTCTAGATTTTGTTGTAAATGGGAAGTTGTCAGTATGTCGATCTTTTTGTTGTTATTTGTTTGATTTCCATTGAGAAAGCTTTGTTAAATTACTTGTTGAACTTGGAAACAAGCAAGAAAAGGTGAGAAAGGAGGAGAGAAATTAATTCCCTGCTTTTCAGATAAGCATCTTAAAAAATCCATAATAGAGTAATCTGTTCTGCTATCTCATTTTGTTAAACTTGCAGGATGCAAGACTCATGGGGCCAAAAATAGAAGAAAAAAATTAGTCACAACTGCTGGTCAGTAAGAGAGAAGGGTAACCTGATTTAGGAACACTGTGGGAAGAGAAGGTCTTGACAACCATCCTATACTCTGATAGTGTTATACCTAGATCCTCCACATGTGTAAAAAAATGTTAAGTCTAAGCCAAAAAATAAATAAAGGTCTATCTTTCTCAAAGTTTAGTGCATGTATGGTTCTACCCTAGTTTTAGAAGTAGTTGCTCTAGCAGAACTTCTGTGCATTTCTTTGTGATTAAAAAGGCTATATTTTTTCTGCCCTTAGCAGGAAGATGATTCAACTTTATTGTATGCCTAGGACACTGCCTTAATTGAATCCAGTAGTTGCACAAGCTGTCCTTTGCCCCTATTTTGATGAAATAAGGAACCTTAGGGTTGCCAGTGTGACATCTTTAGACATTATAAACCTAGTATTAATCCTAAAAGCACTACTTTATTACTTATTTTGTTTTAAGATGTCAAATGTGGCAATTCTTTTTGACAACTGCTGTTAATGCTTATACCATACATAACATACTGATACTTACATTCAATTTCAATTCTAGTAATATTTTCCATATTTTTACCTAATGTACAATTTTCCATAAATAATGTGTTGCAATTAGAAAATGACTGTAATGAAATTCCTAAAATTTTATTTTTTAAATAGGTCTCTTACTATCAAATATCCTTCTGATCCATTATTTCGTGGAGATCCTTAACATTTTCTAGTGATTTTGGACATCAACAAGGTAGCACAGAAAAATATAGCTGTGCTGGACTCTGGGGTTTTGGATTTGTTATCTGCTCCTTTGTTAATTCAGAAGTTGTTTATATATGGTATTATAATCTGCTGGGAAGACAGTTGTCACTGAAAACCTAACACAAAGTAACCTGGAAAAATCATAATCACACCAGCTCCTACAGAATGTCAAAAGCTTTGGCAGAAGCTAATACACTTCTGTAGCTGTACACTAATACATCTTAGAAAAGACACATGCATCTTTCAGGGTCATAGACTGAAAGATATTGAAAGTGGAGTGTAGAAGATACTAAGCAGCAACTACAATAGAGAACTTAAAGCAAAACCTTTGTGTTGTACAGTTTAAGCTAGTAATTATTCATGATAAATTTCTAACTTCAAATTGAAGCAGGAGCTTTTTCTTTTTCTTTCTTTTTTTTTAGTAATAAACTTTTGGCCAAGTATTTGTGCTTTTCTTTGAGTTTCTAACCATTTGACAAATTTCCGAATAGAAGTTTTCATGCAGTTTTAGTGAAATAATTTCCTTCCTTAGAAATACACTAAGAATGGGCAGAATTTGGAGTGCAATAAATAGCTCTATTTTTCTAAATCACAAGGTGAGAGATCATTTCTGGTTCACCTCCTTCTCTGTCTTATCCAGGGTCTTGATTCAGGGTCTTTCATGTCAGAAATGAATAGGATATCGATCCTTCTGCAATTGACCTCTTCCTCACTTAACACTGCGTGGGGAATGAAACAAAGCCAAACGCCAAAATCAAACAAGAAAATGTAAAAATGTTCAAGTAATCCTGATATGAAACAGAAATATTTTTTTAAATGTTGATTTGTTTTAATAAGATAATCTTCCCATCTTCACTGTGTTTCAGATATTTTTTCACAGTGAAGTACAGCACTGGCATTTCAAAAGATATTTTGATCAAAAACACCATCCCTCAGCATTTGACTACATTTATTACATCAAGATTATGTCAAGAAACATAGACTGCCTTTTCATTTCAGTAAGAACAAAACTGAATTCACAACACATTGATAAGTAGAATTATATATTTCTATACAGAATTATATAGAAAAGTAGTACACAAACAGATCACACATTTATTCAAGTAGGATTTCTGCAGCTTTGTACACTTTAACTCCCTCAAAACATAATGTCATTTATGTTCATAACAAACATTATGAGATTAAAAATTAATCTGTTTAAATATTATATGTTCCTTTCTTACTTTGATTGTATTTTTTTACTAAACCTTTGCACATTTGTTGTCACCTCCTTATCACCATTGAATATTGATTTTGATTTAGTATTATTCTTGATTCTCTGGTGGTTTTTCTTCTTTGTTTTATTTTTTAGGGTTGGTGTAGGTTTTGTTCCTTGGAAAATTACAGAAAAAATCAAAGTCACATAGCTTGTTCAGTGTTACAGAAGTGATCAATTAACAGGATGCTGATGTTCATAAGTCAGGCTGTGAGCACTGTATGTGATCCCGTTAGAGAGAATTTACTTCCATAAGCAGTGCCATTGACTCCTACTCTGAACTACAAGTAAGTGGATAACAGTCTGGCCTTGGATGATCTTCTTACTTTTAAAAATTAAATATCACTTTATAAAGAATGCTCCTGTTTTCCTATGCTTATAGGCAAACAGCAGCTTCCTTCCATGTGACAGTCATTGATAAAGATAAAACCTTATCCTTTTGTACACTCTTCAGAAAAAAGAACTGACATAATTTTCAGGTATTTATTAGACCTAGGGAGATGCATACTGTCTAGACGAAATTTAGATTCTACTATAAAGGATAGTAATAAAGATGACAACAACAACAATATTAACAATACAAAGGGTGTTGCTCAAAAGAAGGCTTTGAACAAGATTGCTCACTTGCGTTTGCAACTTCAACAAAAAATCATTGGTTCAACAGTCTATATTTATTCCTCATGTCTCCATTTTTTTCAGTCTGGTAACAGAAAGAAAATTATTACTTCTACTTCACCAGTGTTTGAGGTCTGTCAGTGGAAATGAATCACAAAAGAAAAATGTTAACAATATTTTTTAATATTGGTAAAAATTTAGGTGTGCATGTAGTAGGTGCTGGAAAAGTCCTGTACGCTGTAAAGCTATGTATTTTGAAAAGTTACAGAAAATTGTAAAATATTCCATTCCCAATGCTCTGATTATATCTTTCAGAGTCCTTTATCTGTGAGTTTCAATGCTATTCTTTTCTACTTAAAAGAACAACACTAGATTAGATGCTGAAAAATTTGAATCAGTTTGGGAGAAACTATGTAGTTAACTCTTCATTGTGAAAAATTATGCCACTGAAGAAGAACAGGTTTAGGCAGGAATAGTAGTAGGCATTAATTAAGCAGTATTAGAAGAGTTAATGGAATTTGGATGGTACAACTGAATAAAAAAACACTACCAAAAACGGACCAGAAGAAAGTTTTTGTCTCTATTCTGGCCATAAGAACACTAGTATTAGAAGAGAAAACAGTGAATAAAAGCAGCATAAATCAGAGAAATAGAAATAGAATTAAAGGAAAAAAAGAGATCTGAAAAGAAAAATAAAGGTATGTTCTCTCAGATTGACAGAGTTCATTGAACTCTTATAAGGAAATAAGTATAACTGCATTAATTCTACACTTTCTGATAAAGCCAGTCATACATTCCTCATATTAGTGGACCTGGTAGTTACCTGTCTGGCTCCTGGGAACTACTGAAACAGAATTTAATTTTGAATAGCTGGAAGAAGCAAAGTGCCAAAACCTGGAGTGCTGCTTCCAGCTCTGGAGCTCCCTACGTAAGAATGACATGGACCTGTTGGAGCAGGTCCAGAACAGGGCCACAGAAATGATCACAGGGAGGGAACACCTCTCCTATGAGGAAAGGCTGAGAGAGCTGGGGCTGTTCTGCCTGGAGAAGGCTGCAGAAAAACCTCCCAATACCTGAAGGGGGCCTACAGAAAGGCTGGAGAGAGACTTTCTAAATGGGAATGTAGTTATAGGACAAGGGATAACGTCTTCAAACTGAAAGAGTGTAGATTTACATTAGATAAGAGAAAGAAATTGTTTACTCAGGGTGGTGAGGCATTGAAACATGTTGCCCAGAGAATTTGTGGATGCCCCATCCCTGCAAGTGTTCAAGGCCAGCTTGGATGGGGCTTTGAGCAACCTTGTCTAGTGGAAGGTGCCCCTGCTTATGGCAGGAGCACTGGAACTAGATGATCTTTAAGGTCTCTTCCAACCCAAACCATTGTATGATTCCATGATTCTGTGAAAACCTATCATCCATCTCCATATTCCTTATTCTTCTATTGCACAGATATAGTGTTAAAAAAGAGAGATGTTGGCATAGGATAGCATATGTTTGGGGAATCAAGTATCTCAAAGAACACAGTTGGCTGCTCTCTAGATGTGTAAGGAAGATGCATTGCATGGGTCCTTGCAACGGCAATATGATTTGGATCAGGTAAGACTCCCCCCAGCTATTGTTTTGCTGAATCCAGCTGACTCGTAACCACTCCTACATATGCATGGTCTGTCCCTGTGGGTTATCTGAAAACACATACAAAATGCCACCTAACGATGCAAATTATGTATGAAGCAGTGTCCTACATGGCAATGTCTGCGTTTACAGGAACACTTTCTATTACTTACAAGCACCTTACCTACACAAATTTTGATCAATTATTCAGCAGGAACCATCCGAGAAGTTGCTGAAAGGACCAAATTCTCTCCCCCCCAGGATGATTAACACACTGAAACAAACGTATCTGTGTAGCCATAGCAGGAGATACCTGGAGAGAGTATTCAGGACAGTCCAAAATGCCTTCTCAGAATGCTCCTGCATCATTCACTCAAATGCTTAATTGTGAAGGTGGCTATGATTTCAAATACACTATTACAAGTCCTTCCACTGTTTTAAATCAGTCCATTAACTTGCCTGTGCAGATGACTAGACAGGGAGTGCCTGGCTCACCCAAGGAGTTAATTACTGATGCATGAGTCTATAGACAGGCACTGCTCTGATACCCAATTACACGACAGTTACAACTGTAGGACGAATTCGAATTTTATGTATTTATAAATCAAGTTCTAGTGGCTGTGCCACAGTCCATCATCTCAGAAGGAATTGGAGAGAGATTCCATATGTTTCATTCTTTATTTACAGAAAAATCGGTTTATTTTCACAAAGGTGTGTAGGAACCGTAGTTTTCTTTAATCACCCAGTACCTGAAATATACTTAGATATTTTTCTGTTTCTTTCCTATATGTTTACAGTCCAAAGTGCAGTACAGTGAAGAAAATCAGTTAAATGAGAATTATTTCCATGAAAAAAATGTCTCAGAAGGGAGCTATCTAAAACAAAAAAATATCAAGGCCATAGCTATGTTAGATCTTGACTATTTAGTATAAGAATAACACATGTGCCTGTGTTTTTAAAATTTTTAGCTTTGAATCTCTTCTGAAGTTGAAAGCAGAAATTTTTAGTATCAGAACTTAAAAAATATTTTTTTCTTTTTCATTTTTTAAACGAAATACAGTAGGAATACAACATATTGTAATCTTAGGACTAAGAAATAACATTACAGTATAGTGTTATGGAAATGGATATCTGAGATTCAGATTCAGTTATTGGCGTTTGCTATTCACTAAGTATGATTACATGGCATGAATTCTTCATGACAGTGGCCAGTCTCTGTGTGTACATGGCAACACGAAGGGTTGCTAGTTCATTTCTCACGATTGCTATAACCTATGTTACTGCATAGTCTTTCCCTTTATATCTCAGCTGAGGAAAGCACCATATTGCTATAACATTTTTTTCTAGAGCTATCTCATTCACAAGAAATTTATACCAGTTCCAAGTCTAGAGGTATCTTGCCTAGAGCTAGCTACAGTATCTGTGCTTTGTGTGTCACTGCATTATACATATATTCCTGATCAAAAGTGTTTGCAAACTAAGTAATTGTTCTGTGTTTCAGTTCCCTATCTGTAAATGGGAGATAACAGTGTTCCATTTGTCTTTCTCGTTTAGAGAGTTCTAAGACTCAGACATGCTTTTATTATTATTTTTGTTCAGTGGTAAAATCAACATTATAATTTTATTGGAACAAATAATTGTTAAAAATGGATGGAATTAATTGACCAGCTAAAGATACAAATATAAATTATATCTAAAAATGAAATCACAGACAAGTTCAGAAAGTAACCTGTGTGATACGTATCTGTCCCTGGTGTATCACTCTTCACCTTTATATTGCATTATGGGAGGAAATAAAATTTTTCATAGCAAATGCTTCACTTTAGCTAGTCTCTTATTTAGGAGAAAATATGCCCCAAGTGGTTTGGTCTAAAGATATCTACAACTATCCAATAAATCTTATGCTGAGTCTATCAGAGTTACTCTTCTCCAAACCTCAGGCTAGGCTCCAGCAGTGGTTTCCGACAAGATCAGACAGCTCTTAACATTTCTTGAACAATTGGCAGACAAAGATGGCATATTCTTTCAAATGCTTAAAAAAAAATTCTTAAGGGATTCATGAGCTAGAAACTTTGCTTTTAATGACAGAATGCAGATTTCTGCTCTGGTCTTGAACTGTCATATTTTTTATATGATCTTTTCTTTGTTTTTTAACTTCCTTGCTTGTAAAAATATGTAAGATTTTATTGCTGTGCTGACCATGCTTCCTCTACACTGTATTTTCTGCTCAAGGGGAAAAATGTTCAGTTGCAAAACTGGAACTTGATTTCACGCTTCTTGGAGAAATTCCACATACTTCAATTTATATCTAACACGTATAAAAGTTTAAAGTAAGAGACATCGTTCTCTGGATGTAAGGAAGACTGAGAAGGATCCAAATATCTTCCTGCCTTAAATGTATGTTTTCTCCTACAATTAGAAGAAATCACTTTATACAGAGTGGATTTTTACAAAGAATAATGTGATACTACGACAAATTAACTAGACTAATTACAATAAATGGTTATGACTACATTGGAGTTTCAAAAAATTTTACCATTTCTGTGAAAGAAAACATTGTCAGATGTCAGAGACAATAACAATCCTATTGATTAATTAATGTTTTTGATTTTTAAAGACAAATATCAAGGGATTTACTCTGAAGGCCTGTATTCCTTGCATTTTCTTGTGTATTTGAAAATAATACATACTTTTTGAAAATAATACATACATCTTATTCCAGTTTTGATTCTTATATCATGTACTTTACCACAGCTTCTGTTATCTTCTGTTAATGCACAGGGGACACAGATATAAGTGTTTCAGTACTTAACAAGTTTCCTTTCTTTAATAGACTTCATTTCACAGATGAAAACATACTTGAATTGCATCCACTGTGATTAAATTATGTTATTACTGATACAATGGTGAAAGGGAAAGTCAGGGCAGGAAGAAGTGTTTGGTTAAATTAAGCAAATAACCAGTTAAATACCTAGACAAAAGATCATATAAAAATCCAACTGTACAGCTGACATGTCCATAAGTTTGTTTCAATTTCTTTAACAGGAATACTGAAATGAACGCAAGTTTATTCATACACATATTACTTATGCATGTTTTCAGTCCCCTTTCCCTTCGGATATCATCCCAAGAGCTGAAATCTTATGTAGTTGTAAGCCATTTAAGTGAAGTCATGAACTAGATCCTACACATATGCATGCTAGGCTGCACAAGGAAAAGCATATCATCAGGTCAAAGATGAAAATTATTCCACTCTACTTGACGCTTTTGTAACTTAATCTGGAATATAGTGTCCACAGATAGACTGTTCTGTATGAAAAAGACATTGGCAAACTGGAGGGAATCCAGCAGAAGGTCACCAAGGTGATCATAAGGCTGAAGCACATGATGTACATGGAGAGGCCGAGAGATCTGGGTTGTGATTAATACTGTGTAAGAAATTATCATCAGCAATAAGCACATACTCAATGAGTGAAATCACCAAATTTCAGTTTTAAAACTTAAAACAGGCCTGACTCTTCAATCTTCTAAATGGTCTGTTGTAATAATCTCTAGCTTCCTGATAGGTGTGTGTATAAATATATTAAAAATACACCTGTGTGTATATATATTCATACATATAAATAACTTTTCAGTTGCAAAAATGGAAAGTGAAAGACCCTCTTGACAGTGACTAATTCATAGGTCTTGATTTCTGATTAGAATGGTATTTATTAAAAAAAAAGATTTCTTGTTGTTTTAAATAAGACAGCAAGTTAACATCAATATTATTTTTCTCAAAATGGGCTATTTCAACTCTTTTTCTTGCATTTTATGTACAGTTACTTGTCATTTTGATACTTTTCAAGACCTTATGCTCTGATTGCAGTAAAAGGCAGTCAGGGATCAACATCCATCACTTCAGAGAATATATTCTCAATGGTGAAAGCATATGGAAGGGAGAACAGATTATTGATGATAATAATAACATAATAATAACCACTGACACTGTTCAACCTTTAGCTCAAGAAGCCAAAGCACTTTGCAAAGTACGTAAGTGTATGACAGAATCTTGACAGAAGAATCAGTTCATTTATCACTGTAAGTCAGCTACTTCTCAGTTGGAAAGTAACAGCCCTTTTAAATGTACTGTGACCTTACAGGATATCTGAGGATAGATAATAAAAGACAAGTCCAGTTCAAATTTTATTACCTCTGTGTGAGGCAAACAATTGAAAATGGTCAAGAAAAAATGTGCAGTGTGTCTTTCTTCTTAAATCTTCTGGAGGTATGATGAACTGGCAGGAAAAGAAAGAGCAAGAGGAAAGCAACATTCATTAGGGAGGTAACTCATATTGGTACGGAATAGACCATCCTTGAGACACACACAGTAGCTCAGTCAAAATATAAAATATATAATTATGGCAATATTAATACAGAAAAATCATGAGAGGGAATGACTTGAAATCTGATCAAGGAGAAAGAACAGAAAACAATTTGTAAATGTCTGCTTATTTTAAGAAAAAAGGTATAATGTCCTTCTGTCTGCTGAAGTCTGAGCTGGAGTTCAAAACTAATTTATTTATTATTGTCCCTCTTCCACGTTCATTTTTTGTCTGCATTGTCTGTGGAATTAGGAAGATGACAATGTTTCTAATTATGTGGCAGAATCCTATCTGCAGACCTGCTCTGTGTCCATGGGACTTAGGCCTTCCTTATGTAGCCTTGACATAAGTTCATTTCCATTATGACTTCTGAACTGTAAACTGCTTAGGACTTCAGAAGGTCTTTAAGATATTTCATTTTTATAATAAGACTATAAAGTGATCTACACACTTGTACAAGGCATGTCATATGGGAATCTAGATGAAATGTACTTTGCAGTGTAGAGCAGTTTCTGACAAGTTGGAGTTGGAAACTGGCACCATACAGCTTTAGTAGCAGTCTGTCTGCTTTTCATATAGTAAGATCAGAAACAGATAAACCCATTATTTTCTTGATTCTTGGATTATATGTGCATTTACCTGCTTTTGTTTAAATGAGTAACAGAATGATGAATTTATCTGGTAAGCCTCAGTAGAAATCATTACATTTAAATGAACAGTGGAAGTAGTAGACATATTAAATATCTTTGTCACTGTTAATCAGAGTATACATCTAAAACATTTCCATCAATTTGAAGATGCTAAAATATACTAAAAATGAACATTTTTTTTTTCAGGAGGATCATGTCAGAGATTGGTTTCTAAGTACATAGAATTGAATAATGTTCTGATAATAATTGCACTCAGTAAAATTCATAGAGAAAAAAGGAAGCAGGCTGTACCTGGCATTTGAAACTAAGTTCTATATCTCATATGTATTTATTTTAAGTCTCTGCAGCTAGCCCAGGGAATTAGTTGTCTTTCATCTACTATATCAATAACAATTTATTTTTTTTTTTAAAAGAATACTATAGGGTGGAGAACACTGGATGGGATAAAAAAAGACATTTAACACTGTAAAAAAAAAGCTGCTTTCAGAGTGTAAAAATGAGGAGATCACCTAGCTGTAAAATCACATGTTTAAAATAATCTACCTAGCTGTGAAACCACATGCTTAAAAAAATCTATCAAGAAAAAGGCACGACATCTGAAGACAAGGAAATTACTTTGTGAACAGTAACAAGAAGCAGTTAAATTTCATCTAGAGGTATATTTTTGTATTTGATTTTTTTAATTCTTTGGATCTACAGGGGAAACTCTAATGGACTTGAGTTTAACTATTGCTATGCCAGCATTGTTTTATAAAAGGAGATACAATGAAAAAATAAGCTTATGTGTTCAGCGATCTTAAAACCAAGAATTACTTTTAAGATCGTCTACTCTGATCTCTTGACCTAAATATAATCTAAAATTTTACCTAAGTTAAATGTGATAGTATGCTGTGAGTTTGGATTTCAAGCTAGTTTAAGAACACGATTTCAAAGACCTCTAATTTTTGCTTATTTGAGTAAACACTAAAAACTTAGACATCTAGATAAAATTTTGATATTTTCTTAAAATGCAATTCTAAGTGACCTTCTTAAACGACTGTATCCCATGGGAGGGACTGTATGCTTCGACAGAGGAACAGTATGAGGAGGAAGGAGTGGCAGAGATGAAGTTATGAGGAGGAAGGAGTGGCAGAGATGAAGTGTTTTATAACATGATCGTGACCCCTTTTCCCAATCCTACTGTGCCTTCCTCCCGCTGGAAGGGGAGGCAGAATAGTTGGGAACAACAAAAGTAAAGTTCAACCTGGGAAAACAGGGAGGTGAAGGGAAGGTATTTTTAATATTTCTGCTTCTTACTACCCTAATCTACTTTTAAATGGTAATAAATTATATTGATCTTCTGCAAGCTGAATCTGTTTTGGCTATGATGGCAACTGGTGAGTGATCTCCCTTTCCTTATCATACTGCCTAATTTTCCTGTCACACGCTGCCACAGCTGACATGATTAGGATGGGACACAGCATGAGGAAACACACTAGAATATATCTCAACCTGTCTCATCAGATATTACATATAAACCAATTATTTCTAGACCGATATCCCCTATAAATTGTAACAGCAAACATGTGATCTAGATTTAGTAAAATAAGAAATTGTAGGGGAAGAAAGAAAGATTCTAATTGCTAGGAACCTCAGCAACAAGGGGATATCACTGTTTCTCCAGCAGGTAAAATAATACAGCATTTGACACATCACTAAGTACTTTTGGGATATAGGAGGTATGGTGGGAAAAAGAAACCAAGAAAGCACAGCCCTCTGAAGGTGTGCTAAGGATTTTTTTCTCTATCTGTTTAAAATACATCTTCCAGGAAAAGAAAATCCATTGAAGCATTCACAGCAATAGTTAAGAAAAAGAAAACCTTGATGGACAGTATAGCTCTAAGAGTCAAGCCTCTTATCCTGTTCTTATAGGAAAAATCAATCTAATAAACTATTTAATTGGGTTTAAAGAGTCAGTTTATAAGTAATCCTAAATGCACTAATAGGAAAACTAAGGCCTACATTCAATGTTATTTTTTCTCCTGTTGGATGTTACTTATAACTACAGTTTGCTCTTTAATTATTCTTCCTTATGTATTCAGTTTATGATTAAGACCAACAGCTTGCCCTGGAGGTTGAAAGTGCTGAGGTGGACACTGGTGAACCAGCAGAGAACAACTCCTTAAGCAATGTGCATCTATTCAGAAGCAGGCAAAAAGCAGCTTTTCACTCTAATCATGAAATTCAAAGATCAAGACAAGGGAATACTACTCCAGCAAGAAAACAACCTCTAATAACTCTTGAGGGAAAGGAGACTAAAGAAAGAAATATATAGCTCTCAGACAAACACTTTTGTACTTTTTTTTCGAAGAAGAGTTTGTTGTGTTGGTAATCAGAACATTTTTATTTATCTATTGCATGTATTATACAGCCACATGGTACCCAATTTTTGCATCTTCATTTTGCAGTTTTATTTTCCCCTACTTCAATATATTATCCGATATTGCATATCTGAATGACCTTTCTTTGTAGCTTCTATGAAAAGTGATTTTATAACAAAAAATTGTTGAAAATGTTCTAGAGCAACAAAAATCAGTGTTTTATTCACACCTGTCATTTTTGATGCAGAATGTGAGGGAACTATGTATAGGAGTTTCTCTATCATAAAGCAGTATATTTCTGCTGCAGAAATATGTTGTTCCTGCACAGCATTGCCTTTGATTTCAAGAACTATAGGACAGATCACACTAGCTTTTTGGGTTTCTTTGTTTAAACAATTTTAAATTATCTTCTGGGATGGGACTATGGACTAATAGTTCTAGAAGTACTAGAGCTAAAAAGAATATAGCAAGCACAAAACACAGAGCGGTACAGGGCCATACAGCTGAGAAGTTCAAAATTAGTCAGGTCTTGAAAGAAGTCTAGCCTAGAGAAAATTGTATGTTACTGTTCATCTTAAACTAAATAATTTTGAAATCCTATGGATATGTATGAAATCTCATTGCTAGTTGAAAGTTACTGAAAAAGACATTTGTCCATTTGGAATTCACAGGTTGAGATTCACCCAAAGGTACTCACAGGTAATACAAAAAACCAAGATTTATGGAATTTTTCTTTTCTATATATCTTTAAATCAGAACTTGTATAAAATATCAGCACAATATTTGGGGGAAAATTATGAAGACCCAAAGTTCTCACCCTCCCTGTTATCTTGTCTCACTATTAACCTAACCATTAACGCTGTGTAGCTCAGTCTGCTATCTAAAAATGGAGGTAGCTTCTCCTTATCCTCAGGAGACATAATAGTAATAGGAATAATTTAACGAGGTTACACAGATTAAAACTCTAACATAAATTATGATTTATTTTCCACTTAGACATTCCTGGGAGAGGATTCCAAAGCTGCTTGCAATATTGGATGTCCTCCTGTACACATATTGATTCTGTAGTTTTTATCTTTTTCATATATTTATCACATAGCCTAACAATATCTTCCACACATTTCTGTATGAAATCATAACAGTCCATTTTTTTTCATTTCAGATTCAAAACATTGATTAAGACATCTTAAGTAAAGTTTTGAAGTGACCTACATGAATGAATTTTCTGATTCATATCAAGAGGCCCTTTTTTACACTAATGGGTTGTCTTTAAGCAGCATCCCCTTGTTACAAGTGCATTAAATTTTATTTCAAATCAAACAGCTGAGATGAAATTCTCAAAACGTAGATAAGACTGATGACTGATGACAGACAGATAGATGAGATAGGGAGAGAGAGAAAGAGAGAGATAGAAGCATCCCCCTGTATAAATTCTTTACAACACTCTGCAGCAGAACTACTTTATGTTTGACACAGATTTCTGAATATTGATTTTTCTGAACACTTAAGGAGAGCAATGCCATTATGAAATTATTTGTGAAACCATTCCCAGGACATAGGAAAACTTGAGTCCAGAATCACTGCATGCTATGAAGACAGTGAAGTCTATCAGCTTAACTATTTGGGATGACATCATATGTAGGTTGTCTCTTCATCCACTGGAATCCTCTCCCTTACTGTCTTCAAAGAGATAAGACCTAATAATCGTTATTCTGGTAGAACTGGATATGAAACAGCGTACATTGTGTGACAAATAAAAGAATAATGCTTTTTAAAATAAGTACAGAATACACATACAAAGCAGAATTATTATTTTCTCTTTATTGTTTTGTGTGCATTTTCTTTCGTCTTTAGGGTTTTTGTGTGAATTCAGTAACTTCTTACTTCCTTAAGAATTCTTTCCAACCAAAATACCTGTCACTGCTGAAACAGAACACTCAAACATAGTGCTGACATTAAGTCACAAGAACCAATTTTCATGAAGAGCTATTTAAGTATTCTAGAGCAGAATTTTTGTATCAGACAGGCCTTACGGTATTTGTGACTCGTATAGTTTTAATTGGAAGTAGAAAAAAAGGTGTAGCTGATAGCATGGATGAATGCAAAAAGCAATCTGAAATTATTTTAAGAGTAAACCTGCTATGCTGCTTCTATTTGTTCCTCACTGTTGATATCAGAACTATGATTCCTGTCATCCATTATTCTTTCAGAACTGTGAATTCTTCAGTCTGCACTGAGCTGATAGTTAAAGGAAGCCATAGGAAATGGCTCCAAGGTAGGGATACTTTCCATGGGAAATAGCCATGAAGTGTAGCTTTACATAAAGTGCTATGAAATTTAAGCTCAGCTGTGGTGCCCTTTTACTCTGTTTGTCAATACTGAATTCAAAGACTAAATCAGTTGCTTTTCTATACTAATTAGCTAATCTTTTTGACAGCATTCAGTAGAGAGGCTTTTTTTTCTTTTTTTCTTTACATTTGTATCTTGGAAGAAAGGTGGGCCTAAAAATCCTTTACTCTCACCTAAATATTTCCATGGCTGCTGAAAGGTAACATACGATGAAAACTCCCTTTGTAGCAGACAAAGTAATAACATGGAAAACTCTGTGTCTCCAGCATTATTACTCAATCCTGATTTGGAGGGACGGACTCTATGAGATTAGAAAACAGTGCCTATTTTGAAATCATTTGGTCTTTGGGCCAGCTAGCTAATGATATGCTTTATGAACTTGTACTGGCTTGTGAGGCAGGTAATTGCACTCACTAGGACACTGAGTATAATTAACGATTTTCTGCATGTGTCCCAAAAAGTAGCTGTAAGAATAGACATAGTGGATCATACACATCTGTAAAATACTTACAACTTGGTATATTATTTTAAGGAAGAAGTACAGGATTGAGTGGTAATGGCACTTCTAAATGGGAAATATAGTAAATATGCTGGGAAATAAGAAAAGGCTGCATAATAAAGAACCCTTTATGCACTTATATCGTTATTAATCTTATTTTGTTTACTTATTTATTTATTAGTATTATGCTATTGTAAATTATTTCCAGAAAGGGAAAAAACTTTTTTTGACATTAAGGAAACGACTATTATCTCTCAAAAGCAGAGACACCTAAAACTCTCAAGCAATAGATGACATTTTTGATACACTATGCTAAATGATCAGAATGACGACAAAGAGAGGACTTTATTATTTTAATGTATAATTTAATATGTTTTTGGTTTGGTTTGAATTTTTTGACTTATCAATATCACCAGAGTTTTTCTCAAAAGCATGTAAGGTATTCCATAGTCTGGACAACTAACAAACAAACAAACAAACAAACACAATAACTGGGGAAAGTTCAGGTTAGTAAAAAGGTTCAATCTTGTTCAGGGAATAACACCTACTGATTTAAGTGCTTCAGTAATGAAGCCTTATTTAAATTAATGCTTCTCATTCATCTTCTCTATACAGAATAAAATATTCGGGTGTTTGAAGAGGAAATAAGTACAGCTTTTGCTGAAGGGGATAGAGGCATTATCTTTCCAGCTAGAATAAAACCATAGTGTGTAGTCTTCTATGTTCTGAAATATAATAGAAGAAAAGACCAGAAAGTCTGCAGCTTTTTTTTGCTTTTTGATTATTCCAGGGGTTTGCACTATGGTTATTCATCCAGCCAAAATTTTATATTTATCTTAATTGTAAATATTTTTAAAAGGATTTGTTATATTGTAAAGATTGTTATAGTAAAGGTGAAATTTGTCACCCTTTTTTACTTAATGACTCTGCTTTGCCTCAGTCTCTTCTACCTATCAATAAAGAGGTTCAAATACAAGAATTAACCTACAAGATAATCACATAAGGTAGGATGACAAGAAAAAAAAGTATTGTAAATTTCATGTCTTTGCAACATGAACAATTAAGAGTTCATCTAAATTAGAAAAAGAGGTATGTAATAGAATAGATGCCTGCTCTTTTATACCTTTAATAAATTTGAAAATACTTAAAAATGAACAAAATAGAAAAAAAAATGGAAAATTAGAAGACAAAGTTCACGTCTGAAAAATCTGATGAAAAAAATGCAGAGTATAATAGAATCTCAGCAGGGTTAGGCTGGCAAAGTGGAGAAGTGGATGAGCTGTAATAATATTCCAGTAACTGGCATATTGAGATGCACAAAAGTCTTAACTTGAAAGATTTCCATTTGTGAATTGTACATGTCCTTTTAGTACAAAAGTCTTCTGAAATTCATTGGTTGCTGAAAATGCTTATAGTACATAGAACATATTAACATTAGAAATTCTTTCTAAACATACACTAGAAAAAATTTTAAGGACTTGACTTCTAATATTCTTCTGTACCGCAACCGTTAGGGAGGACTTATGAAGCGGTAAAGTATCTCCTAACTGTGACAAATCAGTTTATTACCTTCTGTAATGTATCTCTCTCCAGTTCCAGCAGAAAGTATTTATGGCTGCAGTTATAATGGTCACATGAGAGCTGTTTATTGAAATGCTACATGGCAAATCTGGAAACCAGAGACCTGTGTTTGGGGAGGGCATCCTAATTTTACAGTAAAACAAGGCTAATGATCACGACACGCTGCGAGGATTGTGTTTGTTTAGCCTAGAGAACAGCAGGATCCAAGGGGACCTTATAGCGGCCTTCAAGTACTGAAAGTGGTCCTACAGAAAAGGTGGTGAGGGACTCTTTATTAGTGTAGTGTAGTCATACGATGAGGTGTAATTGTTTTAAACAGAAAGAGGATAGATTTAGATCAGACATTAGGAAGAAATTCTTTACTGTGAAAGAGGGTGGTAAGACACTGAAATAGGTTGCCCAGAGAAGTTTTGGATGCCTTGTCCCCGGCAGCTTTCAAGGCCAAGCTGGATGGGGCTTTAAGTAACCGGGTCTGGTGGAAGGTGTACCTGCTCTTGGCAGGACCATTGGAACTAGATGATCTTCAAGGTCTCTTCCAACTCAAACCATTCTGTGATTCTATGATTCTGTGATTCTATGATTTCTCCTGTTTGGCAATGAAATGGAAAATATAAGGCAGAGAGATTGTTTTTTTTTTAAGACTTGTATTACCTTATTTCTTTGTTTTGACTATTTCTAATTAAATATATTGTTTCAGGAAAAAAAAAATAAAACAATATCTGAACTTTATCGTAACTTCTTCCTTCAGAAAAAATCTAAACGTAATAGATTTGAAGATATTTTTATTCCTGCAAAGGCATCTACACATGCATTTTATTCCAATCAATTAACATCTCTGATTTACTTCCATTCTACTAAGAATTTCAGAAACAGCAATGAAGATTATCAGTTCATTGAGTGAAAGTTAAGAAAGTGGTAGAAACTACATAATGACATAATCTACTGTTTAGGACTGGCCAAATTTGTTACGAAAAAAACTCTATAAACATATTAAAATAAGATCACTGTTCATCCCAACAAAAACAAAAAAAAGCAAGCAAGCATCTTAAAGATGCCCCAATGGAATGCACCCACGAGTGCTGAGGGAGCTGGCAGATGTCATTGCTGAGCCACTCTCCATCATCTCTGAGAGGTCCTGGAGGACAGGAGAGGTGCCCGAGGACTGGAGAAAGGCCAGTGTCACTCCAATCTTCAAAAAGAGCAAGAAGGAGGACCCACGGAACTACAGGCCGGTCACTCACCTCCATCACAGGAAAGGTGATGGAGCAGCTCATTGTAGAGGTCATCATCAAGCAAGTGGAGGAAAAGAAGGTTATCAGGAGTAGTCAGCATGGATTCATCAAGGGGAAATCATGCCTGACCAGTCTGATAGCTTTCTACAATGGCATGACAGGCTGGGTAGATGAGGGGAGAGCCGTGGATGTTGTCTACCTCGACTTCAGCAAGGCTTTCGACACTGTCTCCCATCACATCCTCCTAGGGAAGCTCAGGAAGTGTGGGCTGGATGAGTGGACAGTGAGGTGGATTGAGAACTGGCTGAATGGCAGAACTCAGAGGGTTGTCATCAGCGGCGCTGAGTCTAGTTGGAGGACTGTAACTAGTCGAGTCCTCCAGGGGTCAGTAATGGGCCCAGTCTTGTTCAACTTCTTCATCAACGACCTGGATGAAGAGTTAGAGTGTACCCTCAGCAAGTTTGCTGATGACATAAAACTGGGAGGAGTGGTGGATGCACCAGAAGGCTGTGCTGCCATTCAGCGTGACCTGGACAGGCTGGAAAGTTGGGCAGAGAGGAACCTGATGAGGTTCAAC
>Ga0065711_1030012_pt1 | contig 34078 bp, 14 predicted proteins | sample Hoacrofraction12_FD_59098 | JGI IMG/M metagenome (GOLD analysis project Ga0065711, IMG submission 59098) | Hoatzin crop microbial communities from Cojedes, Venezuela - Epithelial fraction 12 v2 (version 2) | ecosystem: Host-associated > Birds > Digestive system > Esophagus > Crop | place...
CTGCCGGGCGGCTGCGCCTCGCCCGGGGCTCAGCGGCCGTGGTGTGTACTGTTGCCATGGGAACAGCGGGCGCCGGTTCCGCCGGCGGCGGAGAAGGTGAGGGGGGCCGGGGCACCGCGGAGGCGGGTCCCGACCCTCCGCCGCTGGGGAGCGGGGCGTCGGCGGGGCCCTGAGGCAGGCGGAGCTCCCCTCCCCCGGGCTGGGGCGAGGGGCTGGGGGGTGCGCTGCGTCGGGCGGGAGGCTCTGCAGTAACGGCCCGGGAGGGAGAGCCTCGGTCGCGCTTCCCGGCAGCAACTAAAGAAAACTATGCCCTGTAGGGATTAAATGTGAGATATTGGGTTACTTGAGAAGATATATTTTAAAATTTAGCAAGGTGGGTGGAAATATATAAAACTGTGAATTAATTCAGATTTCTGATTTGTAGAATCATGTTGATTATGTTTTAGTATTTATTCACAGATGTTGTTTCCATGTATGCTGGATAATGACTATATCAAACATGGCCTACGCAGAAGCCCTTCCACTTAAAGGTCAAAATCTTGACTCTGAGTAGCTGGGAGAGTAGGGAATGATAATCTGTCTTCCCTGTTCAGTGAGGAATGGCTGTACAACTGCTCCAAACAGACTGCTGCAGTGGAATTCCTTATTTAACTCTTGAATCATGTTATAATAGAGAGAAGAGTAGGGAGCACAGAAAGCCAAATTTAGTCTCAGTGAAGAAAAGTAATGTATTAATGGTAACTGGAAGGATTAAAAACACCGACAGGCTCCTGATCTGTTCCTGTGTTTTGTAGTTACGCATCTTTTAGTGAAAGAGGTTGGTGCAGTGTTCCTTAGCATCCAGTTCTCTCTTGTGTAGTTCAGCTGAAGGGGCTGGATTGTGTATTAATTAAAGAAACTTTGCCAGAATGTACAGGCTCTGAAAGAAAGAACAGAAGAGCCACTTGGAAACGTAAAAATGTAGAACTGGAATAATTGAACTAAGAAACTAGACAAATAGGATTTTTGCTCCATAGTTGAGTAATAACCAAGGTGGCAGCATCTTATCTACTGTCAGTTCATTGTCATAAACCGTGTGGGAGAATAGAAGTTACCAGATGGTCTGAGTCAAAGAGTGCAGAAACATATTTTTCTTTTTAGGTAAGTTTGAAAAACAGAAGAGGAATTTTGGATGGTTTAAGGCTCATGATCAGTTTGCTGTAAAATGGCGAGGATGGTATCTACAGAGAACTGCACCAGGATAGTGATTGATTTTGGGGGGTTCAAGAGATGATAAAGTGAGTCTTTCACTGCCCACTGCATTTCCTAGAAGATGCAGCAGGGCAGAACACTGATTGAAAGTTTGGGTTGATAATTTATCTTACGTTAGTGTTATCTTTGTTTGCATCTGCTTGGGAGTGGGTTGGGGAGGCATTTCTCTCAGAGGAAAAAATAGATTGCCTGTTCTTCCTTGTCTCGGCATATTGATTACTGATAAATGTGCTTCAGTTACGCATAATAATACCTGTCTGACTTATGAGGAAGCTGCCCTTGGTAAGATCAATAACATATATTGTGTATGTCCTAAATTCATTGGAAAGAAAGTGTGTCTTTACAGCATATTATTGAATTCCTGTTTTGGTTATGATGTTTTGTAAGTAATCAGGTGTTAAACAGATTTTCTGTAGTATTGGAGAGTACCGCATTTGGCCCAGAAAGCGCTGTGGTACCAAGTGTGGTGTATTTTAGCTGCCTCTAAAAAACTAAAGGTCCACTGTGTCAGATGCTTTCTGCTTTTCGGTATTTTCCTGCAGAACTGACAAATAGTGAGGGAAATGCACTATCAGTGACCCTTGTTTTCCACTACGTCGCCACCATCTAGGATTTTGTTATAATATCCTTTTTAGCTAGATTACAGTAGCGTAAACAGTGATGAATTAATAGTTTGTAATTTAAACCTTGCATTATGTTATGTGCCTTCCATATATATTGTACAATGTTCTTCCTGTGCACTACTTTGCAGAGGGATGCAACCTTCAAAGAATAAAAGTAAAGAAAAGGCAGAACCGTTCTACAGGCTTTCAGTGCCAAGACAGAAGACCAGTTCTGAGATTATAAGTGAAGCCAGAAATGTTCTACGAACGCTGAGGACTCAGAGACCGTTTACACCTACACAGGATCAAAGGAAACTTTTTGGATCTGGATCCTCACGACCTCCTCAAAATAGACCCCCTTCAGTTTTTAGGTACTGTGGCTTTAAGATTTTTTCAAATATCCTTTAGATGCAAGAGATTTGATTCTGTAATTATGTTTCTGGTGATTTTTTTTCCCTGTGTTAATCTGTATTCCTAATCACGTCCTTTGCCTTTTTCTAATGATCCTTACTGTTGGTATTAATCTACGTGTCCAGGAAGTTCCTGTGGATTAGAGCTACCAGAGTCAGTCATTACACTAGTTTTGTATGTGGAGAATAGTATAGGAAAATGGTCTGTAACTCACCATTTTCTTAAGACAATGTACGTTTTTGAGATAGTCTTCAGCTTTTCACTAGAAGCTGTGAAATCTTGCTTGTTTCCACATAAACTGTATGCTAGATCTTTTTTTCAGAGCTTTCTCAGATCTTTTAAAGTTGTAGGTCTTGAAGTTTGAAATGCTCTTTTTTAAACAAAATTTATACAACTTCAGAATTACTTCTTTGTGAAGTTTTGTTATGTAGCGTAATTTACAGAGCTCAACAGATCTGTCTCTTGTGACAAAAGAGAAAAAAAAATTGTATATTGGGGTTTTTACATCCATTTTCCTAGTCATTTTTTAGCTCTTCTTATATGCCAATTCTGTAATGACTGTAGGGGGGGAGATATAGCTATATTTGTAATGTTAGGTGTCAGGCATGCCGGAAAGGATGCTGAAACGTGTTTGAATGGCCATATGAGTAAGTCAGTGTCCATGCTGTTTTCGTGGCAGCATTACTTCAGACGCCGTACATATCCGATATTCCTTACTGCATAATGTTGTGCCCCTACAGAAGACAGGAGCCTGAGAGCGACTTGGATGTTTGTTGATGACTAGGTATTGAGGTTGCTCTGGCTGACATCCATGCTTGTTCTGTCTGTGCTTCTCCTGTGTATGGGGAGGAGCATGCTCGTGCCTGCACAGGCCTGGGCTTTCTGCCCTGCAGTGTTCTGCAGCTTGTGTCAGATAGCTTGGGCACTAACCACAGTTGGGTTTGTGCATGAATTTAGGCTTATATTAGAGAATTGTTATAGATGTGTATTAAGTAAACCATATTGTGGTAGGTGTGTGGGCAATCTTGTAATTCTTCTCCCTTGATGCTGCTGAATTCCCAGATATCAAAGTTAAATAGCATTCGTGGAAGAAGAGTGATAGTGTAAAAAGTGCTGTCACTCTTCCTTACTTCCTTCTTTCCCTCTATTTGTTGGCAAAAGGAAGGAGCATGCAATTGAAAAAAAAAAAACAACCCACAACACCATGAAACACTAGGTCTGCTTTATTCATGTTATGTTTAATTTCTTTATGCTAGTCTTCATGCATCCAGTTTTGATTTGGCTGAATCAAGACCTGTGTCTGGTGTTCGTCTTAGCCCATTGGATCATGTGAGTACTCTGGCAATAACTCACGCAATACTGACGTAAAAGTATATGTATCAGTAGTGTTAAGAAAATGGATGGTTTAAATCGGTTGGGGAGAAATGGAAGCCTGTTGTAAGGTTAGTCTGAGACTTACAAAGTCAGTTTTGTCATATTTTTGCCCAAAAGAAACCTGAAAATAATTTAAATATTGCTGTATTGCATTATAATTCTAAGTGACGTTAACAAGAATCAGAAGATGTGTATTTGAGTCAGCTTTCTTGTATGAGATTACTAAAATAGAAAAAGGTCATGAGGATCGACATGAGCCAGCAATATGCCCTTGCTGCTAAGAAGGCAGAGAATGGTATCCTGAGCTGCGTTAGGAGGAGCGTTGCCAGCAGGTTGAGGGAAGAGATCCTTCACCTCCACTCAGCACTGGTAAAGCCATACCTGGAGTGCTGGGAGACCTGTGGAGTTCTGGGCTCCCCAGTATGAGAGAGCCATGGAGCAACTGCAGAGAGTGAAATGAAGGGCCAAAAGGATGATGAAGGGACTGGAGGAAGGCTGAGAGAGCTGAGACTGTGCAGCCTGGAGAAGAGAAAGCTCGGGCCGATCTTATCCATGCATATAAATACCTGAGGGAGGGTGCGAAGGGGATGGAGCCAGGTCCATTTCAGTGCCAGGACCAGAGGCAATGGGCACAGACTGAAGCACAGGACGTTCCGCCTGAACTTCAGGAAACACTTTTTCCACTGTGAGGGTGATGAAGCCCTGGCACAGGTTGCCCAGAGAGGCTGTGGAGTCTCCATCCTTGGAGATCTTCAGAAGCTCCCTGGACATGGTCCTGGGCAACTGGCTGTAGGTGGCCCTGCTTGAGCCACGGGGGTTGGGCAAGATGACCTCCAGAGGTCCCTTCCAGCCTCAAGCATTCTGTGGTTCTGTCATCAATAAATTGAAAGTAACTACGCTGATTGTGCTTTCTATTTGACTTACGCATCTATAAAACGTAATCGTTGTAGTTTATTTAAAGAACAGGTAGAGGTACTTGTCAGAACTCCTTTTTCCCCCTCTGAAAATTTTGAATCATTTTTCATTTCATTTTTGGCTATCTTCAACTAATACCAAGGAGAGCTCTGAAGGATCGGAATGGAGACTTTCTAATGGATTCTTTATTGTAACAAAAGTGGTAGAGCACCTTGATCTTAGAGGGCAATGTGTTTATGAAGGGCACAACAAGTGTTTTGTACCAGAGGTTAGGGGGTTGGTCACATCCTCTAAGATGCAAGATACTGACATAAATAAAACTAGAACTTGCATATTTCTGGATTTACATGATTTGTCTCACTGTAATAGGAAGTGGTACATATGATATGAACACATTTGAAATGTTTTGGAAGTACTACTTTAATGCTCAAAAGCAAATCATGAAGCGTAGATGTGCCTCTAGAATTGTAGCACAAGTCTTTGGCACAACATTTCTTTTTTGACAACTAAGCATACTGCAGATGATGTTAAGTGAGTATTTGTGAGGGAAATAAATAATTCTGAGTTTCAGTTGTTCTACCCAGGCTAGTTTTGATTTGTTTTCTGCACTCCTGAAGGTTTTTTTTTTAAATGGCTTTCTGTGGTGATAATGGTATAGATATCTGGCTTGTTCAGTGGAATGATATCAATAGATTCTGGATATGAGAATGCAAAGTTCTTAAAAGTTGCACAGGTTTGCTCATTATCTCTTCTATTCTGAACTTAACCCTTTGTATAAATCATTTGGGTTTCTGTTTTTCTTTGAAGTTTTGCTTATATGAAAATTAAGTTATCTGTGCTTTTATTAAAATATCTTCTTTATCTTTGTCACAGAAACCAACGCTAGTCAGTTTTGCAAAAGATGAAGATTCTTCCATTTCCCTTCCAAAGCCTCCTGCCAATGCTGCAGAGGTTAGAAAAGTCAGCAGTGCTCGAGCACGCTTATTTAGAAGAAATTCTCAGGGAGATTTCATTTCTGCTAAAATGGTTCCTCCTGATCAGAGTAAGAATGTTTTGATACATATTATTTCTTAGAAAAATAACTGCATAATGGGTTTTAATATCAGTAATTACAGAAATTATTATGTTAATGTTAAAGGACCTGCAGGTACTTTCAGAGTAAATTTTTAAAATATTTAAATGGCTTTAAAGCAGTTTTGAAAATGTGGCTTCCGAAAATGATACTGGCTTTCACTTCTGCAAGTGAGCTGAAAGCTACTCAGGTGCCATTTTTTTCCTGTAGGTTTGTAAGTAATGGAATTTTTACGGAAAGTTTTCTTCAATGGGTAAAATTAACATTAAATGCATGGAAATGTTTAAGGAAATAATGAGATGGCATCATCTAAGGAGATTCACGGATGGATTATTGCGCAGAAAAGGAGGAGTAAAAAGGAATGAAATGTCTTGACAGGTCTCCAACTACATCGTATTTGTTGTTAAGAGTTTCATTAGTGGAGACTTATTAAGGGTTGCTAAACGTGGGATTTAAAAGTAATTTTCTTGCAGATGGGACATCTTGGTTTCCTGCACATTTTCTCATAATTAAACATGCTGGAACTCTGTGTTTAATGAAGACTCATTTGTAATAATGACAATTCTTATAGTGCCTGGCGTTTTTCAGTTTATCATGTAAAGTAACATCTCACTTTTTACCTTGTTGCAAAATAAGTCTCATACAAAAAGTACTAAACTTCATTATTATGTGCATATTCTATAAATATGTATTTACATCATGTACTTCTATATGTAGTTTAATCCATTAGCCTTAATAGGTAGATGTTACTAATTGGAGAAGTTGAGAACCTAATGTAGTTAAAGCCTGTGTTTGCTTCCTCTCCCCTTTGAGGATCATGCAAATGTTTACATAAGTTTTTTGTGCAGTTTCTTATCATATGTACATACCAAGGTACAAGATTAACAGCTACCTTTTGCTGAATTCCTTCATAATATTCACATCCTGAAATATAATAATTTTTTCACAAGATACAATCCATCTATCTGTAAAATGGAAGTTAAAAAAAAAGTTAAAAATTAAAGTGTTAAAACACAAAACCAAAAGACTTTAAGAAATTATATTCATAAGAAGACTTTGACTACTTTGCCCTAAATGGTCTTAAGCTTTCTCACTTTTTAATTGATACAAGCATATTTTGATAACGTAATATGACAAACTAATTTTGAGCTTCGTCGCGTGTATTTATTGTGTAAGAACACTTCTACAAAATGTATTCTCTTTGGCTATTTCAGATGAAGAGAAGTTAGATTCTGAAGAACCAGCTATGAGGAATAATCTTTGCAGAAGTAATGATAACTGCTTAGCAGAGCAAAGGTCATACACACTATTCAATGATGAAAGTAGACAATTAATTTGTAATGAGGATATCAGCAGATCGGAGAGGGAAGACTTCCTAAAAGAGATAGCAGAAAATTTTTATTTCAGCTGAGAGGAGAAAAGTTGATATTGCTGGAGTATGGTAATGTGCACCTTCCACACAATCCTATTCCCTAGATATTCAATTGTGTAAGTATCAAAATGCTTAAAATGGATGGAACTTGAAGGTAGCACTACTTATACATTAAAACAAAACTATGTTTAGATTATTAGGAAAAATAATCTTTACAGTTCTGTACTTAGGAAGTTTCTACACTCAAAGGACTAGTATGTCAAAAAATTTTTGGTTGGAAGTTGCTTGATATGAAATAACTTCAATTTTCTTTGATCATTAACATTTCAAAAACTAAATCTTCTAATAATTTCACATAGAATACTCGAGTTTAAAATCAATGCACTTGCTTTTACAGTTCAAGCCTGTTGTTTTAAGGGGCTACATTCTTCCCTTAGCTCCACAGATGAGTAGAGCCATATTTTCAGTTCTGGTGTCGGGAAATACGCGATCATACACAAAACCCAGGCTTAAACTCATTGTCAGCAGAGGCAGAATTTTTTTGTGGCTTTGAATTTTTTTTAGTTCACTTTTTTTATGACCAACCAGATGGGATTTGTGCATGCAGTCTGTTTTTACCTAACCTGGATTATTGTATCCATTCTGTAATTCGCAATTAAGTTTGGTTTTTGTTTTTTTTTTCCCCTTTCAGTTCAGATGTGAATTCTTGCACAGGGAGGAATAGTGCATGGCACTACGTTCAGCAGGTGTATCAGTTGCTGAATTAGTAGTTGGACAAACAACTGTTTTGTGCTAATAATATTGACAGATATGACAATCTCTACAACTGTTATGAATAACAGTTTATTTTCAAAACACTTCCTATAAACACTTGGTCACTATTAAATATAAATGTTTACCAGTAGATATCTTTTTTCTAGCATGTTTTTATGCTTAGGAAAAAATATTTTCCTGGATATTCTTGAGCACCATTGATATTAAGGAGTTTATTCTGAATTTTATAAAATGAAATGCCTTTCATTTACTAACTTGATGATAGTACTGAATAGTTTGGAGAATCTTGTCCATTGAGGCTGTTACAACAAATGATACATAGCAGTGCTATTGTAGCACTCTTCTTTTGTATTAAACTGAAAGCAGGGTTAAAAAAAAAAAAAAGACGACAGATTCTGAAAGACTGGAGACTTGTGAGAGCAAAGAATAAAGTTTCACGAGTATGGAGGGAGAGAAAGCAAGAAGATAAGCCCAGCAATGAAAAATTGTGGTTGAAGGAAAGTAAATCACAAAGGAGAATGCTTCAGTACAAAATAATTTTCTTCCATTAAAATCAGTGACCCAAAAGACTTTTTAGGTAAAAACTGTAGGGATTATCATACTATATAAGTTATTGTAATTTGATTTTTATTTAGTAAAGTGTGGTGCACTTGAAATAGGTAGGTAGTTAATGGTCTCTAAGTGTCTCTAGTAAGAAAGGGTCAGTTGATACTTTTAGTAATTGGAAAGAATGACCTTCCTTCCAAGTCATAATTTTAAAACTTGTAGGTATGATTAAACAGTTAACTCATTACATATCCTTGCTATCTGTTCAAAATTATATGCTTCTCCTTTATAACCTTGAGAGCTCTGAGTATTTGATTGTGGGTTTTTGTTACTGGTGCTTTTTGCCATCACCCATTCGTATGGCGTTGTGTACCATAATCACTGAGTTTTCTGGTAGCCTGAACCACAGAATGTCATGATTTGCCTTGACTACCTTGATAATATTTGAGAGTGACTGGCTTGTCTATTGAAATATTCTTAGAAATAGGCAAAAGAAGGCTGTTACCAAAAAGATTGTTTGTTGCAACATGAAGATTTACAGGACATTTTCAGTTCAGTTTCTCCGTGTAAGAGGAGTTTTAGAAAATACAAAAAGTTGAAAGGGAAAATTACATATTTTCAATTTCATATTCTTCAAATATCATTATACATATTTGAAGAATAGGTTGTCAAGGTTCGTTTTGCGTAAGCTCTGCTGGCTTAATTTCTTTATGACCTGTTACATACTTTTCTGACTCTTAATGTGATAGCTAAGATATTAATGATTCTAACCACAAAAGATTGAATGTTAATGCATATAGCTTGCCATATCGATGTTTGAACTACAGAGAAAAATACTAGAGGTAGTTGAATCTTGCCCATCACTTAAATTAGATCTCAAATTACTGGCCTTAAGATAATAGAGAAAAATGTTTTCCAGACTTGTTCTGACTAGTATTCTCCAAAATAGAAGAGTAATGTAATATTCCTCCCTCTTTCTGCATTGAATGCAAGATCTGTATTTTTGACTGGTGGATCTTTACCTTCTCCTGTGGGTTGTTCATGCTTTCTGTGTACTTGAAACAGATGATTTTTGACAATGCTGCCTAAGAGATTCTGCCTGTGCTGCTTTATAGCCTTGCACCAAGGATCACTAACAACATTTAGGTGCTCATATGGCTTAGAATACCAGATATACCTGCAATATGCACAAAAATAATTGTTGTGGTTTAACCCCCGCCAGCAACTAAGCACCAGACAGCCGCTCGCTCACATCCCCGCATTGGGATGGGGGAGAGAATCAGAAGGGTGAAAGTGAGAAAACTAGTGGGTTGAGATAACGACAGTTTCATAGGTAAAGCAAAAGCTGCACACACAAGCAAAGCAAACCAAGGAATTCATTCACTACTTCCCATCGGCAGGCAGGTGTTCAGCCATCTCCAGGAAAGCAAGGCTACATCACGCGTAATGGTTACTTGGGAAGACAAACGCCATCACTCTGAATGTCCCCTCCCTTCCTCCTTCTTCCCCCAGCTTTGTATGCTGAGCGTGACGTCATATGGCATGGAATATCCCTTTGGTCAGTTGGGTCACCTGTCCCAGCCATGTCACCTCCCAGCTTTCCGTGCATCCGGCAGCATGAGAAGTCAAAAAGTCCTTGGCTGCCTAGCAACAACTAAAAACATCAGTATGTTATCACCATTATTTTCATCCCAAATCCAAAATGCAGCACTATACCAGCTACCAGAAAGAAAATTATCTCTGTCACAGCCGAAACCAGGACAATAATACAAAATGCTTTCCTTTTAGTAAAGGACAAAGATTGCTCATCTGTATCCGCCCAAGCAGTTCATGCCACCGTATGATGGAATGGCTTTAGGTAATCTCAGCTGCTCTCCTACATTGTAACTCATTGCTAAGACTTAGGCCAATTAACACATTGGTTCCGTATTTGCATATGATACTACACAAAGCAGGCAGACCTTGAACCTATGTCCTTTTCTGAGTTCAGAGATGTCATTCTTCATCTGACAAGGTGGTTGAAAGGTATCACAAACCTATCCTTCAATATAGTTTGTTGAGTTTGATCTTAGTAGGAGATGTAAATAAAAGGTTCCAATACCATAGAGGAGTCATTGCAGTAATAGAGCTTTGGATTTCTTTCTCAATAGAACATGTTTATAGGTACTAGATGATTGCTATGATTAGATTGCATCTGCTTCTGTGTCATATATACTTGAGACATCTTGTATGAAGTTAAAAGATATTTTCTATTTAAAGTACATTGTATTCAGGAATAATAGGATGAGGGCTTAAAGGAACTTGGAAACTTTTGTTACCTGGAATCCTGGCATTTTCCACGTGAAGCAGTTGTGTCAGCCTGAATTCCATATCCCAGTGATTTAAAACCCTTGCAGGAATTGAGCAAGTGGACTACAGAAATAGTACACTTCGTACAGGAGAAGGTGTATAAGACTCTTCACTCCCCGTTCCCCACAGTTCCTATATATGTACCAAAACCACTTTTCTAATAAAACTCTGTTTCTGTTAATGATAAAACTGTAGAGCACAGAAAAACAGTGCGGCAGATTCCTGCCATTAATGCTATTACATTTATTTCAAACAGAACAGAAGGGAAGTATTTTATTTCAGCAAGAGACTTGCTCCTTTTCCATCTCAAATTTTTTTGTTGTCCCAAGGACTGATGAACAGAATGAACAGCGGTAATGAAATCACTGCTGCTTTATAAAGACACTGAGTGGGGGGGAAAGAGTAAAGGGCAAAAGCACCTTTTGAGAGGAAGAGTTATTTTTCATTTTGTTTGCAATTCTGTTTTTCAAATATCCATCTAGTTACAACAGAATAGGTATATTAATTGAAACAGGTTGAATTTATTGACATGTTGCCTCAGGAAAGCAAGGAGTAATTTCTGACAATCATAAGGAAGCTAAGGTTTGTTTACATCTTCATGCAGCCATTGTGCCTTGCCATCTATTGTGATTGCTACAGAAATAAAACTTCTAAAATGTTTTCTGCATTCGTATATTTCAACAGAAGTGTCAACAGTGATGGCAGATTTGCTGATGAAGAGCAACAGTTTCCCTGGTGAGAAAAAATGATTTTTTTTTTTCCTTCTCCCATTTCTCAGTATTCTGAAAGCTTAGATGTCATTCCAGGACTCCTTCAACACAGGTGTCTTCAATGAGGAAAAGCTTGGTGACAAGCAGTTGAGTTTCAAGTGGCTTACTCTACACTTTTTTTAGTAAGTGATTTCTAGAAATAGCTACAAAAGGATTAGAAGGTGCTGTAAAGAAGGTATACTATGCCCTGTTTTCTGTCACCATTGCTGTCCTTATTAAATGCCTGTTTGACAGATTCTTTAAGAGGTATTCATCAACTGCTTCAGTAAGAGTAGCTTCTCTTTCGTGTGCGTTTCAGAGTTTTGGAATGCTTCAACAGAAAATTATAAAAGCAGGGGACAAGTGAATACTGGAAATCACTTCTGTCAGATTGCTTAAACTAGCTTCACATCTATGCCCAAAATATTAATTCCTTTTCTGCTCAAATAAAAGTATTCCTGGAGAGGAGTTAGATTTCTTTACTGAGGGGCACACCCATTTTATTTTGCTGTAGATGAATTTTTCAAATGAAGGACATGGTGTGAATATTAGTTTGTAGTATGATTTAGCTGATGTTGCTACAGATTCTCCAGACTTCTTTGAAGATTTGTCTTTTCTCGTTATGTATATTCATAGCTTCTGGAGTTCTCATAAATACATGGAAAGAGGAAATTAATGTACTCCTAACTAATCCTCCTCTATTTCTGCCTCAGTTCCACTAGCTATTGAGGCCACTAATTTAAGAAAGAAACAATCGAGTGGTGGGAAAGCCTTCACTGGTAGAGCTTTCTACAGTGTTTTCCAAAGAAAGTATGACACCTGCCCTTCCAAGAAGGTGCCTATTTTTGTCTAGGGTTAGGGGATACTGAGAGAAAATTTTTCAGAACTTTTAATAGACTTCTGAGGAAAAGAGCAACAGGCAGCTGTTATCTCTGGTCTCTTCACTTGTGAAAGAGAGAGTGGAGTTCAGGCTCATTTCCACTGCCTACTCCAAAGGCAGTCTTTCCACTCTAGTTGTTAGTTTCAGGATAAGGTCTCCAAATCTGGGAGATGTAGGTCTTTAAAGTCCTTATTACCAATTGAATGGTAATTCTAGAATGGGAAAGTGTGCCATACAAGTGGTAAAGAAGGAATGCCAATTCAGGTAGGATTATAGGAGCAATGGATTTAGCCTTGATTTTTTTTAGAATGAGAATGCTTATGCAAGCTTCAAGTTAGGAGGATGAAGATGCTGTGGTTTGCACTCAAATATATCTAGCCTAGTATTTTAGGTGTATTTTACTGTTAGAATTAGGCTGTCAGTTGTCTGCTTCCTTAAAGACACTCTGCCACAAATAATGTTTTCTGTATTAGGCAGAAGATGCAAAGACTGTGAAGGATAAAAAGGATAAGGATATAGTTTTTCTGTCAACCTCTATTATTCGTTTAAGCCATACTATTTAACATGGGCATGAAGTTCTTCATCAGCAGCCTGTACAAATAAAATACTATATTCTTTATATTGCTGGAGCTGTCATAAGTAATGTGCGATGTCCATGAATGTGGAATTGTTATTTGTGCATTTTTAGGATGACTCAGAGTGTAGATGGTCTATTTGTCAACATATTTTTGCAAATTGTTGCCTTTCTACTATTTATCCTTTCTCATATCAGTGGTATCAGTTACAGTCTTAGTTACAGTTTTTACTCTTTGTTTTTGTTTTTTTTTTTTCTGGTGGTGTTAATTATGATACAATCCTCTACAATTCCTGGAGTAATTTCAGGACATCTATATTATCAGTTCTTCAATTATTTGCATGCTTTTGTAAAGCTTTGTAGCTGAGAAACAGGACTGACTAGAGATTTGTGTAACTGATTTAATAATTTCTGTTTCTTTTAGTTGTCCACAAGTAATAGACTGTGTCTCCGTTATATTTGCTAAAAGGGAAATAGTCTTTAAAAATTGAGCTGTTATACTAATTCTTTTTTCTTTGAGGCACTCCTGTTACTTATTTCCACATTGTGTTTGTATCTATCTTGTTTGTCCCTGAGATGACATCATAGAAAGGTAGTTGAGCAAAATAGGGACACATTCTCTTAAGTGGCTCAGTGAAGGTCAATTCTTTGTCTGAAAAGACAGAGTGCCTTTCAAGTGCTAAGTTATCGGTCAGGAAGAAATCACCTGGTTTAAAACAAAACAAAAACCGCAAAAACATGTTCCCTACTATTCACCCAATGAAAGACAATACAGAAAACTAATTCTGATGTCCTTTTGACAGCATTAAAGGTCTGGATAGTATAATTAAATAGGAATAAATGGATTAATGAAAAATGCAAATGTTAATTGGCATATGGAAAAATTAATCTCTATGAGAGTGAAGAATGATAAAGCAAAATACTAATTTTTCTAATTTTGCCAAAAGCTGAAAACAATTCCTGTTAGTTGCTTTGGCAAAAATGCTAGGATGTTGTTTACACTTCCTTTCAAAGTCTACAGAGCAATGTCTTGTTACTAAAATCAGTGACTGTGGTTTAGAGTTGGAACTCTAGTTTCCTGATCACTAAACACATGGTGGAAGAATCATGGTAGCAGAGGGCTTATGTCCTAAAGCAGTGGTTCCTAAGCATTGTGTAACTGAATGTTGTCTAGCAGATTGGTTGCAGTCACTCTTCCTTGCTCCAGTTCTACATCTGACTCCCCTTCTCCTTTGCCTTGGGGTTCCTGCACCACCTTGTCCCTTGCTGCTGACTCAGGGTCTGCTGCATCATCCTTCTTGCTCTGATTCCCAGGACCACCATTAGTTGCTTTTAATTTTCCCAGGAGCTGTCATCCTTCTTTCTGAGACAAAGCTGCTGAGTTTGGCTGTGCTCTGATAAACTTGATCTAGAGCCTTAGATATCTGCACCGTGCTCCTGAGTGCTCCTGCCAAGAGACCTGATGAGCAGTTCATGAGACCACAGTTCTGAATAATTTAGAAAAACAATAACTGGCAGTCAGTATATAAATAAACCATTGGCTGATATGCCAGAGGGTTGTGCAGCCATCTAGAGGGACCTCGACAGGCTGGAGAAGTGGATTGACAGGAATCTCGTGCAGTTTAACATAGGCAAGTGCAAAGTCTTGCACCTGGGGAGGAACAACCCCAGACACCAGTATATACTGGGGGCCATCCAACTGGGAGGCAGCTTTGTGGAAAAAGACCTGGGGGTCCTGGTGGACACCAGGTTCATAGAACAGCTCAAGTTGGAAGGGACCTCAAAAGATCATCTGGTGCAACCTTTTGTGGAAAAGGGAGCCTAGGTGAGATTATCTAGCATCCTGTTCAGTCATGTGTTGAAAACCTCCACCACACCTGGAATGCTGGGTCTGGTTCTGGGCTCCCCAGTGCAATACAGATATGGTGCAGCTGGAGAGAGTTGAACTACTAAGATGATGGAGTCCTTTGTCTGAGGAAAGGCTGAGAGACCTGGAACTGTTCAGTCTGGAGAAGAGAAGGCTCGGAAGGGGTCTTACCAATGTGTATAAATACCTGAAGGGAGGGTGTATTGTGACACCCTCACTGGTTGTGTGACAAGAGCTCTTTCTTCTCCCCCATGGCAGGCAATCAAAAGAGGAAAAAAGTAGTTTTTTACCTGTGACTGTTCTTTTTAGAGACTTACTGGTTGTATATACTTTCGCAGCACATCCTTGCAGCTTTTGCCTTGGTAGTCCATATAGAATTTGGGAATTTTTAGTTGAAAGGAAAATACACAACTGCTTAAATAGCCAAATGATCCTTTAGCAAGAGAAGGCATGCCATGCTGGATACTGCTAGCATTAAAAATAAACCCAGATTACAGTGTAGATGTAGTCACACTCTGAATATATGTCAGTAACAGCTCAAAGAACAGTCGTTCTAAATGGCTTACCTGTTTCAGGATTACCCACGGCTGGGGGGACTGCGCTCTGATCTAGTCTGAAAGAACACATTTGTGCCTGGTAGTGCTTTTGATACATCTGACTTGCCTGAGCAGGCCCCCAGGATCTGCTTAGCATTGCTTTAAATCTGTTCTTCTTAACACTTAGTGACATGTCTTGATTTTTGGGTGTAGATACATCATGTCTGGCTTTCCAATGCACACAACGTATGTGTGTAAAATCAGATGTTCAGTACTTGTATTTATGTATAAACAGTCTGCATCTTTTACTTACTGCAGTGCCTAGGCCGTTTTTTGAGCCTTGTGCAAAGTTAGACATTGCTCTCCTAGATGTTTGAAGACCTGAAAACATTGATGTATCAAGGATCCAAAATAAAATTTGTAAAAATTTCAGTCACAGTTTTGGTTTTTAAATTATTTGGAAGAAAGGAAGTTTGTGGGGGCTGAAGAAGTTGGAATGAAGCAAAATACATTGGGGAGAAATTGAGTGACTATTGAGGGAAAATAGAAGAAAAAAGAAGAGACGAGGAAATCATCAGGGTGAAAAACTTGAAGGCAGAAACTGAAGGAGAGCTGCAGGCAGGGCACCCCAACAGCACCCTCTATTTGCTGGAGGCGTCCAAGAAGCTTTTTGGTCACTGTTAGAAGACACTGAGCAAGATGGACTTTCAGCATAAACTGTTACGGCTTTTGTGAATTTTTGTTACATAAATAGCTAGTGTACTTTTAGATTAAGTACCACTGGTTTTGTTTACCCTATCAAAATAAAGATGAAAAATAAAAGGGCTCTAAGGAGAAAGAATGAAACTACGAGGGGCTTAGATTTGCTTATGAGGAAGGAACTTGGAAGATTAGAATTGTTGTTCTACAGTTATAGGAAATGCTCTGCAGATATAGATGTGTAGAAATTGTATGCTCATAATTACAGTTTTCTAATGTCAGAAAAAGGGCATCAAAGAAATAAAAGGAAATTGAGAGGCAGTAAACTCTAATGCCTTAGAAATGTATTTTAAAATAAACTGAATCCCACCCCCCACCTAAATATTACTTTACTTTAGAAAATGCTGCTAGAAGTTAGCAATGAGGCCAATGTGTTGTTGAGAGCACATGGAGAATAAGACATCTTTCATGTGGCGGCAACACAGACTAAGGCTTGTCATCAGGAAGGAACTGCAGAAGAGGTTTTTCTGTGTGTGTCTGTGCTTACCAGTTTTATGTTGTCTTCTGGTCCACTAGAAAGAGGTAGTTGAAGACAAGCTTTTGGACTAACTAGACCGTATTCTGCTTCATATTTTTTATAAAATGTGTGCCAATGTGTGTTCTGTAAATTTTAGTATTATTGTAGTTTATGCAGGTGATGCTTCAGAAGGCAGTGTGCTGTGTGTTTTTCCAAGTATCTTCCTAGTTACCTTTTCGGGTTTAAGTGTTGCTGGTGTTTGAGATTTACTGCTCTGTGGAAAGTTTTGTGTAGAGCTGACTGAGAGAAAATGGTGTTTTGTTAGTGAGTCTCCATGAAGTGCTTGGATGTTAAGCCTAATATTTCTTCTATTTCTGTCAATAGAAACCAATTTGATTCTTCTGATGTCTTCAACCACCACCCCACCCCAAAAAAGTTGCCTTAAGCAGTCAGGTAGAATTCATCAACAAAAGATACTGATAAATACAAAGTTAAGGGTGCTCTGCAGAATCTTGTTATCTTCTAGATAACAAAGTTGGTAATTCATTTTCATTTCTTTCTTTAAAAATAGAAAATAAATGTGTTTCCAGACACCAGCTAGTGTATACTGTGTATGGCTTCCTCACAGTATTTACTCAGGGCATGCTGTGCACGGTCTGTATGTGAGTAGCTCACTGCCTTTGTAAAACTGTTCAGATTCCCGTTTACATGGGCTAGTCCCAGTTCCTGTCCTTCAAGGGAGATTGTCCACAGATTCAGTTTACTTGGGTGCAAGAAAAAAGGCTCATAATCTCTGGAGGAACAAAGTCCAGTGAGATCTTGGCACTTGCAGAAGCGGATAGTATGGGATTTACAGCCTTTTCCATACCTATTGCCCTTATCTTTTTCTTATTCCCTGTTGAAATCCCTTTTGAATTCCCTGTTCATCTCTTATTGCGCTCTCAGTTACTGTGCTCCTCTGTTCTTCTCCCACTTCTGTATTTTCTAGTTTTGCTTTCCAAAGTTGTAAGAATATGTAGATGTTAGAAGAACCTTACTATGAGGAGAGGAGAGAGTAATATCTAGAGGGAATGCCTTCAAGTTCAACAATTCAGAAAAGATAATAATGTTCTCTTTTCTGTCTAATTAAGCTTTGCTACCTCACTGATCAAAGGTGCTTGTTAGAGACAATTCTGTAGAGAAGCATTAACTTGTTAGTATTAGGCTATGTGTCCCTCTTAACTGGTAACTAAATAATGGGTGAGGCACCAGGCCTACATATGTACTAATAATTAATAAAAATGAAACAAAGGAGTTAGTCTCTGGCTTGGTGGCCAACTGTTGTGTGATGTGTAGTGTTAATAAAATGAAATTGTTTTTAACCTCCTCCCTACCACACGTGAAGTATTGGCTGGGAGTGTCCCTGCCTCCTGCTTGTCTGTGCCCTGTGCCCAGGCATTTGTCAAGGAAAGTACTACCTTTCTTGGGCCAAAACCGTAGCAGGGTCCATGCTAAGACAATAACTATGTGGAGAGGTGTGGCCCAAAATTCAGGCCCGTTGCCAGACTCTATTTTACAAATAAAGAGGTAGCCAGGCTCTCGGGTGTTTAAGGCTCCACAGTATGAGGGAAGAGCCCAAGCACTATTCCTCCACTGGGATCTTACGTTTGTGAATCAGACCTTGCTGTTGTGTGCAGCTGCTTTGGAGAGAACTAGCCCAATCCTTTGTTTCTGGGATGCAGTGTTTAGAAATGTAGCTTTCCCTGGAATACCACTGAAGGTGAGAGTTTGCAGGCTTATTAACAAGAGGCTCATGGCAAGAACAAACAAATAAACATCTAAACATGCAGAGTTTCTGAATGAATGCTGCTTTCTCTTAATTATGCATTCTTTCACCAGGGAAAAATGCTGAACACGCTATTGTGGTGTTGGCTCACCTTCCTTTTAGAAGTCCTCATAGTCTGTGTAGATCCAAGAAACCAGTGTTCCTCACACGGGCTACTGTGATCTCCCTTGTATGAGAGGAATAGATATGATCCAGTTGCCAAGTTCTTTTTTCTTCTGGAAATCATCAGAGCCTCTGTCAGTTGATTTCTTGATGAGTTCCTTATCAGATGATCAGATTTCTGCCAATTGACTTTGTTTCCAAGGTAACCACTCTCTTGACAAGCCAGTTCCCTTCAATAGTAGGTAACTTATTTTTTAGAGTAGGTTGATTACATTTTAACTGCATGGTTCTTAACAAGATATTGCTGCTTAAGTTTCAGCCCTGCATGAAAGTGAGAAGATAACAAAGAAACAAAAGTCTCTAACTAAAATGGAGTTGGCAGCATGGTAGAGATACATAAAGGGATTTTATAATCTATCACAGAATTCATAAATTGTACATTCTCCCTAAAGATAAGCCTGCCCACCAGTCATTCTCATTTATGTACATATTCAGTGTATTCTTTTTCTGAAAATAATGACAGTTCACGTTAAGCTGTTTAACTTACAAAGATGTTGCCCAAACGTACAGATAGTTCTGTGAATACCAGCAGTGCAATAATCTGCTTTCCTGCTCGCATAGGTCTCTAAACTGGTTGATACTGGTGTTAAAGAAATTGCCGGTTCCAACCAAACTTTTTTTCTGACGAGTCTTCAGGTTACCACATCCTTTGCTTCAGTATATTTTCATCTGCTTTTGTTTCCTGTGGAACTTGTAGGATTGTCTTTGTTGAGGTTTCTTGAATTCATCGTGTGGATTTACGTTTTAGGGGAAGATGCATAGACAGCATATAGTTACAAAACTTTTTCTGAGGAAAGCAAACTCAAACATCCATATTCATATGGGCAGACAGTATCATCATGCCTATGTATAATTCTCAAGATACTGATTTCTGATTATAGCTGAGTTAGTATTAGGCGACTGAAGTTGTTACTCTCTTGCTTATCCAGTGTCCTTTCAGGTTATAGTCTTAATTTCAGGGGTGACTGAGCCTCATAGAATAATTTCTTAAACTATTAAAGTTTGCAGGACAAGATAAATGGAACTAAATTTTGATTTCTGTTAGTACACTGAACTGTGTTTAATGTGTGCTGTAGAAACCCTCTTTCTTACAGATGGTCAGTCTATTTTAGAGCAGAGATGCAAGCCGTTGTCTGTTTTTCTTTTTTAAAAGCATTGCTTCCCCAGAGGAGTAGGAATTGCCATATATGAGCTGAAATAATTTCAAGATAGTTTGTGTAAGCATTTGGATTTTGGAGCACTTAAATCCTCATGCTGTAAAGAGAAATCATTATTCACTGTTAGCGATAATGAAGCAAGTGTTCCTCTGTAATGTGATTGCTTGGGAAATTTTTGACTGATCACAGCGAGCTATCCAGTCCCTTTTGTAGGTAAGTGATCTTACAAGAGCTTTGTCTTTTATTCTGTCTCCATCTGTTGATGGATGACTTACATCTTCTGTCTGGACTGGCAGACAGGATTTAGGCGCCAATCCAGCAAACCACTTAAACAACAGTTTAGCTTTAAGCCTTGTAGCAACTAAATTAACAGGTTAAAAAAATGGAAATAATATTGCTAACACACTACTGCTATCTTTAGAAGGAAATTTAGGAGATTAGGTTGTATTACTACATGAACTATAAATGGGATAAGAAGTGTTAAAGTAAATATATAATGAGAATAGAAAACATAGATTAAGACCTTTGTCTTTACTATAGAATTTAAAGGAGGAAAGATTCTTGTTTAATAGCAAAGAGAGTCTATATCCTGTATATTTCTTTTACATCAGTGCTGCTTGAGTGTGTAGCTAGGCAAACAGATTTATCACAGATGTGTGTAGTAGTTTCCTCTGGCAAAAGAAAGATTAATACGTTCAGCAGGAAGGATGGCACTACTGTTGCTTCACAAAGAAAGGACAGCATATGTGTTTCTTGTACTAACAGAACTAGTGACCACTGTGCAGTTAGCAATAGTTCACATTTAATATTTACATGAAAGGTTACTAAAGTGTTTGTTCCTTTTAAAATTCTTCTCGTGAAGTCTTTTGTAAGTGTTAATTCTATCAGAAGAAATCACTTTCTTTGTGAAGTGGATGAACTTCCAATTTGAAGCTAGTTGAGTTTATATTCAGTTAATGAAACTGATGAGAGACTAAAAATTGGATCTTTCTGAGTTCAGTTTGGTTCAGCTTTCAGTTTGATTGCACAAGTGGTGATGCTTTAGGTTTTGTGTTCCTTGATGGTGACCTCGTGTGGTGTGAACACGTCAGTACGTCTGAAGGAGCTTTCTGTAATACATACCGGAGGAAGCTGTGTTTATATGTCATTTTTAATGAGCAGGTAACCTACTGACTTAGTAAAATAACTTATAACCTCTTCCAATTAGTTATTAATATGCAGATCTCATACTGCATGCCTGTGAAGGAAGAAGCATTTTGGGCATTATATTCTGATATACTTTGTGTGTGTCTATACTGTATCTTTTAGTGACCGGTTGAAAAAGCCTGGCACAAGTTCACCATGGCCAAGGACTACAGGCTGGAAGAGAAGGGTAACAGGTACTTCAAATAGAATCTCCAGTCTAAAAATGAGAAATATATTCAAATAGAAATAATCTGGTTTTTGTGATTTGAAGATAATTTTCTTATTTATTCACTGAACAATATTTTTGATGTTCTAGTTGTACTGGTTTTTTTTACTGTTGTTGGTAAAGAGAAACAGTATTCAAGACATCTTCACTCTAAAAATCTGTTGATATTTTCTCTCTTGTTTTTCCCATATGTAGGCTTCAGAATTTGCCAATCCGTTAACACCTTGTTTGCCCATCACTTTTTGTAAACTGGCATAGTTGCACAGAAACTATTTAATAAAGTTATGCCAAGCTATGTTAGCTGAAGATACAGATTCTGGATTGCCGTGTAGGCATACATTTTGCTAATTTTACATAACAGATTTTAATTAATATTTGCTGATATCTGGCATGTTTCATACATGGCAAGTGCATATTGGAGAGTCTGGCATGGAAACCTGAAGTTTCTAGTCTGCTATTATTATTTATTATTTATTACTACTTTTCTAGAACTGAGAAGTTGCACTATTCTGGATCGTTCTGGCAAAGGCTATAATGTGCTGTGCTTTCATTCCCTTCAGAGGAGCTGAGAGTATTTACCATGTCATGGGAGTTAGTATTCTGTGGGGCTGTATTTTCTCTGTTTATAAGACTTTTAATTTATTTGTGCTGTTTTATTGGTGCTATTGAAAAAGTCATGTGTGTTATTAGGATTGTTTCTTTTTATGTCGTCTTTTTTTTTGACATTATGGAGCTTCCTTAGTTTGTGCAGTAGCAATTCTCTGTAATTTATTCTCTATAATGGGGTCCTGGGGGGAGTGTTAATTTACAGATTATTTCTATTTTCTGATATGATTTGTGTTTATACTTTCAGATTTTAGAGAGGAGGTAGACTGTTTTAATATTGATATATTCATAGTTACTCAGTATTCTGTGAAGAGGCTAAACATGAGAAGTCAGGCAGTACACAGCTTTTGAAAGCTCAGTGTTGCTAAGGCTCTTGTATTTACATGCTAAAAACAGCAACCAATAAATGTAGACTGATTAGTGATTTTTTTTTTTTTTTGACCAGAATGCAAAGCTGTGGTTAAGACCTATGAAAAACTGAGACAATGAACTTCCAACTTGCTGAATTCTTTTGCTTGACTATTTTTGCTGTTTAATTGTGATTCACTCAATTAGAAGGTTCAGGACAGCTTCTGCAATATTTTAAATACAACTAGTGCCATATCTTTTTATCAGCACCTTAAAAATCTCCCAGGACAGAGACACATGCAGATTTACAATTTATTAATGTTGCTTTTGTTTATAAACATGTATTTTCTGTTCATTCTTACTGCGAGGATTAATATTATTTAGTAAAAGCTGATTGTCTTTTTTTTTCCTAGTTACAAGCGATAATTGTTTAACAAAAATATGCCATTATGACTTTTAGGTTGTTGTATTTTTCTGATGAATGTGAGACAACTGCAGCAGAGTGCACAAAAAATCAGTTCTTTTTGTTCTCAACTAAACATTGAATAGCTTTGTTAATTTGTTTTCTAGTGAGGAGTTTGGTCATATTTGCAAATGCATACGTGAACTATTCTATTTCTTGCTTAAGAAAATTAAGCATGTGCATAGTTAGAAAGTCAGTCTCATCTTTCAGTTTGAGAGGTAGCTACAAATTGGAAAGAAAAGAAGTAATTGAGTCAATATGTGGGTTTTGTGGCAGGAAGGAACAGTGCAAACTATTCTAGTGTTCTCAGTTCAGCTGTGCTTTTATATTATCTGGAGCAGAACTTTCACTTCACTGCAAATGCCGCATAGTGTTTTATTAATTAAGCTACTTGTTGATCTAAATAAGACTAACTCATTTGATCTAGGAAAAAAAAAAAGCTGCAAAATAATAGTAGTATTACCTAATAACATATACTAATATGGATATATGCACATAACAATATATAGTTATTGTAATAACATACCAGTGTATTACTTACGAAACAGCAGCATTTTTGTATCATCTGTTGAAATAGATATAATTGATAGATTAGTTCTGTGTGAAATATAGGTAGACAGTTAATACAGGTAGACAAAAAGAGTCTGGACTCTTTTTTTAAAGAGCAAGTTTTTAAAAGAGTCAGGGAGCTTTTAATTGTTTCATTGTTCCAAGTAATGCTCATTAGACAGTAATTTTTTTAAGGTCTGAGATAACTGTTGTCATGATGCAAACCTTAATATCAGTGTTCTCATGTAGTACAGTATTTTTTGTGTTTGATAATGATTACGGTAAGAATTTACATTGTCATTTAAATGCAAAAGCTGGTAATGAACAGTAGGAGACACTTTCTGACAAACAAGTCACTTAAAAAAATTTATATATTCTAGTCTTAATGACTTTCTTCATGTTATTTAGTGGAGTTGTGTGACTTTTATTTCTCTATTTAAAAATAAAAGTAAACAACAACAAGCCGAACCCAATCTTTATAACAACTTTGGCAGCCTGCAAGATAAGGAGCTTAACCTAATCTTGAACTCCAGAAATATGCCTACATGCACTTTACTTACATTGTAAGCAATTGTTAGATCCTTTAAAACTTAAGTTGCACAGAAACTCTGGCTCTCCACCTGTAGTGGGCCAATGGTCAAGACCAGAATTCTGTCACTTCACATAGTGCCAGGTGAATGTGAAAAGGGTGTTCAGCAAGTTGGAATAATTCTCAGTGATACTGCATCCATATGAAAGTCAATCCTGGAACCTATTTTTTAGTGAACTGTGTTTTACCAACTCCCTTGTCCAGTCTGAAAACAGATTCAAGCTCCCAGTCTTGTTTTCAGAATTCCAGACCGCTGATTTTTTGGTCTACTAATTTTTAACTTGATGTCTGCTGATAGATTTTTTTTTTTAATTTTTTTTTCCTTTGAAGTAAAGTATAAAAAAAGCTGAAGTATTTTTTAAAACTTCTCTTTCTGAAGTGGACAAGGTTTCTGATAATGAATGGTAGCTCTTTCTTAGTCACTGTGGGGGAAATTGCTGAAGGATGGCCAAAAAAACTGAAAGTTGGTTGCCTTCAAGGTTTCTGACATGTTTATTGGCAGCAAAACATCCTTCATACATCTGTAGTTCGCTATTCATTTCCCAAGATACTGTGTGAGAAATTGTTTAATGTAACAAAGAATAGGAGGGAAACATTCATTTTACAAAAATTTAGTGAAGAAGTTCTCAAAACTGATTGCATGAAGTGGTTAGAATTGCTACCGGGATATAACAACTAACAAGACTGTTTTTCCCTAACTGAACAAAGAGTCAGTTAACCAAGCTGAGTGCAATATTGTGCATGTGTACTAGATAAAATTGTACAACCGTAGAGGATTGTCTGTAGTATGGATAGTTTTTAACACAGAATAAGCTGTCACGTGGACACAGAGCTGAAAAATAGTAGGACGTGTTGATGTAAAAGGTAGTCATTACCTTCCAATTCAGTGTTCAAATGAAACATTAATGTCAGCAAACAAAAACAAATCTGGCTTTATAGTGCAGCTTTACATATCAAAACATTTATTCATCTAGTTTTTTTGAAGCTTTTTTTAAAAAAAAATGTAAATAAAACGAAAAGCTTGAATAGGTAGAATTACATGGAGTATAGCAAAAATGTGACATTTTTTAGATTTTTTATTTCTCCTGACTGAGGAGTAAAGTATTTGTAGCTATTTATTTGTGTAAAAGTTGAAACCTTCACTGAATATGTGCTTTTATTTTGAATGTATTTTGAAGGCTTAGAGGATGAAACAAGAATAAATGAATCAGAAGAGGAAGCAATCTTTTGGCATGTAAAGATTCTACCAATTCTGCATGAACTGGAAAAAGGTGGGTAATACTGTTCTTGAAAAGATGTATTTTCTGTACCATTTCCTGCAGGAAGCGTGGGACTCATTTGTGTTTACTACAAAAGAATAACAGTAGTTGGACTGTGTAGCTTTTTATGCTTTTGTATGTTCAGTGACTTTGCAGTGTACAACTGGCCTGGGCAACTGGCTCTAGGTGGCCCTGGTTCAGCAGGGGCTTTGCACCAGAGGTCCTTTCCAACCTCAACCATTCTGTGATTCTGAAAAAAAAAAACCTGGTTTAGAGAAGATCTTGTCTGATTACATTCCCTCATTTTAGACAATCTAGCTCTGCCAGCTTAGCAGTCAGTGGTGAGGTAATAATTTTAAGAATAAAGTACTGCACAGATGCACTGTTTTAAGCATAGACTGTATTGAAGATCTCAGTTAATTTTAGAAAACTATGGAAATCTTAATGAAAATTTCCATTTGTGTTTAAAGTGTTAGATGTTTCAGAAAAGTATGTAATGACCCAGACCATTGAAGCAAAATTGTGTAAATTAAGTATGGCTTGAAAGAAAGAACTCTGAAATCCATTTTAATGTTTCATTCAAAAGGTTGTTTTGGTGACTTGTATAGACATTATATTTATTTGAATGGTGGCAATATAGGAAGTACATTTGTTTTTACAAGTGGTTAAAAGTGAGTGTCAAGTTAGGGGACTGATTCTGTTTTACAGGATCTTTTGCAGTGTTCATTGTAGCATGGTACAGATGAGAATTTTTTCTGCAGTGTTCATTATAGCGTGGTATGGATGAGATTTTTTTTTTTTTGCATAATTTTGCAGATGTTGATGAGTATGAAACACCTGTACAGTACTGAGTGATTCCCAAGCTATATCATTGTTTTAAAAAGACAGGATTCTCATTCCCACATCTGTCACTGATGTGTAGAAAAACAGTGAACAGGAAATTTGAAAACAGCTATGCAGTTTCACGTTCTCCTTGCTTAATGCTGAGATTGCCAAATACGAGCCACCGAGTTAGTTTTGCGTAGTGAGATGTTCTTTATAGGTAAGCAAAATATTATTTAGAGGTAAAAATCTGGTCAGGTCTTTCCCTTGTCATGAATGTAACTAAGGAACATCAATTTTCATGCCCCTTTTCTTCCCTCAGTCTTTACTTGATTTGCTTTCATTCATGGCCGATACACTGGAAGGCTGTGCTGCCATTCAGCGAGACCTGGATGGGCTGGCGAGTTGGGCGGAGAGGAACCTCGTGAAGTTCAACAAGGGCAAGTGTAGGGTCCTGCACCTGGGGAGGAACAACCCCATACACCAGTATAGACCTGAGAGTCGTGGTGAATGACAAGTTAACCATGAGCCAGTGGTGTACCGTGGTTGCCAAGAAGGCCGGTGGTATCCTGGGGTGCATTAAGAAGGCTGTGGCCAGCAGGTCTAGGGAGGTTCTCCCCTTTCTCCACTCTGCCCTAGTGAGGCCCCATCTGGAGTACTGCGTCCAGTTCTGGGCTCCCCAGTTCAAGAAAGATGAGGAACTATTGGAGAGAGTCCAGCGGAGGGCTACGAAGATGATGAGGGGCCTGGAGCATCTCTCCTGTGAGGAAGGGCTGAGGGAGCTGGGCTTGTTTAACCTGAAGAAGAGAAGACTTGAGAGGGGACCTTATAAATGCTTATACATATCTTAAGGGTGGATGTCAAGAGGATGGGGCCAGACTCTTTTCAGTGGTGCCCAGCGACAGGACAGGGGGCAACAGGCACAAACTGAAGCACAGGAAGTTCCACCTGAACATGAGGAAGAACTTCTTTACTTTGAGGGTGACGGAGCCCTGGCACAGGTTGCCCAGAGGGGTTGTGGATTCTCCTTCTCCGGAGATATTCAAAACCTGCCTGGATGCGGTCCTGTGCAGCTTGCTGTAGGTGACCCTGCTTTGGCAGGGGGGTTGGACTACATGACCCGTAGAGGTCCCTTCCAACACCTACCATTCTGTGATTCTGTTGTTAGTGTGTTGGGGGTTTTTTTAGCTTTTTTAAAAACTTGGTTATGGCTTAGTTTTTCTAATAATAGATGAAATTATCTAATGATACTTTCTCACCAGTTGATTGAATGTAGCACTACATAAATCTTAAGAGTTTTACTGCTTCTTGAATATTCACACAGATTGTAACTGAATTGCATCGTCTCCTGCAGCTGCGTGTTATATTGCTTTATTTAGGCTGTTTACTGCACAATTGCAGTTTTTCCTATCAAAATGAATGTTAGAATTCCATAACTTTAATATTTTGAGATCTGTTGGTCTGATGAGGTGCATCTGCAGGTCCTGAGGGAACTGGCAAATGAAGTTGCTAAGCCACTATCCACCATACTTGAGAAGTCATGGCAGTCCAGTGAAGTTCCCACTGACTGAAAAAGGGGAAACGTAACGCCCGTTTTTAAAAAGGGTAAAAAGGAAGACGTGGGGAGCTACAGGTCAGTCAGTCTCACCTCTGTGCCCAGCAAGGTCATGGAGCAGATCCTCCTGGAAACTATGCTAAGGCACGTGGAAAATGAGGTGATTCATGGTAGCCAGCATGGCTTCACTAAGGGCAAATCATGCCTGACAAATCTGGTGGCCTTCTATGACCGGGTTATAACATTGGTGGATAAGGGAAGAGCAACTAACGTCTGGACTGGACTTGTGCAAAGCGTTTGGCACTGTCCCGCACAACATCTTTGTCTCTAAATTGGAGAGACATGGACTTGACAGATGGACCACTCAGTGGATTAGGAATTGGCGAGATGGTTGCACTCAAAGAGTTGCAGTCAATGGCTCAATGTCCAAGTGGTGACCAGTGAGAAGTGACATTCCTCAGGGGTCAGTATTGGGACCAGAGCTGTTTAAGTTCTTTGTTGGCGACATGGACAGTGGGATTGAGTGCACCCTCAGCAAGTTTGCCAACGACACCAAGCTGTGTCAAGCTGTGTGAGCAGCCTGGTCTAGTGGAAGGTGTCCCTGCCCATGGCAGGGATGTTGTGCTAGATGATCTGTAAGGTCCCTTCCAACCCAAACTATTCTATGATTCTGTGCTAATACAGTATTTTTAAATTTTGTGTGTAGTCACTTGCTTCATACATTTCAACTACTCTGCACATCCATTTATGTCCCATCTAGTTTTTTATATATGAATCAAGAAGCGCCTTTTTCTTCCCCTTCTTCCCTGAAAAATATTTGCAGAAAACTTTCCATTCAAAAACAAATCCGAACTTTAACCTGGAACTTAATTATTGTCTAAAATCTTATGAATATTATGCGCTTGAGATGATTGTTATATGACAAAAACAAATAGAATCGCGACAGTCTCTTTGTCTAGAGGAGCAAATACTTTATTTTTTTACATTCCAGTACTCAAGGGAGGATAAACTTCAAAAATGTCCCATGGGATGAGTGATGAATTATTTTGTAGTTGTTAATTTTGATGAAATGGAGTGGAGACCTTTCAGTTTTGGTTCCTTGCCACTCCTGTTTCACTGCTTACTGGAGCAGAGGGTTTAGAATTATGCTAAATTTTGTTAAATTTTCTGTCACAATGGGAGTAGAAATGGAATAGTCACTGCTGTTCCTTGAGTATGGTGATTGCAAATTCAGAGTTTCCAGGCACTGCTCAGTGTGAGAGGTGGGTCCTTGAATCTGCCTACAGGTTTAGGGACTTAGATATAATGTTTTTTGTCGTAATTTCCTGTCCACGTATATTTCAGCATAAGTGCTTTGCCTCCTTGAATATGACTCTATTTCAGCTGTGAAGTACCTCCTGAGTAAATGCAGAGTTTATACAGGCAGTTAAGTGCTTTATTTGTGGTGCTTTATTAGTGTTACCTTATAGACAAAAGCAAATTTGAGAAAAGAAAAAAGAACCCTCACTTTTGAATTTAAAAAATAGCCAAGACTTTTCCTTGTCCCTCTAACGTAAACAGGTACATGATTCCATTGTGTTGAGATGCAGATTTGTAATGGTTACTACAGGTTTTATTTTTGTATTTTTGAAATCGTGTCTGAGGGACTCAGGGTAGGAGATAGATGACTTTTTTGTCAATAGGCCAACTGTCCACTCAAATATATCCTGAACCTCTACTATACATCGGAGAGTTCTAATGAGTTTTTACGTTCACTTGCTCTTAATCCCAGCAAGATTTGATCTATTAATTTATGTATATGGGCAGAAAAATATTCCTTAATTGTCTTTTTTTCACAAGTAATGGTTAGTGCAGCTCTTTAAAGAATATATTCAGATGCACAGTTTCCTGGTAGACATTTGGACAATCTGATTATTAAGCATTAAAGGTGAGTTTAATTGTAGCGTTAGGTATTATTTTGGCTCTGTGATTTCTTGACTTGAGTCTCTTCTTTTTGAAAGAGCAGAATAAAACTGTTTCTGAGGATCGCGTTATCATTTTAAGAGATTTATTGGGCACCTTATTTTTGTTATTGTGCAACCCATTCTTTATTTCGTTTTCCTGTGTCTTTGTCTATTGAGATGCTCTGGAAAAGATGGCACTGATATTTTTTTTTTTTAATGTTTCTCTCCCAACCGCTTCAAGTAGAAGACAATGTAGAAAATCTTTGTCTGGCTTGCACCGACCTCTATCAAGCCTTGAATGAAGGAAATATGCTTGGAAAAAGATTTAAAAGAAGACGTGTGCTTCTGAAGACATTATATAAACTTGTAGACATTGATTCAGATCCACTTTGCCTGAAGCTGGCAAAGATTATTCTGGCAGTAAGTGTTTTAAAATGCTGTTTGGTAGAATATGAAGCTCAAAATCGTGAATTACAACTTGTGTTTAGTTTTTCATTTCATACGTTTAAACTGTGTCTAAACTAACCCTTTCCTACACACTTTTTCTTGCCATACGGATACTAGTCCCCCATTCAGCCAGATCGGCACTTGTTGGAGCCTATTTTCTGCAGAGAAATTATGTCTAGGGGAGGAAAGAGGGACAGAAAAGATGTAGCTGGTGTATTGTGGCAGGAATATTGCTTAGGCATGGAAAAGAGAAAGTGTGCTAAGCTGGGATACACATGCAGGGGTTTAAACAAAACAATAATTTGAAAAATTACACATCTAAACAAAGCTTATTTTTTGAATAATATCTTGACCTTATTAAACACTTTTATCTGAATATACCAAACCAGATTTTTTTTGAAAGTGAGTATGATTATCTCTTTCTCTAGTATTTCCAGTTAAAATTCACAGTTAAGTTGGTGCTTTTGAACATATTGGTTCAGCTTCTACTAAGCTGTGGACAGTCACTGGTGAAAGGATACCAGCTAGCGTTGTGTTGTAGACATTTTAGTAATTTGTGTGTGTGTGTTGGGTGGGCGGATTCTCCTTTAAGGTAGCATGTGTTATTTTAATCAGAAGATGTAATTATATATTCAGATACTACATAGGTGATGCTCATAACACAAAAAAAAGTTCTGTTACAGATGTTTTTCTGTGGAAACTCTTAAAAGTCATGAACAAGAGAGGAAATTGCACTTGAGATGCAGAGGAAAGGAAGAGACTTGTCATTGTATTTTTAACACTTTTACTTTCCCTTTCATGATCTCTCAATGACCATTAGTACATCATAAGTTCTTGTTTTCTGATATTTTATAATAATTTTCATTATGATATGTACTGTTGTACTAGAGTTCTTTGTGATACGGCTGTAGATGCCAAACCAGTGAATCCTGTGCAGCTTTTCTTTGTAAGAGTGAATTAGAGGAAAAAAACCATGCAAGTTATTGATATACTAGCTGCAGAAAATACATAAAAATTTTATATATCATCTGCTATTTTAAAATCAGTCAGCACAGTTTGCTAAATAGAGCTTAAACTAACTAGGTTTCAGAGTCCTTTAATTCTGCAAACTTTTCAGTTTGGCTCAGTGTACTGTCAGGATTTCAGCTGAAATTTAATAGGTCTCTGAGAATACAAGTTTGCCATGGTGTCTGAACTCGTAAAGTGTTATGGTTCATTTTTGTATGTAGATTTTCATTGTGATTTTTATGTCTTTTACTTTCTTTGCAGATGAAAGTGGATGGAAAAAATCTTCTCAGCGTTTGCAAGCTTGCACTTAAAATTTGCAGGAATGAAAAAAATGATTGCATCATTCAAAATGATAGATTATTGGGTATGTATTCTGTTCTTGTATACAAGTTAGATGTTGAAATTCAGTAGTTAGATTGATCGTCTTTCAAGAAACATTCTCAGAGTTAATTTAGTCATACACTAAAAATTACCGACTAGGTCAAACTAGCAGTCCATCTAGTCCAGTATTCTGTGTCCTAACACTGGCGATAGGGGATGCTGTTTAGGGAGAGCATGGAAGCCTACATGTGTTCTGTGATCCATTTCCCCTGTACTACCCTAGCATCTAGAATTGTTACATTCTGTTAGGGACATGAGGTGATGCATCCCTGCCTAATCCTTTTTAGTCTGTTTTAATAGATCTTTTCTTCATTAATTTGCCTAGTTCCTTTTTGAAGTTTCTAATTCTGTCTGCCTGTAGAATCTCATAGAGCAACAAGTTCCAGAAGTTTTCTGTCTGCTGTTTTAAACCTATCTACTTTTCATCATACCCTTGCTTGTAGTTTTGCAGGATTTGTAAGAGTTTCTGCAATCAGCTTACTCTCCACCTTCGTGATTTTTTTTTTGAACTGCAGTCATTTCAGATATTTCTGCCTTCTCCTCTTCAGATGGAGGCGTCTCAGCATTTTAGCTCTCTTTGAAAGAATATTGTGTCATTCAGTTGTTTCAGTAGCCCTTCTCTATACCTTCTCCAACTCCAGCCGATCCTTCTTGAGATGTACAGAACAAAACTGTCTATAGAAGTGCGTCAAGATGTGCCTGCACCAAATTTTATAGAAGCAAAAAAATGCTGTCTGTGGTGTTGGCCGTCATCAGGAAAGATATTGAGAACAATCATTGGCTTTTTTAGCTGCTGCTGCACATTGAGCTAATGATTTTGGAGAATTGTCAGCAATGGCTCTAAGATCGCTTTCATGATTGTAGCTGGTTTTGTGTCATCCACACACACCTTGCAAATATAAGAAATATGAAAAAAATGACAGTGTACGAATGATACCCAGTATTGATTGATGGTCATTCCTTTCATTAAAACTTTATTATGTTTTATTAACGTAGGCCTTGAGCTTGCAAGCATTTTGCTTTTGTGGAAGTTAAAGCATATATGTATATCTACTTAAATAGATGGGAATATTCATTGTCTTAAAGCTTGGTATGTGAGTGTTGTCAGAAGTAAAGACCATATAAGTCTTTCCAGTAGTAAGATCAACAGGAAAGGACTCAGAGAAAAGAGAACAGCTCAGGTTGCTCAACTGACTTTGGATACTGAAAACTACAGTTTTGTAGAGATTAGCATCACACAAAAGTCTGGACAAGTTGAGTGGCTGTATCAGTGTAAGGACTGGGTTTTTTTCTCTCACTTCCATCTTCACTCTCTTTTTTTTCACTTACTCTTCATTCCCTGTATTTTAAAAACTAGTGAAGGAAAACACATTTGGTAGGGTTTTGTTTGTTTGTTCACTCTTTGTTTTGGACCCACCTTATCCAGGCTGAAGACATGAACCTGGGTTATCATCATAATCACCCAGATTCCTGCTGGCAGTCACTGGGTTATAGATTTGATTTCTTTTTCTTGCTCTGGCCCTGTGAACTACTTATGTACAATGGAGCAGCTCCGGTAGAAGAAATAAATTAACTCTTCATCCCAAAATAGACAACTACTGTTCAAGACCCTGTTTGATACTAAGCAGAGCAGGGACCTGAAACTGATTTCTCACGTTACCACAGCCCAGGTGATTGAGCTGAATGCTAGGCAGTTGGTGAGGGTGAGAGTTTGGGCAAGAGCCTGGTGTGTGTGCTTCATCCATATACGCCCATCTACTTGGAGAGAGTTTCAACTTGAGACAAAAAAACCTCTAGAAATCTCTTCAGTTTAATAAGATGGGAAAATGTTTTTATTCAGCTGCATGGAACACAGGAAGCAAAAGTAAATATCAATCAGTTACTAGAAATTCAAAAGTATAAAATTGGTTAGGATTACTTATTTAAGATACACCCACCAAATTCAGAATGTCTTAATTTGATTGTGAAAGATACATCGGGCTTGTGCTAACAACCGTTAATTTTAACATTTCAGATATCCGACAGTGGTAGCATAAAGCAAAACTTTTACAGTAAATTTACCTACATAAAAAGTAAATCTAAAAAAGCTATAAACAGACTTCAAATGTGAGGTCTGAATTAGGCACCTGTGCTTTGTAGTGCTCTATTTGAGATGCTTTAAGACGTTTGATTTTTGAGGAAGTGGTGGGAATAAACCTCTTTAGAATGTTTCAAGTTTAGTACTTAAAATTCCAGGCACGGACAATCAGTTTTGCAAATCTTGACTGAGGATTTCAATGATTACTGCTATGTGTTTACAACTGGTGCTTGTTCTTGGGAGAACAAAAGTCAGGCCCGTTCTCTTACTCATTGACAATTGTTTCTTGGTTTCAATCCAAATACTCAAGTTTTTCTAGCCTGCTTATTAGAAATGTATTATAAAGAAAAAAAATATTTTTTTTTCAGTTGTTAATCTCTTCAATGACCGGAATGTATCAAATAAAAATGTTAATATTAGACTCTCTGAATAATGATTTTCCTTTTAGATTGTTTGTTGGAGGTCCTGAAAACTGAAGATCTACTCAAAAATGATGAAGCTCTCCTGTATTGCATGGGAGCTATGAAATTCATGTCTGGAAATGCAGTACTCCTTAATGAAATGGTCAACAAAGGAGCTATTGAAACATTGCTACAATTAATGAAGCAGATTAATAATATAAAAGAAAATGACACATATTTCTCCAACTTGGGCCACCTATTAGTCCAGGTTAGCATTTACTTTTATTTCTAAAAATTACACACTTCAAGGGCAAATTAAAAATGTAATTAGAGGAGATAAGCTAACCCTGTGTACCACTGACAGTGTTGTACTTATATTTGAATAGACTTCTTTTTTAAGAAGTTTACATGAAGTTGTTCAGGACCTAAATTTAATCATCATAGATATTTTTGTGTAGTCAGTTTTAAAGGCTTTAGAAATTCTGAAGTTAATAAAAATATTTTTAGGCGCCTAATAAAAGCAGTTTCTTATTATTACTTTTTGGTGCTGTGTTCTGGATATTATAGTAGACAGAAATGTGTTCACT
>Ga0065711_1002413_pt1 | contig 34075 bp, 19 predicted proteins | sample Hoacrofraction12_FD_59098 | JGI IMG/M metagenome (GOLD analysis project Ga0065711, IMG submission 59098) | Hoatzin crop microbial communities from Cojedes, Venezuela - Epithelial fraction 12 v2 (version 2) | ecosystem: Host-associated > Birds > Digestive system > Esophagus > Crop | place...
CTGGGGGTGCGCCCGCCGCCTCCCGGGGGCCGCTGGGCGGGCCCGCCGTCCGGCTGCGCTCGGCCCTTCCGCTTCGCAGCCTGCTGGCGTGGTGGGTGGGCTGGGAGTGCACTGCACTTCGAGGAAGCCGGCCGCGGTTCCACGTGGAGAAATTGTGTCGGAGATGTGGGGGGGTGAGAGAGACGCAGCTGTAAGAGACCAACCCTCCCTATCCACTGCAGGAATTGAGGTGAAGTATTAGAAGTAGGGTGAGCGGACAGTCACTTTGTTTACCACCTTGAAGAAGTGCCTTTGATTCCCTTAAAGTAGCTATTCCCTCAGCCTGGCTCTTGTTCCTCAGATCACTTTAGACCAAGTCCTGTCCTACCCTCCCTATCATAGAATCAGAGGTTGGAAAAGACCTCTATGCTCATCAAGTCCAACCATCCACCCAACACCACCATGCCTGCTAAACCATATCCCAAAGTGCCACGTCTACACGTTTTTTGAATTCCTCCAGGGATGGTGACTCCACCACCTCCCTGTGCAGCCTGTTCCAATGCCTGACCACTCTCTCAGTAAAGAAATTTTTCCTAATACCCCGTCTAAACCTCCCCACCTCCCCTGACACAACTTGAGGCCACTGCCTCTCGTCCTATCGCTAGTTACGTGGGAGAAGAGACCAACACCTGCCTCACTACAACCTCCTTTCAGGTAGTTGTAGAGAGCAAGAAGGTCCCCCCTCAGCCTCCTCCAGGCTAAACAGCCCCGGTTCCCCCAGCCGCTCCTCGTAAGGCTTGCACCCTAGCCCCCTCATCAGCCTTCTTGCCCTTCTCTGGACATGCAATCTTGATCGAGAATGTGTAACACTGGGACAGGGAAAAAAAAAGACCAGCAATTTTCCAATTGTCATTAATTTTGTCACTGAGAAGGTGGTCAACTTCTTCCCTGTAGTAGTCATTATTTGTTTGACTCGATGCATTAACCCACCCATGCACCCCTCTCCTCTGACTGCAGGTTTCCAAATCCCTCCAAATTTAAACTGGGAACAGAATCTACCCCTTCTCCACCTGAGAGCATAGCAAGTGCCATGAAAACAAACAGCAATGTCTACACTGAAATTGCCTGCCATCATCTGAAAATTATCAACGATAACTCTTAATACACTTTGAAATACCCTTATTTTGAAACATTTATAATATTGGCAGAGGTGTTCTTATTCTGTTAACTGGAGCAAAAAAAAGAGCTGAAACTCAAGTCTGTGACTTGTGTCTGTTCCCAACTCTTCAGTCATTTCTCTAGATCTGAAAGCAGAAATCTACTTACCTACACTATGGAACATAATTTCATGCAAATATTAAAATTTAGAAATAAAAAAATACATCAGGCAAGACTTGGGACATCACCTGGATGGAGTATGAACAGAACTGCGGTAACAAGACTGGGGTAAATCTACATTACATCCTTGGTGTGAAACATAGCCATCAGCAGAAAATAGCTTGTTATTTTTAAAGATAGTATGCTTTACATGAAAGATGCAAATCTTCTTCTCTGGGCATACAGTAATTCCTCTGTCAGAAGACTTTGTGAGGAAATTTCAACATTGACAGAAGAGCTAGTTTTAAGATTTCAGCTGTATTTTGATCTTATAAGAGGTAAAAAAGAGATGTATTTCAATTTACATATTACTTCACTGGGTGTAGTCTTTAGCTGAAAATGATCAGAATGTACCTGGCAGTTCACAGGAAAGAAATTTAATGGCTTTACTTTAAACAAAACTTTTAAGAGCATTGTAATCAGATCTGGCAGTAAAGGCTGTAAATGGATGATACATATCTAGTTCTAATACTATACCGATATATATCAAGTTATAATAGTTAACTTGCATGTAAATAAATGTCTTAAGCCATACTTCTTTTTTCTGTTTTTTGAACACCTATGATATGTGTATCAACTACTCATTATACTGGGAAAAAACACATTAATCTTCTCTGTAGGCATAAAGATACTTGCTTCTTTCCCCTCCATCAAAAAACTCTCCGAACTCTTGATTATTTACTTACATGAAGAAGTTATTTGAGAAAGACTAAAGACCAGCATGAACTGGTTATTTCTTGTGCATGTTACATAGAATTCATGTTGCTGAGTATGTACACAATGCATAGCAGTAAAACCTAGACATAACAAATTTCCTTGTAGGACAAGGTTTTAAAATCTTAGGAAGGATGCATACATGATGATGTGCATGCCTTGCTCCTTTTAAGGGATATACACAATTTGGTGCTTGTGTGCGCGTAATAAAAGTAGACAGAAGTCACTTCTTGACTTCTTTATTTTAACAGATACAACATATTAATTAAAACGGAATAAGGAAAATAATTTGATGGGCTTTTAATACTGTTCCTTCTCCTGCAATGCAAATTAGATTGCTGGTCTCTGCAATTTCATCCCAAACCTTCTATTTACAAAGGTAGGCTGCGTTTAAAGTTACAGTTATGAAACAATCATTATCTTAGTTATTGAAAGACCTGCCAATAAACTCATGCAGAGAGTTCTGATTGAATCACTGCTTGCTGGTACGACCATATTCAGAACCTGACTCGCCTACATGCGCTTTTATCATCATCTTGCCTTCTGCAGTTGTCATTTCTTGGTTTGATACTTGTAAAACAGCTACCAAGAAGACTTTACATCCTACTTCTCTCCATTACTTTATGTTACATAAAGAAAAACATTTTCCAAATATTTTTAATTGTCAAGGGAAAGATCACACAATGTATTTTATTTTATTTCAACAGTATAAAAAAAAGCTTTCTGTTGTTAAAAAATTTGGTAGTAGTAAAAGAAACTCCGTTTGTCACATTTACATTCTACAATTTGTAGATACCTTTAGAATAGCACGAATGCAGGCCCCATAACTGATAACTGCAGCAGGAAGTACAACTTCCTCAGAATTTCTTTCTGAGGATTTGTTCTTCCAGAGATTCAGTGCAGGCATCTGAACTATTTTTTCACAGTTCATTTTATCTGAGATAATAATTCCATTACTATATTAGCCAATCAGTGAAGCCGTTCTAATTTAGCCTGTAGCGATTTAAAATTCCCAATAGTAGTCTGCACCGTTAGCGTTGGGCTCATAGACTGAAGTTCAACCAGGTAGCAACTCACAGCATCCAAGCAAACATTTGTGAATCGTCGCCTGTAAAGAAAACACAGAATAATAATGAGCTCCTTTTTGTTTCCGTATATTAGAATTAATCTGAAATAGAAAGTGAGCGTTCTTTGAGTTTTAATGGAACAACATATCAGCAAGCCATCTGTCAGCTACTTCTAAGTATTTAACTATTTATTAGAAAAATTGATTTTTGAAATCTAATGGTTGTGACTAAGGCATAATGGGGAAGTAAGTGAATCATTACTATTTGTCCAATATTAAATATAAACAATAAAACATGATAAGAGCAATGTGAAATATTTAGTATTTCAAAATACTTTAGATATTAATACAATCAATGTGTAAGTTATTAATTTAGATAGCAATTTCAATATGTAAAACTAGTATCAAATCACAACAATTTAGGTATTAATATCTAAGTAGATATTAAAATTAGAAAACATTCACAAAAGTTCTAAGAAGTTAAGAGTATTATATCAGCTAATCGTAAAAAAACAATAAAGTGAGGCTAGATGTAAACTGTATATGTGAACAGGGGGTACTTACATTGCATTTTGAAGAGAATCAGAAAAATTTATGGATAGAATAGTTCTCAAGACTTCACCTATTTCTGCTCATTGTTTCTGAGACAAGATAGTTCTGAGTGAAGTTTATGGTCTATTCACAAAAGTTGCCAAAGCTAGAGATTCCGTAATATGCAGGCAACTGGTTCAAGTACATAGCTATTCTTTTAGCTAGAAATGTTTAAAACCTGAATTCCTTCCTGTTGCAGACTAAGCTAAATTTTAGTCTTGGAGAGCGATTCATCACCAAACTCTTAGAATTTGGGAAGATCTATCCCCATGTTTAGTCTTTCTCTTCACCAGAATACAAGAACTCAGTGCTTCTAGCCTTTCTTCATTAAACAGTTCACAGTTTCATTAACAAAACACCTGATTCTCATTTTCCCCCACTCCTTCCAGATTCCCTCAAATTTCTCTGTACTACTCCTTAAAGTATGTTGCCAAAATTTACACAATCATCCTCTCAGTTCCTCATGAATCTTCAGTGAAGTGGAGAAAATTATCTTTGTTGAAACAGTTTATAGGGACAACGCTACAAGTTTTTACCATCTGGTTTTAAATGCAAAGTTTCCATAATCACTGCTAGGAAAGAAACACTAAATTTGCCCAAAAGAAAAGAGAAAAAGCTTTGGGGATTGCTGAAGTGCAGTGCTTTAGAATATTTCATATCTTTCACTATTTATTAGGATATAGTTGCCTTTCTTACCTCAGAAGGACTCTGCTTGGATCATGTACGTATCCTGATAACAATACATGAATACACTCCAAAAGGTGTAAAGGCTTTTTCATTCTATTCCAATATGGGTCCTAAAAAAGATGTCAAAATATTAAGGAGACAATGCAAAAAAAGAAGTGTGTGTGTGTGTACACACAAATTGCCAGCTGTGGTAATTATTTCTTAATTGTAACAAAAACATAACAGAAATGGGAACTCTATCTTAATCTAACTTACGTCTATATTTAAGCACTATTTTGACTTTTGAGTACCAAGACACACATGCATTTAACTCAGTTTCCCATTACCTAACAGTCTGTAAAGTATAGATTTTAGGAAGTTCTGATTTCCTTACGTTATAAGGAATCTGGGTGAAAAGAAGCAAGTCAACTCTCTTTGTTTTAATTCTCTTTAAGCCTGCTCTATAAAACAGAAGTTAAAAATACGGCTTCTTATTCTCGGTGCTTATTGCATCAGTAGATTAGACGAGACACAGTAATACAGCAAATTTTAATCATTAATAGGAAACAAATAAAATTAATATAGTCAAGATATGCTGTTCCTTCTGCAACATAACACTTCTAATCCTATTTAATCCTAAATCAGCTGTAGGTGATATAAAATCATTAACAATTTTCCTCATACTTTGGATTGAAATAAGTAAAATCAACAGGGAAAAAAAAAGGAGCATGTAGAGCCTTTGAGTAAAAAGGGAGAACAAAAACTGTGAAGTTGATATTTTGACATATCCCACCTTACATTATTTTATGTTTCCTGCTAAAGACAGACCTTTGTGGCTATTTTCCTTACCCGTGCTTTAAACAACTGGTCATATACTTCAAGCAGTCTTGGCAATGGCACTCCAATTTCTTGCATGGTATAGGTTACAAAACCTACATCCCAGTTCAAAGTGCAGACCTGTTGCTCTAGAAACTGCACTAAAAAATCTGCAGGACAAAAATAATGGGATGTTCAGATTCCAACTTCTTAATAGGAGTCCAGCAAAGAAAGGCATTTCAAAGTGATTTACTCCAAGTTTACTTTTCTGTCTTACACAAAATTGCTACCTTTCTCACGTGAAGCACGTGCAACAGTTTCCCCCAGCCTGCACTGAGGGAAGCATATGCAAAATGTAACTAGCTCCAAAGATGACATTAAGCTATAAGCAATGCATGACAGGGATTACTCATACTAAGTACTCTATTACAGTACTGCCACGAAACTATGCTGATATGAAAAGTTCATTAACTTTTGTTTCAGCACAAAAGAACATACTATCATTTCGTTTGCTAGAATAGCCAGCAACACTACTACATCTTTTATCATGCTGAAGTGTCAGTAACAAGTAACAACATATTGTTCAGCAGTAAATGTTCTTTCACAATTGTGAAAGAACATTCACTGCTGAACAGTATATTTTCCTGGTTTTTATATAATACCAAGTTGTCAAAACGTGTGAGCATCTCAAAAGCAGGAAGAAGCTCCGAAAAGGATCCAGAAATCTCCTGAATTATGTTTTTAGAACCTGCCTCTACAGATAGCATTAGAAACTTCAAAAGACAGCAGATAAATGTGGTTGCCTAAAATCTCATTATAACTATGCACTTTTACTTTGTACTTGGTTACAAAGAAACTTTACTAGTTTTTAAAATACGATCTGCACAGCCATCCAAAAATAGCTGTTGCTGCCTTCTAAGCTTTCTTTACTTCCCATTCAGGGTGAAAAACTGTAAATTCTGTTTAAATCCCTAGCAAAATTCTAGGAAAAACTGCACCTGTAAAAACTGTAATGGTTTTTTAATCACACAATTATACAGCGCTTACAAAATTACAGGCCAATAGGAATCCTATTTCTACTTTTTGTGTAATTTGCCTCTCCTCAATCCCTTGTCAAAGTCACTGTAATAATGAGCAAGTATCACAGTGCTTTTGTTCCTGATTTCCTGGACAAAACTGAGAAGTACTACCCAGCTACTCTCAAGATCAACTCCACCACTACTGACAGTTGAAATAATTCATTGCTTCAGCTACAACAAAAAATTTCACAAATAACTACAGTAATTATGTATCACAAAATTATCATTATGGTTTCCTTTTAGATTGAAAAAAAAAGACATTTCTTAGATTAAAACTTTTTTTAAGAGACTAAAAAGAAAGCTGAGATCCATTCATGCAGTGTGTTTGTTTACTACGCAAGCTAAACAACTTACCTAGAGGAAAGTAACGAGGTGTGCCAGCATATATCTTTCCAAGCAATACCATCTTCAGACTAAGCGCTTGCATCCTGTCAGCGGGGCTCAGAGACACACTATCGCTCAACTCTGATAGTGAGAAGAAATCATTCAGAGAGAATTTCAGAAAAAAAGTTGCACATTTATACACAGCTACGCTAAGGTACTTAAATTTACTACTAGCACATTAAAACCTTATGCTATTGTCAGTGCAACATCAGCACACAGAAGTGAAAGTACAATTTTTTCTGGTGTGTATGCATATATATTCAGATTTTTAGGAAGTTCCATGCAAATCTGCTTTGAACAAACCAACCAACCAACCAACCTCCCAAAACCCTACCATCAAACCCAACAACAACAAAACCACAAAAAAACCACTACCACAAATCTTTTCCCTCAAATCAATGTCAATGTTGTTTATACAATGGCAACCTTGAGCACCAAATGCAAGGAGAAAAAAAAAAAAACAAAACCAAGAAGAGAGTGAATTAACAACTCATGGTAAAGGGTGCAGCAGATCATCACAGCTGAGTGGCTAGGCTTGCAGAACTGTGCCCACTGCTCTGCTTCTCTATAAATGGATTAAACCCTTACGCTTCCAGTCCTGTCAACACTATAAAAATGCTGAACTCCCTGAACATTCTTTAAACTTTGTCACGATAAATTCAACATTTTTATTACAATTCCCCAGTAGTGAAATTTTCAGGCAAAATTTCACAGGTATTCTGAAATCCACATAGAATGGCATCTAAGAACAAGAAGGGATGTAACTACTCCTTAAATGTTATCTGGAATGTGATTATTCAAGACATAAATACAATATACTCCAACATATATGTAAAAATATTACTTTTCTGTCCTTTAGGCACACAAGCCAAAGGCAGTAACATTAATGAATTACTAGTTAACTACACTTACCACATGTATTACAGAATAGTCCAGAAAAGATGCATCTCACTTAGACAGCATATCAGTAGCAGCACATAGTCAGTCTTAAAAAGCTTTAATTGTACCATTTGCCTACAGTTCCACTTTGTACTTACTCATAGTCCATTAAGACCTACCTTTTTCAACGATTTCTTGCCAGAGGGTTTGCACCAATATAGGATCAGAATGACCCGCACAATGTATAATTGCAAGCTTACACTCTGAGAGCTTAAAAGGGTCAGCAAATTCTCCATAAAGCTGAAAGAAAAATTACCAAGCTTTACATTTCAAGTAGGATAAAAAGGAAATTTTAAAAATAAGCTTTTCTTTATTTTGTATGGTAGACATCAGACTAGTAAAGGTGCAACTTAAATAACTACTGTGACACACTAAATGATTTTTTTTTTTACTACATTTAGTTTCACTTCTTAAATACAATCCCTAATTTTATATGAAGTTTTAATTAATACTTTTAATTTTCTAACAGTTTTCCCAATAAATGAAGAAATCTAGGAGACATATAAAGAAGATAAGGAAGAAATTAAAGTACTACAGATTGAAGGCATATCAAAGTATAGAAAAAGAAGGTCTAGAGTAACAGACATTCTGAGACCAGGAATGCTAAACTGTTCCCTATTGCTTCTCCTAGTCAGTATAGTATCATTCTTTGCAAAAATTCCACCTCCCATCCCCCCAGTGTGATAAACTGACTTTTAATACAGAGTAATTTTAATCACCTTGGTTATATCCATCAGTTCAGCATCAAGCTGGGAGATTGCGTCTTGCACTGAAGAATGATGGGAATACTGCCGTTGTAATGTTTCTTGTATTTGAAGCTGGATCCTTGCAACCTTGTTTAAAAAGAAAAATAAAACATTGGATTAACTTAATCACAACTTAAGAATACAGCCAGAATTAACTTTAACTTATTTAAATGCAGAAACACTACTGCCTTACACCTTAGTCTCCTACCACCTGCATAACTTTGCCACATGGGGAAGAAAGCACAGAAAATTGCTTCTACAAAGTTGCTAATAAAAATGTCATGTGCCAGGGAGACAAAGAGAAATAATGCATTTGCATCTGTAGCTCAGATTAATACTTTTTCTTACTTCCATTTTCTCTTCTAGTTCATGTAGGAATTCACCATCTGCAGCTACAGATGATATGGCAGTGGAACTTTTGGCACTCAAGATAGCACGTGCAATGTATTCAAGACGCTGCTGAAGAGAAATTTCTGTGCTGCAAAACAAATATTCAAAATAAAATAGGTACTTAATATAAAATTATTTGAGGGTTAGTTACATTCTAACTAGACTCTGGGAATTAGTATGTGAATTCTCCTGATTTCTCTAAATAATGCAGGACATTACCCAGCCATGTAACCCCATCTTTGCTGCAGGCTCTGTTCTAGTGTCCTTCTCAATCCACTGCTCCACATTTACACTATCATGTTATAAAATTCTACGTAAGAAAGTACTACTTAATATCTGGTGCTTACAACAGGGAACACATTGCAAGCAAATGTGTAACACATAAAATAAACATATAATTTTTTTCAAATAATGGGCTGGATTAAAAGCTAATATATTCCACTCATTTAAAATTGTTTTAGCAAATATCCTTGGGCATTGGCCTCTTCTCGCCCTTGTCGTTTTCTTAAAATACCTACACAAAAGGTTTTGGATTTCAGTTTTTTTTTTGTTTTTCCCCAATTACCTCAATATATGCAACAGATCACACACAGTCCATACCTGTGCAGGTCAGCCAACTTAGCCAAGACTCTGGCTGCGTTACTAAAATTTCTGTTCTTTTCAAAGTATCTCCACAGTAAATCCATGTAACGGACTTTGTTTTGGTCAATCTTGGTCATCCGCACAAGGTAGGGTTCCAAAAAGGGGGCAGTAACCTGCAAAAGTCATAAAGGTAACATTTATATTCTTGCTCTCTCCTCTTTTTTCAAGCATCAGCATTTTACAATTAACTCTAACAGTTCACTGGAACCCTCCAACCCTCCAAATTATTTTGTTGTATAGAGATGAGCTCACCTGTAACAGTTTGTCTGCCAAGTCAACTTGTATCAACCAGTTGTAAAGTGCAATACTGAAAAGTTCATCTGTTGAACGCTGAGCCAGCTTTAGCATTTGTTCAAACTAAGGGAAGAAAAGGCCAAAGCTGCTACTCCAGAAGTGGTTACATCACATCAAGCACTGATACGCACCAGACAATATTTAGCTTCTTGTTATTTGCATGTCATCATTGCTATGAACACTCTGTACATAAAGAAGCCAATTAATGACAAATCCTGACTTTTATCTACTTCGCATAACTACTACATAATTAAAAAAAAAAAAAGTTAATTCTACACCCCTTCAAAATCATGCTTTCTTCTGGAGTGCAGTCATGAGTTTTTTGTGAGTTTCTTACATGGTGCCCTGCTTCTTCATTGCTTAGCATGTTTGGGTCAGATGATAGCACTGGAGGACCTGGCTTTTTGGGTACACTGGGAGACTGAGGAGCAGCTTTACTTTGATTCACTAACTCTTGAAGGGTGTCAGTGATACACTTGTAGCTGTTCAATCTGTAAATGGAGCAAAAGAAAACAGAAGTCTCAGAATTTTCATTGCAACTCTCTATGACATATTCATCTCAAATATTGTTATTGTATGCCTTTGTAAACACACTTACTAAGATTTGAAAAAGGTCACAGATTATTGTCAGCTAGTTGCCACAATCTAGCTCGTTCTCAATCATCTTTCTAACCAGTATCTCTGTAATGTTCAGATCACAATGTTTTCTGCATCTATCCGTTCACCCTCTGTTCCAGATAAAGTCGGTGCCATAGTAATGATAATCAAGGAGGGCATGCTGGGCAAAACCAGCTATATTGTGTTGCTTCTTATAAAATGCTTGTTTGTCATTAACCTGCATGCCTTCCCCAAAAGAGTTACTTTTCCAGTCACTCAAAACAAAGCACCCCGTATAATAGTAATAAGGTATCCTGAAAACTTGCCTCTCTTGAAAAGCTTGGAGTCCAACAACATCCTCCTCTGGTTCTCCATTTTTATAGAAATGAAGGCCAAGACCTTGGGGATCTTTCTTCTCAGCAGCTGTAAGAGAGAGTTCTACTACTCCCTCATAGAAACGCACTAGAAAAAAAAAAAAAACAGCAAATATCACCATTCATTTATTAAATCTACGACAAAATGGTAAGTGACATTAAACACTTCCCATTTTAGCAATCAAGAAAAAATAAACCTTATTCACTCTGGTCTGTATCACATAAGGATTTATGCCTGTTCCTAACCTGTGGGATCATATGCAAGTTTGACATTACATATTTGTACAGAGGCTGAAATCTTGAGTGTTGCAAAAGCTACACCTAAATTTGAATTATGTACTAGCTTTTACTGCACAAAACAGGATTCAGAACCGTCTTTCAAACAGCATATTTGGTATAAAACCTTACCTGCAAAAGTACAGTCATTCACCCTCTGCTTACATACAGCCCAACAATTTTTCTAAAAATATTTTTACCACATATATGAAACAAATGGACACCACAATGTGAAATAAGTGGATGGGAATATTTTTATATAGAAGTGGTGTATTTGATTGGCTGATGGAATCTAGAAAGGCTTTGAACAAGAATAGGCTGACGTATATTAATTGTGGAGTTATTAAGAAACTGTTCATGGTAAAACACTATAAAAATTCATTGAAAGTTAGTAAACAAAAACAAAAAAGATGGCATGAAAGGATACTAAAGAAACTATTTACTAGCACATGATCAGTGCTTGCCTCTTACCTTGCCTATACTGCGCACAAACATTAGCAAGGTCTACTTGATTGCTGATCTTCTGGTACTCTTTCAGTGACTCTCTTAGCATCTTCTCTTTTTCCATTTTGCTTTGAGCCTGTCGAGACCGCTGAAGCAGTTCATTTGCCTAAAGACAAACGATGGTAAAATGGAAATTATTCACATAAACACATCATCAACGGATCATGGACATTATTGTAGGTTAATGCGTTATTATCCCCAACTTCAACTCCTCTCTACAGAACTCTGCTCTCACTTCATAACACTAAGTTTCCAGCAGAAAGAATGTAGCAGTAGAGAAAAGGGCTTAAGACTTCAACAACCAACCGGTTCCCCATTCTCCCCTCACCAGACATTTTTTCAAATTTGTGTGAAGAGCTTCAAAGAGTGAAGTTTTTAAACACAATCATCCTTCCACAAATTCCATGAAACCAGGCAACAGACAGAAAATAAGCGACTCTGATGAGGAAAGACTGGAGTAAGAACACATTTTATCAATGTCAATAAGAGAGTTTTATCAGACATCACATTAGAAGTAGAGACGCTATTTACACAACAAATAACTGCAAAAGCTTCAAATTACAGATCATATAATTTTCAGCATTAATCAACTACAAGACACAAACATGCATACGACCTGCCTTCATTAGTTCTTGTGCTCCTGAAACTACTTGAGCATAATGATTTACAAGCTGCCAAACTTCTCTCATTTGAACATGTTCTAAAGTCTTGTTTTGGTGCTGTAAAATCTGGAAGTGTGCTTACCTTGGAACACACAGCATCATCAGTGCTATAAAGAAGAGGACAGATATCCTGCAAATGGGCAATGATGCCATCCACAGCAGCATTATCTCTGATGTAACAGTTTATGAGAGAAGCAATGAGTGCTCCAGTCAACTCTCTGTCTCTAATTACCAAGTCTTTGAAAGCAGTAATCTTTAGATGTTCTTGAAGTTCCTGAAGATAAACAGGATTGCATTAGTTTACCAAAGTTTTTACTTTATATTGTTTAGAAACATCACAATGTTACAGCAGAAAAATTCACTGTTTCCAGTAAATAAAACCACACAGAGCTCCAATGAATGAAGTGCGCAGCATAGAAATACATTATTTAAAATAACCATTTCATAGCAAAATGGAAATAACAAAGAAAGCCCTATCAATGCAGGCACTACACCCTTGGATGCCAACGGACAGCGAGAACTCCTCTTAATCAGACTTCCTCTGCCGTCTTCACTACGTGTCACTTTTGTTTCAGATCTCTGCGAGTAAGGATGGAATTAGTTCCCTTACTTCACAGGGCACTGTCAGAATGCACACACTATAAAATGAGTATATCACAGTTTTTAATAATGGGGACCATCTGAGTACTGTCACAGCTGAAAAAAAAAGATGATAAAAAAGAGGCATTTTAAAAATTTGGGGTCCGTACTCTCTATGCTTTTTTATACTAAATTACATTGAAGGTTATTAATTTTTTTTAAGTACTAGCAATACTTGCTCACACAGACTTGCCAGTTGTGTCTATGTAGTGTCTATGGATGATCACTAACAGTGTGAAAATACTATTACAAAAAAATCTAGAACTACTGAAGACAGAGGAAAAAGTTCCATTTCTTAAACAAGTAGTTCACTCCTTGTCCAAACACCAGAGAGAAGCTGCCCATGTTAGAAATCATGCTAACTCCCCAAAGCAACAGTGTGAAGAGCCTCAGCTTCTGTGCATTTGTAAAGTTTAACAATTGTTCTTTTTATTGACAAAGAATACAACTTTTCAAAGAATTTATTTTCCTATCAAGTGCTAGGACAGAATGCCTAGTATTCAAATTAACAACTTCAACAGCTGAATGCAAATTTAACACGAGCAAAGAGTATGTAGCAGCAGCATCCATAGTTCTGTAGGTTGCCTTCTTTATAAACGAGGAGAGGCTGAAAGAACTGGGGTTGTTTAGCCTGGAGAAGAGAAGGCTCAGGGGGTAGTGTGTGGGATCTTACTGATATCTATGGGAAGGTGTTAAGCAGGCACAGCCAGACTTTGCTCAGCGGTGCTCAGTCACAGGACACGGCACAATGGTCAAAAGCTGAAGCAAAGGAAATTACACCTGAACATAAGAAAGATCTTTTTTACTCTAAACACGGTTGAACACTGGAACAGGTTGCGCAGAGAGGCTGTGGAGTCTCCATCTTTGAAGATATTAAAAACCTCACTGGACACAGTCCTGGGCAATCTGCTCTAGCTGACTCTGCTTTGAGCAGAGGGGGCAGATAATCTCCAGAAGTCCCTTCCAAATTCAGCTGTTCTGTGATATATTCTGGACCCCTACTTACACGAAAGTGCAAGGGTTTGAGACTCTGCAACCCTATTGCTCTCCACTGTTAAACTTTTACCAACATTTATGCAGAGTGAATTCCTCTTGGCTGGACAATATTGGTCTATTCTTTTCAGCACATTTTGCAGAATGTGCTTAACCTGAAAACAGAGTCATTTATAAAACCAGACTCACTATTAACTGTCAGTAAAATAAAATAAAATCTATTGTTAATGACACCTCCAATTTGCTAAAATTGGGTTATGAGGTCAATACCACATGTCAGTCTCTTAAAAATAAACACTTGCAACCTGAATGAAAAATCCGTATGAGTTTTAAAATTCATGGTATGCTTCTCAATGAATTAAAGTAATACTCCTTTGGGAATATTTAGGTAGCAAAAGAAATTCAGATGTTAAATACAAACAAAATAAAATCACATGATTCAGATCGTACCTTCTGAAGCTCACCCACAACAACACTGAATTGGTGCTCACACAGCAACTTCCATAAAGCCAATGCCTGGCACGTTTTGCGAACAAGCTGCTGGATGCCTTGAAGTGAGGTCTTCTCAGTTAGCTGTGCCTCCGCTGAAAAAGCAGAGAGATTGTTAATAAGTAACTGTTCTACATGTTCAAAGCAGCATGTAAATTTTTGGAGGTTTTCCAATAACAATCTTCTTAACTTTCTAATTTTTTTTTTCCTCTTCCACTCTTGATTAATGCTGTCGAGCTCTCCTTGGAGGAAAGTGCCATGTTAAAATTTCCCCAAAACAAATACCATCTGTTAACATTTATTTCAAACTACGCAACACAGGAGGAGTGCTTTCTGAAAAAAAAGTATGACTTTGTGTGAGTCTACTGGATTTAAATATCTGTCCTAAATTTTTGCTTGTTTTTTTTTAATAAATAATTATTATAAATGTATTTATGATAAACATAAAAGAAAAACAAAGCCATACATATTCCCTTTTTGTTTGATTACCTGTATTTGCTTTTAGAAAGAACAATTAAAATTACAGCTTTGGTCTGCACTTTCTTTAAAGGAACAACAACTACTCTGAAAACTGCTAACATTTAAATCTGGTAAGATGTATTGCATTCACTGAAAGAATAATATGGACATACTTATTACACTGGTGGAACACAATTGCAACAAATTAAGTGTTTACTTTTGAGTGCTTGTCATTCAGAAATGAGGCAGCAATTATTATATTGTGTCATTTAGCAATCTAAAAGGGTTTATGAGCTTTGGAATGCACAAAAATAAAAAATGAAATTATTAAACATCTACCAAATTCTACATAATGACTTAAACATAAAAAAATTACATTCACACTATTGAAAGTGAGCAGTACAGAAAAAGAAGTAGAAATTAAAACCCATGATTATACCCACATGGACCACAATCATCTTCAATTCTGTATACACATCAGCAACACTTCCCAATTTGCCTGCAAGCGCTGGGCAAAAGCTACACTATAGGAGGATATGAGTCCAAATGAGCTGTGTGACAGGCTTCTTTTTTCTAAACAAAACTTCTGTGGACACTTCAGTGACTTTGGCAACTTGCATTACGCTATTTCTTTTTCATATGACAACACACTCACTTGTCTCACAAACAAATTGCTTGACCACTGCTATCCTGAAAATATAAAGGGGTGTGCAGCTACTGAGTACTATAATGAGGACATGAAAAAATCTTATGAAATATGGAGAACGTTGAGAAGAAAACAAAAAAGAAGACAGGTAAACGTGCAAAGAAACCTGTACTTTTATATTTCAAAATTGTCTGAATGGGTAAAATAGGATAAAAAGGACACATATCTACACAGAGTTGAAATTCAATTTTTTATATGAGAGAGAGAAGTTTAAAAGTGCTTTAAAGTCGAAGCATTTTTATTTACCTTAATAAATTGAGAGCTACAACTTGTGTTTTGCAGTGGCTCAAGACCAGTAGATGTTATCATGCTGAAATCCAGATTCTCTTCATAGAAAGATAAGCTCCTTTGTGGAGTGCTTTAAGTAGTTGCAGTGTTAAAACTTCCAATATCAAACTGAAAAGTAACATCTACAGCGTGTAACAAACAAAGCCTCTTGCCACAGTCAATCTAAAGGCTGGAACGTTTCTCTGTCTAGATTTGAATTTTCATTCTGTGTATAGACATTATCTTGAGTCCAGTCCTATGTAAATGATTTTTCACATAAATGTCACTGCAGAAGCACTGCTCCTAATAGAAGAGTATGATATGGTATGGAAGCAAACGCAAAGTGCTAACAAAGCTTGTTTCCAAACTATAGTGCTTTTTCTGAAGAACTTACTATGGAGCATGGCATATTGATTAATGTAAAATTTGTATGGAAAAAAGGCATTTTTATTCAGAGGTTTTAACAAGAAAAGTGAGACAGGCAACACCCAAATGCACCATTCCCTGATGCTTCCTGTTCAAAAGTAATTACATACCATGGTATTTCCTCTGGAGTTCTTGCTGGACTTGCTGAGAACTTCCACCATCAGGCCGCATGAAACCCAGGAGCCTCTGTTGCAGATTGGCTGGTGTGCTGAAACTGCAATTCCAAAATAAAAATACGCTAATATGATTACAAGTGCTGAACCTTTTAAAGATGAAATCTAACAACTCATTTTTATTATCTGAATAGTTGAAGCTGGAGACCGCACATACACTTCAACTCAACGTAGATATGCATGGTGTAGTTTTTCAAGAGCTGGACCTTCAATACGACTACTAAACATAACACAATGAATAATACCTTGGGTTTCCAAGGGCTCCTACTGTAGCAAACTGTGAGTTTCGATCCAGAAATTCTTGTAAACCTTTTAGTTCTTGTAGTACACATTCCAGCACGTGGGACGGAACACTGCTTTCTACCTGCAAATGAAAGCAGACTTCTTTACGAAAAGCTTAGTTTACAAACTTCTTTCCAAAATTTTATGATTTTAAGCTAAAGCCACTAAAAAGACAAACGCGAAGAGGGTACAACAAATAAATAGCTAATAATGATGCTATCACTAGAACTCAACTTTATGATACTGCAGTCATTGATGAGGGTGCACACATGTGAAGAGGCAGTAGTCCTCTGAAGAGATACAGCACAATATGCCACTTTCTTTGCCCCTCTGATAACCAAATCAGCTGTTTTACTATTTCTAAATCTGAACTAAAACAACGATTGAGCATTGCTAAGACAGAGTATAATTGCCAAGGTTTGCCAGAGCCTCCCAGTTACGTTAAAACTGGAGGAGGAAAGTTTACGTAGCAGTTAATTTGCATCACTGAAATTACTCAGTTCAGCATTCTAATAACATCGACAATCACAAAAGATTTTGTTAAATTGATCACGAACAAAAAGTGAAACACCAGGATGTTAGTCAGGAAAATCATGGACATTTTTGTAAGCCCTTACTTAACTGCAAAGTTTATCCTAACCCACTAAAGCATTAGGCTTTGTCTGGAGGAGGTATGCAGAAATGAAGGAAGTGCAATCACTAAACAGAGAGAAAAACAGCCAGTTCCATTTAACAATAGAGATCAAATTACAGTTAGGTTTCTTAAAAAGTAACATTCAAAATAGTACCTTAAAAAGATTTAAAACCTACAACTACTCCTCAGTTAAGGGTGCAGCACTTAAGAAAACATTCAAATGACAACAATCGTTTTTTTCCTTATCCGTTTATAATTGGTAACAGAAGTATAAACATGGCTTAAGACATATAATACAAGGAACTTTAAAAAATAGAAAATAATCTTTTACATACTGCAACAACTTCCCGATTGCCACTTTTGAAGACTCTCTCCACAACTATACTGCCATCCCAAATATTTCTGCAACACAAAACAGTACTGTGTTGAAAGCCAAGTAATTTAAGCAAGTACTTTTGCAAGTCTTCTATGTATAATTTCTTCAGGAAGAAATGGTAATGCTTTTTACTTCAAGGTCTAAAATAAGGATTTATTTTGGATGAAAATTGAACATCCAAAGAAAGTTACCATTATACATTTCTGAATGGCATAAATACAGATAATTAACAAAATTTCAAATTTTAAATCTTTAATCAAATGAAGTTTGATGTTCTCAAATACTTTAAATATAGGCCAATATTATTCTCTGGAAATATAGTGTAGGCAAACAAGTGTCATAACAAAAATTTCTTTCCCAACCAGCATGCAGAGAGATAATCAACATACGAAGAGCTCTGGTTTTGCTCAAGGTGTTTAATAACATCCAAGTAACATAATCCCCTTTAGTCTTGCTTCATTGCTCTGACTTGAGCATTCTGTATACAGCTTCTGAACAGAAAAGACTTCAAGCTAGGACTTCGATTCTGTAAGTCCTTCTACATTTCTGTTTCATCCTTTAGTAGGAGTTTGAAACACACAGCTCCTAGGTTTGAAAAATAATGCTGCAGTTGTCAGAGCTGTGCACATAAACTTGATTGCAGGATGAATATCTAAGCAACTTCCCTGTCCTAGCCATTCAATGAACATACTATTATTAATAGAGCAGTAAAGAGAACGAATTATATCAACATGTACTTCATAAACACAACATAAAAATGCACTTTACCAACTTCAAATTTAAATGCTATTAAGATAGAATTCACTACCTACAAGCACTAGGGGAAAGAAAAACTGTGAAACTAATTGAGTGACAGAATCTGTTTTTACGCAAACATCTCACCCTATAATCCGAGCAAAGTATATGCAGATGCCATTGTGTCTTCCAGAAAATACTATTTCGGGACCCATCATTCCACTAATGGATGTACCAGGGTGCGACATGGAATTCCCAGGAGGAAATATGGGAGTTGACATACCAAGATGTTGCAAACCTAGGGTAAAAGTAGGTAAATATTACTCATTTGAATGCAAATAAAAATAAACTTAGTGGAAACAAAAGAAAAGAAGGTGTTACCTTGCCCAGGTGTTGTCAAAAAGCTAGGATTAGGATATGGAGTATCAACAGTCAAGGGGGAACCTAGAAGGGAAAAGAAATCAAGGTAATTTTGTTAAAAACAAACATATAAGAAAAAAAACACACCCCATAAAATCCCAGTGCAAAAGCAGCAAAGTTGTTGTTAAATCAGCTATTTTAAAATTAGAACCACTCCAACAGCTTCTATGTATAGTCAAACCCCAAATTGCACTAATTTAATCCCAACCCAACACTCTATACGTGAAGCAAATGGATATGCTTCTTTCAAGAACAGTTATTAAGCATTTTTTTACAGCATTCATGTGGTATTTATTGCACACCAAGTGTTTGTTGCATTGACTACAATACTGTCTATACACCTTTTCTTGTTCTTCACCTTCTGAGTGCTCCCATTCCTGATATGGGCACCTATTCTGAAGACACTCACTTTCAGTCATTCAGGTATTTTCAGAGAATATCAATTTTACCTTCAAAGCACTCAACTGAAAGAAACTTATATTATTACTCTTACTTTACATAGGGCAGCTGGGAAAATATTACAGCAACACTGTTCACCTGGAACATTGAGTTTGAGACTATACATGGCCTCAGATTTAGCTGTGAATACTCAAACTTTGTGCAAATTGTCTGAATAATTAAGACCCCAAAATATGAGGAACACGTGGTCATCAACAAAAATATCTGTGTACCATCAGAACAAAGAGATAGCACGGAAGGGGCAAGAAAATATGCACTCTGAAAATTCGGCTCTTATCAAACAATCAGTCTTTCTTCATTCACTACTGTTCTCTCAACTTGGTAACACATAACAGCACAAAGGATAACAAAGGACTGCACTGAACAGTGGCAATGCATTCTCAGACCACATCATCCTGTGCGCCAAGCAAAGCACAAACTTGCAGAAAAGCATCACAAGAATACCTCACAGTGAGAAAAAGACATATAGAGTGGCATTTTAATGCTAACATTATTGTAATGTAATTTCACATGCAAAATTTCAAGGTGTTTCTGTCAGCACTGTCTGACCCACCACACGGACATCCACAATATCAGTCTTAATCTCACATGACAGTTCTCTACCCTTTGAGCAAATGGAGTAAGTAGTAGCAGAAGAATGGTGCCATCTTCCACCTGGACCCATCACTGAAGCAAAATGGAAACATGTGCTTTGATACTAGGTTGCAAAGAGGCAGTAACAGTAAACAGTAAAAATATCCAAACATTTAGGCTTGGGAAAAATACATTTACTCCTAGTCACCTTATTGATTACAGAGCTTCCTGTCATTTTCCCCACACCTTACTTGCATTCTCAGTCTGCGTCTAGCACCTGTTCTCCCCATAGCTGCTATCCTCTCTAACTCATACTTAATTTTACATTCTCATGGCTCGCCTCCGCTCCTGTCCACATTGCTGTTGTTCCACACCATCAGGCTTGGAAAGTGATGTCACTGATGCACTAAAAATAGCCACTCTTCTTAGTTGTTTAAAACCATTTAAGGATTCTCAAAGAGAGGGTCAACTGTTTTCCCACAACTTCATGTGAGTTCAGCACATACTTCTCCAAGGCTTACGAATTTGGATACATGTAAAAAATGGTACTGAAATGGACTTTCTTTGCATTTCAGGCAACTAATTTTTTTCCTAAGTCTGATGTGTAAAATTGAATGCCATGTCAGATAAGGGTAAAGGATCTTGGAAAGTAACGAGTTCCCAACTAAAATAAAAATAGTTAATTTAATTCAGTAATTCAGAGTTCCAAATTCGTCATAATGGATTTATTTTTTAAAAACTCTTAAGAACTGGAATTGAGTAACACATGTTAAGGGACAACTTCCTGAAGCAACTGCAGAAATTTAAGTGAATCTGAGTAACACAGAAAGGCCTCCAAGCCAATAAGTGTCAAGTTCTAACGAGAAAGAATACACAACATTCTTATTTGTAGGTGGCACTGATGATCTAAGCAGAAACCAAATGTTGAAGACAGAACTTTTATAGGGAGAAATCACTTCAAACGACTAACTCATATCTTGATCAAAATTTTTCTCTTCTTCTCATAAACTGTATCTGCAGAGGCATGACAATGACACTGTAAGATACTTTGCTATAGCCACACAACAACCAACTAATCTATTAAAAGTTTGAACTACAATATCGATAAATTGTTCTCTGGCTGCTGAAGTGGCTCTGACAGCAAAAAAATATATACCTTTTTCACATAATCTTAATAGATTCTATGCAACACCCAGACATAGTTTCAGATCACATCACCCTCTCACTACATCCAAAAATCACTCACAAGAAATGGACAAAAATCTGTAATTAATTAGCCAGTGAGTGGAAAATGAAGTACTATTTCAGACAAAAGAACACAGGTACTTGTGAGCAGACAAAACACAACATATTTAAGGAAAAAACACCTGTCCAAAACCCTGAAATGTTTGCTACTTACCACCTGGAACAGGAGAACCCAAAATAGGTCCAACGTTGCTTGGAGGAGGCAGAGCTGATGGAAATCTCATTTGTGCTTCTCCACCATATCTAAAGTTTATATGCAAAGACAAAAATTCCTCACATTTCATACACAGTCCATTTAATTTTGCATGTCTTTGAGAATTAACAGCAATTTTGGGGTTCTTTTAAAATGGGGAATAAAAAAACCAGCATGACTTTTCAGAAATATTTGTGACTGATACTTTTGGCAGAAGAAAAGAAAACTAACTGCATACATGTTATATGAAAAGTGTTAACACAAAAAATTGCAAAGATAAGTTTGTAACAAGTAAGGTGGGATTTTTTGTGGATGTTTTAACAAAGAGCAACTATTCACAGTCTACTAAGAAGAGCTGACTTGATCTAACACCTGCACAAGTTTTCAGAAAAGAACAAGTAAGCTTTTGGGAATGTAACACTCAAACTCTAGCGCAAAAAGCTGCACATTTTATCATCACTCTCAACAGCTGGATCTTACCAAAACCCTTTTTTCCTACAGGCTACTTGCCCTGTGAGGACAGCCAAGAGGCCCAAAATATACCAAGTTATTTAAGGCAGCTAATTAAAATACACATATCTGCACCATGCCAAGGATATGCAGTATCCCATACTTCCTCACTCAATTTGTAATGGAAAAAACAACACAACTCAACAACCAAAAAAAAAAAAACCACCCCAAAAAATCAACATCTATGACCATGAGCCATCAGGCCCTGAAAAGGATATGTCCATTTGAATGTCGATTTCCTTGGTGCAATGGTGAAGAGCATGAAGAGTTACAACGTATTAAGGAAAAAAAAAAACCACAACCACCAAACCAAAACAACAAAAACCAAACCCAAAACCTCCACAAAAAATAAAAAGTTTATCTTCTCTTTTTCCAGCTATGTGACTTGGTCCCATTAAAGATATTCGTACACAATGGGCTTCAAAGAACTTGGGATACTGCAATGTACAGGTAAGTGTATTTCAAGCAGATTAAACTACATTTTCAATAGCCTCCTCTACATATAGAATACAAGCATCCAAGAGGGGAACTAACCAGAAATCACCATTACAGGAAGGCTCCTTCATTGATGAACCCTAAATTAGTGCAAAAGCATACTGAACCAGGTTTAGCAGTTCATGCTCATTTTAAAACAATGCTCGCTTAGCCAGCAGGCTAAAGAGGATGTAAAAGTACAGAATTGAAACGTACCTGAAGAACGCTCGAGTAGCCCAGGCAGATACTTCTCTATCACATGCAGCATTAGAACAGGCCAAGATAAGGCAAGTGGCACAGGCCTGATCCTCCTAAAGCATATTACACTATTAGTGTGGCAAGTTATATTCAAGTTGGTAAGAAACATACAGAAGTTATATTGCTCAATAACTAAACAGTAAATACTTTTTGCATCATTTCATTCAGAAGGCAAGGAAATCAGCTCTTCCCAGTTACAGACAGGAAGTGAATCTCAGTGAGGCATCCCACTGTAGCAGGTAAGTTTTTGTTACACGCAGTTTTTGCAAACTCAGACGATTACTGGTAGGAAACAATCTCCATGTCTGCCACCTAATTAGGACTAAGATTCACGTAATTTCTACAGAAATGTGAATTAAGATTGTGTTTGAAGAAAAAAAATGTACACAAAGAATGGTTTGCATATTCTAATGGCATGTTAAAATATCACCTAGTATGTCCGATCAAAGCACAGAGATTACATTCACTACAGATACTAATCAGTACTAGTCAAATTAAAACTGTAATCCATGATAGCTTCCTTCCTGCTTGTTTGTTATTTACCTTAAACAAACGAAAAAAATACACCAATTATACACATTCCTACTGGCATTCAAAATGTAAAAACTTCTAGTGGTGGCAGGAATTTAACTATTTTAGAAACTCTTCCTCCCCCCCTCTTAAATGAACTTCTTCCCTAAACCAAGAACTGCATTATACTTCTGTGTATAAGACATACAAGAATTTCAGAGAAAAGTGAATTACACTTCCATTTTTAGATATCATAAAAGGAGAAGTCATTTCTCACTACACAATCTTGTTTTATGTAGAAAATACAGAAGGAAAACCTTATACTTCAATCAATAAATGAAATGTTAACTAAAACTTTATAGCAACAACAAAAAGACGCTAAAGAAAGTGACTAGATTTACATAAATATTACATATCTTCCATTTTTCCTAACGGGTTGAAAGTTCTTACCTGATGCAACTTGAAAAATCTTTCGATCTCTTCTCCATCCCCACCTATATTGCTAACAAGCAGATGCCGCAGCTGATCGACAGGTCTGAGTTTATGAAACATAAAGCTCCCCTAGGAGTAACCCAAAATAGGTTAGAATAAAGCTGTCTTTACTCTGGCCATGCAACACTTTCTCCCCACAATGCTTCTCTTTAACATTCTGAATTTTCCTTCGTCACACTACTGGACCAAAGTATAACCTGAATGCTGTCTAAAGCCCACTTCCCATTCATGCACAGAAAGTTCTCTAGTGAGTCTAGGAAAGGCAGGAAAAATACAGTCATGGTTATAAACTTTCCATAAACTGAGTTAATTTTGCTGTTCTCAGCCTAAGACCAAGCATACAATACAAACATACAGCAAGTATATAGAGAAAATAAAGGCTTTATGTATCTTGCAAATCCTCAAAACTGCCTGGAAGAAAAACACTTGATGAATTCAGTATCAAGGGCATGGTAAGACTCTACACTGCACCATATTGCCTGCACCCACACTAACTATTGGAGAGGGTCTGATTAGTGCCTTTAACAAAACAGCTGCCATTCAATAAATGCAAGTTGAGTCTATAGGTTGCAACACACTAATGCTTAAACGTATTTTTTTTTAGATTGCCTATTGGTTAAGGTATTAAGTGCCCTAAAATATTGCTAAACTTAATCAGAAAAAAGAAGTAGGGACACGAACGTCTTTTTTATTTTAGTGGGTTTTGTTTTTTAAAAACTTTTCAACTCCTCACCCCCCCACCCCCCCCACCCCATTTTGGGACTTCTATGACAAATAAATTATTTATTCAAATTTCAGTTGCCTACAATATTTACTCAAACTGTATTTTCTGGACAGCCAGTTTCTGTTTCAATTTCATATATTCATGAGTATAACCAAAGTTAAAAGAACTTCTCAGATGATCTGTATCCACATGTATCCACAAGGGTCTCTGGAGACCAAAAAAAACTATTAACACACTGCACAAGAGAAGCTGGCCCAACAGATTTGAGTAAATTTAAAATCGGTGCAGATGGTTTCAGCAATCTTCTTCCTTACTCCTTTTTATTTTCAGAACATAATCCTTAAAACACATCTCAAATGAACAAACACACATTTAGATCAGTCTTCCAACTTTATAGTTTTCTGCTTTCCTACATTAAGAAAAAAATTATACTCACCTGGGCTGAAAGCAGAACAAACTTCTTAGGTGGCAGCATGTGTTGCTGCACAACAACAGGTGAGTCAGTTATTGGAATAATGTCTTTATTTAGCGGTGTTACAATCTTCTGAACTTTAACTTCATCAATTGCAGAAAGAGCCCATGAGTGTCCATCAACACGAGTGGTCATCTGAACAACAGACAGATATTACCCAAAGTTTGGTAACAGACATGGATTTTGTACATCCACAGTGGTATTTTACTATTTACTATTTAAAATGACACAGAATAGAATCTGCTCTCGACACAAGAAAACGCAAAGAAAATAAGCAAGTTCTTGTATTGTCTAACAGAAGGTTATCACAGCATTTACTGCTATATCTCTACTCTTGCTTTTGGTAGACAGGGAATAATGTACTGCTTCTTTTGGAGGACAGGGATAGTGTTTTGCCTTTAGATGTATAACAACTTGCAAAGTGGAATCCTTTAATGCTGCTACAATACAAACAACAACAATCTGCTAAGCATAACAGAAATAAGCACCAAAGGTGGAACGAATTTAAACTATTCCTTAAAGAATCAAAAAAACGATGCAACTGAATCATAAAGGTTTACAAGACTTTCACAGGGATCTGCAGTAACTGTAAAGCTCCTTTCTAAGTTACTCAAACAGCAGATAAATCAAAACTTGACTTTGAAACTTTTGTACAGTCTCTCCATTCACTCCAACTCTACCACTGCTCCTCCAATAATACTGTTGTTGACATGTCACTCCTCTACTTCAGCAGCAGACTTCAGAGTTCCTTCTGAGATGGAATATGTGGAATGTTCTCCCTGAAGTGACGCATAAGGCGACTAACCCCCTCCCAAGGCCCTCTTACAAATCCATTTACATAACAATTAGGAAAAACAATCAGAACACCCCCCCCCCACCTCGTGAAATAATGAAGAGATTAATCATGTCTGAAATTGAATGAAGATGTGGCATACCAGTTTAAATAAAGAAATCCAAAGTCTCTAGCACCTACATTTTAAAAGATCTTTGCCAGATTTTGTCCTCATCAACAGACACCACTATAGACTCTGGACCACAGCTTCCTGTGCTTGCGCATGCTATGCAGCATGCTACAGACCACTATATCTTCAAATACGTTAATCAGAAGTCAAGGCAATCGTTTTTGATACAAGCTTTCATCAAGCTCGAAAGTATGGTTGAACTAAGAATTGCTACTAAGAGATCAGTTCCCATTCACTGACTAATTTGCTTTTTCTTTGAAGTATATTGATTAGTAGCTCTCTAAGTGTTTCCAAACTCCTCGTGGAAGTTTTCTGTGAATTACCCATTTCTTGCACACAGTATTATTCAAGTATCTGTTAGCAGAAAGGAAAAAATAATATCTAAATTTCATCAAACTTGTATAAAAGTTTGCTTTAGTACCTGTGTTTCCATCATTGGTTTTTGAAAAGGGAAAGAATCATGATTGATACACCACAGGATGTCATTATCCTCATTTTCTGAAGCTGCCATCAGCAAGACCCCTAGCAAGAACAGTGATACGAAGCTTGAATTAGGAGCAATAATCACAGATTAGATGCAAATTCATTAATTAATTCCTTATTTAGTAAAAAAACCCCAAACTTTAAGTCCTAATCATACAATTTGAACAACAAATAATATCTCCTGAGTTTGTACAACATAGGGTTCTTCAGAACATCACTTATAACACCATCTGCCATATAGTCTAAAAGGTACAAACAAAAATGAGCCTAAAATAAGTAGAACATGCCTCCAAAATGAGATGTTTAAACAGACTGTGGATGAAAAGACATTCACAGAATCATAGGTTGGAAAAGACCCCTAAGATCATGAAGTCTAACCATCCAACCAATACCACCACGCCTACTAAACCACATTCCGAAGTGCCACATCTACACGTATTTAACACCTCCAGGGATGGGGACTCCACCACTTCCCTGGGCAGCCTGTTCCAATGCCTGACCAGTAAAAATATTTTTCCTAATCTCTGATCTAAACCTCCCTTGACGCATTGCCTCTCGTCCTATCGCTAGTTACTTGGGAGAAGAGACCAACACCTGCCTCTCTACAACCTCCTTTCAGGTAGTTGTAGAGAGCGATAAGGTCCCCCCTCAGCCTCCTCTTCTCCAGACTAAATTCAGTCAACAATGACTTCAAGGATAAAAATCAGTATGTATGATGAAAAGTTTCAGCAACACAGAGACATTTTTCCCCTGCATTCCTGCAGCACTTCTAAAAATACAGCCTACAATCAGAAGTCACATAAAGCTGGAACCGTCTAGCAACTCTTTGGTATCCTATACAGTATCAGTAGGTACATGAGTTAAAAAACAAACAACAGTCAGCACATGCTAAACTCTGCATGAGAAGCACAGAATAGGTAAGAGCACGAGAAGCACCAAATGGGTAAGAACACTATTCTATCCCCTGCTTTCAAGAACTAATCACACAAGACTAGATACATATAGGCGTATTTGAACACATTAAATCTATTTTATGGGGAGATTCGAAGAAAAAAAGGTTGTTCCACACATGAACAGAGTTTTCTACTCAAACACTGCACATTGCAGAAGAACTAAATCCCGAAAAATATGACAACCTTCCACTTCCAAAACCTCTCCCATTAACACACAGAAGCCATGCTTAGTTCTTAGTTATTCCCACTGCTTCAAACTCCCCAGCATAAAACCAATGTAAAAGTGACTATCCGGGGTGGGGTGGGGAAGTCATTCTCATCTGAGCCATGTTCCATTGCTTACCTTTGCTATAAAGAGCTCTGTGAACCTTTGCGGGCTTCTCCACATTAGAAGAAGCTGAAAATCCAGGTGGCAAACGGACATGAACCAAGGTCAGTGTGGAGGGACGAGCTGTTGGATGCTTAAATTGTGAAGTACTGAAGTACAGTCGGACGCCTGAACAAAAGATAAAAAAGGTCACAATTTTTCTAAACTGTGCAAATGCCACTTATCAGTTTGAAATAGAAGGAATTAGCATTGCTTTTTACCTGCATGTGTGATTGCGAGTAGTTGACAGTCTATGGATTCAAAATTTTCAATCACTGCTATTTGAACGATAGGCTTAAATACAGAACGATCTATTGTTCTAAAAACAAAACAAAACAAATCCGTACTCTCAATCCGAAGAAATAACCAAACAACTTTCTTCAAAAATACAGTGTGAAACTATTGGCCTTAAAGGAAGACTCTTACATTATGATTGTCACAAATATACCTGGCAATGCTCCCAGCAGCAGAAACTATAGCATTTTGTGAAAGAGAAGTAACCCTGGTCATTCCTTGACCATCTTGTCCCAAATCGTAAACCTGCAATTCAATGATAAAGGTTAGTGATTTATGGTTGAATTAATTAATATAGCCTCACCTATCAAACAGCAACTGAAACTCTATTTTTACTTCTTTCTCATGTTTCCATATAATTGAGGGGAAGATCAAAACACTACTCTTTCCTCAGAAGAAAGTATTTTACATCTTCAGCAAACACTCTGTTACAAAAAGATAAACTAGAGTAATATCCTGACATACCTACAGAGAATTCCCAGGTACCAAGGAAAACTAAAAAAGTTGTACACACATTAGCAACACAGCCAGCAATCAATAGCAGAAGTCACATACTTGCAGCACTCCTTTTTCTGAGCGGGTGTGTAAGATATTTCGAGAGTTGTCAATGGCGATTTGAACCACAGGATCTGAGCAGGGGGGCAAAAAAAGGAGAACCAGCAAATCAACACTGGATTTGGTGAAAACAAGGTTAAGACAGAAGACAGAGTATCTATAAACTAATTACTTGTAAGTTAACAAAAGCTGCAGGAGTCCCACACAGGACTCCCACCAGCAACGATTTAAAATAGCAATCAATTTCACACAACTGTTAAAAAAAAAAAAGTGCAAAAATTTATACAATAATTTCATATTAATTTTTCACTAAACAGTGAAACAGAGTGACATTCTTTACTTACAGATTCTAACATTTGCAGTGATCCAACTAAGCACATACTGATTTTGTACTACAGAGCACTAACTTTCCATCATAAATGTCAAACTTTCCAGGCTTTGGTATCTGTATCCTGAACTAGACAAACAAACAAGCAACCTGATTTTTATAAACATCAACTACTGCAAGTTTCATTGACAATAACTAAAAGATCTGCATGAGGAAACTATTCAGGCTGACTTCTTGGTAGTATTATTTAAAAGGTTACATTACATTATTGGGTAAGTAATTAACACCAGTACTTACCATCTTCTGAGAATGTGAACTGTAGCAAAGAAGGAATAAGGAAAGACAGCGCGCTCTTTGAATGATTAATTTTTCTACAGCGCTGGCTAAACCAGCCTGCTTCAGCCTGCAATTTAAAACAAACACTGAGTTGAAAGAAAAAACAAAACAAAAACCAAACCAGTAGTTATATTAAAAAAGTCATTAACCAGGGAAGTATGAAAGCAAGTAAAAATCTAACTACACACAATTGATTTAATTGAAAAAGTATGTAGTATTCAATTGAAAGAAATATGTAAAATTGCCCTTCCAATGATCACTTAAAAAACGGTTGCAGAATGTCAGAATTTTAATCTTATTTTTGAGGTTGACCAAAGCTGTGTTGCTATTCCTCGCCTAATTCCTACTTCATCAAAGAAAACGCATCTACACTAAGACGTCAGAGCTGTTGTGCAACCAAGCCACCTAACACAATTATAGAAGAAAAAAGACAGCAAAGCTGACTTGATTTTGACCTCTCAGTGCCTAGATCCCACAACCATGAAACAACATCTGTGCATAAAACCTATAGTCACCTGGTATACTACTTCATACAAGCAGCCATCTTTTCCAGCCAAGAAGATACGCCCATTATCAGTGGACGTTATTGCCAGAATGTAAGTATTGTCAGTAGGGAGCGAATAGAGAGGGTCTGGTAGCAGCTGCATCCCGCCAGACATACTGTCATTGAGCGATCCAGTACCTTCAATAAATACATAAATGAATGAATAAATCCTCTTCAGTTTTTAAGTTGTTCTAATAAATATTGCCGGTCTGTGATAAGAAGCATTTCAGAAAACAGGAGAAATTACAGCAAATTTCATAATTACTAAACACATTCTGGAATAGCTATTCTCCAAAGTGAAGTGCAGAGTAACACATCTTCTGTTTTCATTTTTGTTTGTTTGTTTGTTTGTTTTCCCCCCAATAAATTCTCTAAGTTTCCAAGTAAGGAAATGCAATGTTTTTCATTTCTATACGTTGTCAGCTCCTCTAAATTGTGACAAGTCTAAAACACAGATTTCTACTTTTTTTCTTTTTCACATCAAGCCAGTATAAAAAGACAGCAAGAGATTGTAATCCTCTCACTTCCTCCAAACAGTCTTGAATTTTCTCTATTAATATATATATGGCATAAAAAAGTGGTATTGGGTTCTCAGTTTCTGTGGTTGGAATACAAATACCAACCAGGTCAATGAACTGTATTCACCAGTTCCAAGCTTGACACCCACCCCTTCTCTCCCTCTCCAACACGCTGTTTAATTAACAGGAGTACCTGTTTCAAAAGCTCTTTTTTACGTTACACAGGTGAATAGTACAACTCAATGCTCCTGAGAGAGTCCAGGGTCCAGCCAGTGCACATCCCATAAGAATTATTTCCCCCTGTCTGCAACATGATCTAAAAATTAGCAAGGCACTTAGTACATGGTCTGTTTTTTGGTTTTCTTTTTCTTTTTTTAAATGGCTACTAATAAAATAGCCATGTATACTTGTTAATGCACAACTGAGAATGAGGGGAGAAGAGAGAACTACCTGCTTGTATATTGGCACAACTGAGCCCTAGAATGACAATATCCACGGGGGTAGCCAGAACAAGTAAGTGTCGTACATGAGGCTGGAAGATACCTAAAGAAGGAGAGAAAACACAATTTTAATTTGCAGCCAACCTCTCAGATCACAATCATCTATCCAATTTATCCATTGGAAAGACACATCGACTGATCAGAGGGAACAGTCATATTTAAGACTTAATGATCTGTGAAGTTCTAGAATTAGAACGGAGTCTCCGCAGTTCACGAAATATAGGATCTTTAAAATGATATTTTGCTTATGAACTTACTTCATTTAAATTCAGCCCCATTGCCAATTCAGCTTTGACTTCAAAGTTATCTAAGCAGTAGCTTAGTTTTGGTAGTAGTAGCTACCAAAAGAATTGGGAGGGCTAGAAATCAGGATCTTACAGAGGTTATCACTTGAATGTGTAAATTTATGAACAGTACAAATGCTAGAGTATCATGTGGCAAAAAATGCAAGCTCATCAGTGTACATGATTGTTAAACTATATATTATTTTTGGCTTGTAATTGATTTCGTAATGTTTCTAAAACCGAAACAAACCCATGTATCCTGTGCATACCTATATACACACACACAAACCACAGATTTTCACATATGCATATGCAAAAAAACTTATACAGAAGGTTCAGTAATTGCCTAAGTTTAGCCACTGCCATATATTCCTTACCTCCCTTTGGCTTCACAAGACCCACTGCAAGAATGGTTTCACTAAGGCCATCAAAATAAGCCAGATCTCCCCTGTCAACAAACAAGGAAAAAAAAAAACCTGCATAAAACTTGTCACATAGTATCACATAATAAGAAGGTAAAGAAAAGTAGATTCTGTGTATTCAAAAATTCTTAATACTTATTGTAACACTCTGAAGTCATCTACATCTTTTGCTTTGGGTGAAAGCAGGTCTAACAGAACGGAATCACAGAGAACTTTCACAGTACAACTATACAGGCCAAGCATTTGAGTTGCCTGGAACCTGTATAGCTGAGTTTCAGACCTGAAATCTAATAGCACTACTTTATATTTTTGGATTTTGTTAATTCATACAGTCTACTCTGAATTACACAATGCAGCATCTGCAATGCTGATTAATAGCAAGAGGAAGGAACTTACATGATTTCCCTTTTCCCATGAAAATTATCTCAAGCAAGAATTCCTGACCTCCTCCTGTGCACTGTACGATTAACACTATGCAGTGTTGTTTTATTTGGCAAACGTATTTAATACATTGTGACACAATGTAAATGTATGGAAAGGAGCTATGTGAGCCACAGTATGACCTTTAAACTTCTTCGGAAATAGAGTAACACATATAAAGAAGTTCTTACCATATAGGGAAACAAAGAGGCAAACCTGCAAATTATAAACATCTCACTGCCATTTGAAAATATAATGAAATTATTTTTGGTTTTACGCAGCCACAAAATAAGTTAGACAGGACAGCTTCGATCACAATACTTCAAGGTACCAGTGCTGTATTACTTGCCATTGTGGGAACAGTTGGCCACTCTACGTGCATCAGAGTACTTACTAAACCTACTTAGAAAAGTTAGGCAATCAGTATTACTATTTTTCTGCTTTTTCAGCGCAAGCAAAGCCCCAGCATAAATACAGCAATAACATTAGGATATTAGCTATGTCTCACCCTAAGGAAACGCATTTTCCTTTCTTTTGTCTCTAGATGATTTGGCAGCAACAGTACTAACTCTTAAAAATTCTGAAACACTTATTAGTCAAAAGTTTTAGTAAAACCTAAACGGAATCACGATATCTTAAACTGAACAGCACCTCTCTGTGCTACCACTAAACAATCTGCCACTACTGCAACCACTTAATTCCAGTATAATACCAATAAAATATGAACAGGAATGTGTTGTCTACATACCCGTCTTCATAGTTCCACATAAAAATGTCACTGTCAATGGTCAGCCAAGCTCGACTGATTTCTGGAAATACTCCCATCATACAATTGCACTGCATATCTGAGGCACTGCTGATGTAAGGACTAAATGCATTTTGGCTAGCAAAGGCAAAATGCCCTTTGGAGCATTTAAAAAAAACCAAACTACTTTATATACAGTAGTACACAAACCACGTACCGTAAACATTCAAAGTTCTTCATACAGAAACTAATTCCACCAGCAACTCTATGCAAATGGAACCGAAGTTCATCACTGGGAGTCTGACAGAAAGATCAGGGAAGAAAACTGTGGAAGAAAAAAGTTAGTTTCTAATATTACGCCTTAACACAACCTAACATATTGTTTTTCATCAGGATACGTCCAAACTGCTCCACTAGCTCTGGAGGAAGTGGGACTCTGCGGACAGAGCTGATCTCTGGAAGATTAGGTATTGACAGCAGACCCGGTCCTTGCAAAGGATAATCCATATCTGACATACCAGAAACAGTAGGGCTACCTGCAATTAAGCACAATAAAAAAGATTAGACTTCTTATAAAGAACGAGAAACTTACAAAGAAGGTTTCATATATTCTCTTTCTCTATCTATACCTGATTGTTTCCTAATCTGTGAAATGAAAATTAAAGTAATTGTGTTCCCTACTTTAGTTGAATAATACAGGCCTTCAGACTACGTGTAAAAAAAAATGCCTCAATACCGAAGAGACTGTAAGCACATAAATATCACTACTCACAACACACACGTGAACAAAGGCTTCTGTAAGAGCAGCACCATAAACAAGAAATCTAAACCTCAAACCAGAAACCAGCAAACGGATTTGCAAACAAACTCTTTTGATAACTCACTTGAACCCTAGCTTACCCTCTACCCCATTTTTACTGTGATACTCTTCAGTCCTTTTTTCTTCGCACGGCCAGACATTAAATATGCCAGTATTTGTGAACAAGTCAGAAGCGTATTCCTTCACCTAGAAAAGCTGCTCTGTGCTCCCAGTATGAAGTTAAAATACCCATATATAGCCATTATTTTACATGACGTGTACCCATGATGCTGCCAGGGCAGCTACACTTGGGCCATGCAGATCATGTCCCATCATAACAGAAAAGAGACATGCTCTGCTTGTATCCTGACACCTGCTGGATATGTATTAACTAGGCCAGTTATAGCGCTTGAGTGCCTCTTCACAGCCCACTTTGCCAAACACTTTGCAGCAACGAAGTGGGAAAAGCTGTCTTTATGTTTTAGGAACAAAACAAATTATTTGCAAGGAGACATATCTGACATCACCACTACGTGTGACACACCGCTACAGACAAATGAAAGTCGCTCAAAGGCGCTTAAAAGAGATTTTCTGGCTGCTGGTAACTTAGGGATGGCGCTGGGCCATCAGTGACCCTAAAAGCATTCTGCAAGAGACTTGCCAACAGACAAAATGGACAACGTGTGCCATTTTTTTCACTTTCCGGCGGGAGACGGGGCCGAGGAGCCAACTCCAGCCCGCTCCTCCTGCCGTGGAGGGACCCCACACCCACAACCTCCACCCAAAGCGTCCACCGCACATCCCCACCCCTCCTCCTCCCCAAGCCTGAAGGCGCGCGAGACTCAGCCCTGCCACCGTCCCAGAGCAGGCAGGGTCGCCAGCCGCCGCCCCCGGGGCTCTTCCAGGGCGGCAGCCGCCCAGGCCGGGGGTCGCGCCAGGCCGGCTGCCCGCTGAGGCGCC
>Ga0065711_1002416_pt1 | contig 34068 bp, 21 predicted proteins | sample Hoacrofraction12_FD_59098 | JGI IMG/M metagenome (GOLD analysis project Ga0065711, IMG submission 59098) | Hoatzin crop microbial communities from Cojedes, Venezuela - Epithelial fraction 12 v2 (version 2) | ecosystem: Host-associated > Birds > Digestive system > Esophagus > Crop | place...
GGTCTCCCCACAGCCTTCTCCTCCCCAGGCTGCCCAGCCCCAGCTCTCCCAGCCTCTCCTCCCAGCAGAGGGGTTCCAGCCCTCGGGTCATTGCTGGGGCCTCCTCTGGCCCCGCTCCCCCAGCTCCAGCTCTGTCCTGGGCTGAGGGCTCCAGAGCTGGACGCAGGACTCAGGGGGGTCTCAGCAGAGCGGGGCAGAGGGGCAGAACCCCCTCCCTCGGCCCTGTGCCCACGCTGCTGAGGATGCAGCCCAGGGCACGGTTGGCCTGCTGGGCTGCCAGCGCACACTGCTGGGTCCTGCTGAGCTTCTCACCAGCCAACAGCCCCAAGGCCTTCTCCTCAGGGCTGCTCTCTATCCATTCTCTGCTCCGCCTGTATTTGTGCTTGGGATTGCCCCAACCCATGTGCAGAACCTTGCACTTGGCCTTGTTGAACTTCACAAGGTTTGCATGTGCCCACCTCTCCAGCCTGTCCGGGTCCCTCTGGATGGCATTCGTTCCCTCCAGCGTGTCGACTGCACCACACAGCTTGGTGTGGTCGGCAACCTTGCTGAGGGTGCACTCGATCCCAATGTCCATGTCGCCAACAAAGATGTTAAACAGTGCCAGTCCCAACACTGACCCCTGAGGAATGCCACTCGTCACTGGTCTTCACTTGGACATTGAGCTGTTGACCACAACGCTTTGAGTGCGACCATCCAGCCAATTCCTTATCCACCACCGAGTGGTCCATCCATCAGATCCATGTCTCTCCCAGTTGGAAACCAGGCTGTCATGCAGGACAGTGTCAAATGCTTTACACAAGTCCAGGCAGATGACATCAGTTGCTCCTCCCTTACCCATCAAATGCTGAGAGCCATTCACAAAGGGACAGTTCAGACAGCAGGACAGTGCCGATGCGTCTTCCAGCAGAAAGAGTATAAGGCCCAAAAACACCTTTTGCCATCAGAGCTGGCATGTTAAGAATACCCAAATGCTGGAGCTAGCAAAGGGACAGCATGGAGGGCTGTGGAAGTACTTTGAGATGGAGCAAGAGGGAAGGCAGGGAGTTGGCACTACAAAGTGACAGCTTTTCCACTGTCCAGATTCAGAGATGTACCAGACGCATAAGGCAAACGCCAAGAACACACGGAGCACAAGGCAAAGCCTCTGGGCTGGCAGCCACTTCCAAGAGTGTGTGCCCCCCTGCCCCCAATCCAACTGCCACACTTACTGAGGCTCACAAACTCATTTCTTCAGCTTCAGGCCCAGAGCTCTGGGAGATTCCTACGGCTGCTGAAAGAAGCAGCCAAGCAGAAACATGCATGTGTAGCGCAGTTGCTGCCTCTGCAGTGAGCTGGCCTTAGCTGCCATCCAAGAAAGAAGTGGGTCAGGGACACTAGCTCAGGAACTAAAGTGGCTGAGGGACTCCTGGAGCTAAGGGAACACCCTCTGGGCCAATGTCTAGGTAAGGAAATGATGCTGCATAACTTAATGTCTGCCTCCTGATCCCAGTAAAGCTGTGGGATGTGCTGTGGACAAGGTGGTCTTCTTGAGAATTTACACCTACACTGTACAGGAAGCTTCCTCTTGATTGCTCCCATTCCCCTGGTTGCATTCCTCTGGGAGGAGCTAGGGGCTTAATTCAGCTCTGCCCTTACTGCCAAACTGGGAACCAGGACTAGAAATCAAAGACAGAATAAACTATCAGTTACTGGCCAGCACTGCAGACTCTGCTGGGTTAGGCCAGCACAGAGAGGCTCTCACGTAGCGCTAAAGCCAGGCCAGGGCTTAGAACCAGTGCACAAGGAGCGCTCGGGGACAAAGGACTCCTGAAGCCTAGCAGCCAGCTTGCCCACCATCGTCCATGCCATGGCTGTGACAGGATGGGCAAAGCTGGGTTTCTCCCAGGTCAGCCAGTACCCAGAGTCAAAGAGGAAACCCCCAAGGAAGCAGCATTAAGTTGCATGAGGAGCAGGGCCCTGCCTGAACAAAGATGCAGAAAGGAAGCTGGACTGCAGAGCACGTAACGGGCACCGCGAGCACAGCATACATGAGGCCTCACGCAAGAGAGAGCGCAGCAGAAAGTTCCAAAGGTACCATCAAACCAAGAAAGATGACAATCTCCTCAGCACAAAAGCAGCAGGTCTCAGAAGTCATTTTTTTTAAAGGAAGAACAACAGATCGCCCTCTGAGGAGACAGCAGGGAACTCAAAAACAGGGGTGCACGCTTGCCTTGTGTGTTAAGCTTTTGAAGAAGGTGCATGATGGCATTTCACATGTACTATCAGAGCTAAAATAATCTCCAGACCTACACGCCATTGATTCATGTACACCCCATGGACCACCACTCCAATACCAAAGAACTGTTTTAGAACCTTAAAAATGTCAGTTACAGACATTAATAAGGAATTAGCATTTTATAGAGGAATGCAACTGATTTTCTCCACTAGTTCCTGCCCTGTTGTTACTTTAGCAAACAATAAAAACTTCTACCCACCTATATCATCATAACGTTCCACCCAGACCACATACACTTTGGTTTCAGGTCCCATCGGTGGAATGGTCCGGCCCTGAGGCAACCTCTTGGATCTGGAAGTAGGACTGAGCTGTTTTGAACACAAGTGAAGAGAAGTATTTGCAAACATCGTGAGCCCAGTAACGCATCCAACAAGCATTTCCACAGTTTCTCCTTAGTGCTTAGACCCTCGGACCTCAGACAGGCACAGCCTCTGCCAGCTATTAAGATGGGGCAGCTGCGGCGGAACCACCCACTGAGAAACAGTAATCTGGGTCTCCACAATACTTCTGTTCAACATAAATGAATATATTCCATCTTTAAAAACTGGTTCAAGTTTTTCTTTATGTTCTCAAATATCTTAAATCAGTAACTAAATATACCTTTGGGAGTGAATTCTATACAAGAAATAAGCAGTTGTAAATCCCCGCTAACTGTTCCAGCAGGTCACGGTTTTCTGCTTCGCTACCACAGAAAACCAACTTCACATCTGATGCTTCAGACACAACTGCCACATGCCAATTTAAACTGGGCAGGCATGAAAAGTGTTCATGTCCATCCATCCTAAATTTCCAGCCTGGATCCAAGCCTGAATTACTGTGTAAATACTGCTTCTACTTCTTCCTGCATGCATTTCAAGGTTTCAGTATGCAGAGTGTTCTACTTAGCATGTTTAAGTTTTATATTTAATGAATGTAATCTTGCAATCTCCTACTGCAGGTGTAAATTCTGGCAGGACCAAAGTGGTTGTTAAAGACTAATGGCTAGGAACAAGGAGCTCCAAATGCGAGGAAACCAAATCATACACTGTCAAAAAACGCTGTAGCATTACCAATGTGCTTCTTGGAGGGGGGGGGAAAAAAAAGTATAAAATAGTGTATCTCTGAGTGCCACTTTTCAATGCAGGTTTTGCCTTACCCGCTGGGAGGGATTAAGATTGTCTGTATGATTGGGGAAGAGTTCAAGTGTCAGAGGCTGCTGCTTCAATATTCCTGGCAGCAGATCCATGTTGGAGTCGCTTTCTTGGTCAGAGACGTTGCTTTCCAGTGAATCAGCTGTAAGCCAGAAGAAGAAAGGTGGGTTTTGTCTTTTCTTCTGCCAGAAAACTTAAGCTGTCATCATATGTAAGGTTTTGAAACTTAAAAAAGGTGTAAGGTTTTGGAAACTAAACATACATCGATTTACGGTCAATCAATATAGCGTTCAAAAGCAGGAAGAGGATTCAGCAGTGGACAACTGTCAGTTATTTCAGAAACAGCACAATTAAAGCACTCCCTTTGGATTTAGAATTGTCCCATCCATTTCCCGTGGAACACAGTCTCTTCCTTCCTACGGCTGTCATTTTCTCACAGCCCTTTTATTCCAGAGAACTCTGCACACTGGTTTTAGAGTGCAAAAGACGGCATGAAAGCTGTCGCTCCCCTACATAACAGTTGCGCACGTGCTCCTTCTCGTGCTGCAGGAGCACGTCACCAAGACAGGAGAGGAGAAAAGAAAAAGCATCCCCAGTTGACGGTGAACCATATGTCCAATCTAATGCACCCAGGGTAACAGCAACACTACTGCGCAAACCTGGACACGTACTGAGGCTTCGACTGAGAAAAAGGGGCACAGAACAGATACCGCCTTAGGAACAAGTCTAAGGATGAGGATGTTGCAATTTAAACATCAGTAGCTTTCTGACAAGGGTCTTGCTAGACACACTACTAGTTAGCTTATTTAGGTTCTGCTTCTGAAAAAGCTGTCTAACAACAACAACAAAATGTGCTTTGGTCTCTGTGAACAGCATGTTCAAAGCGATCTTACTTAGGGACTCCACTGGCGACGGGACAACAAAAGCTATTTCTGTCAGGGCATCTGCGTAATACAGCACCTTCTTCTGCCCATTGAAGATACTGGCCCCAACATCTTCTGAAATAACTAGATCATCTGAAACGGACATAAAAGGAAAGTTTAGTCAAAAGGAAGCTCTACCTCTTTATTAACTGCCTCAGAAGAAGACATTCGAATACAAAGTGCAATCAGTAAGGAGAAATTTTAAAATGAGAAGATTTCACAGTCAAATCTCATGGCTAACAACCATTCCCAGACAAACTTTTTTGTTATCTTGAAGAAAATAGCATTTTGGGCTGGGAGAGGACTTATCTGAATATATTTGAACATATTGTGCTGCATAGCCCATTCCCCTGGGATTGAGTAGGCTAGTAAGCACACCTGCCTCCAGAATTCATCTAGTAGCTATTTCTAACCATTCCCTCTAACAGACATCATCACATTTCCAAAGGTTTCTAACATTTATAACTTCAGTCTGATACTATTCTAGAATTCAAGCCAGCTTCTAGAGACTCCTCTATGCCTTTTCTTCTGGCAAGGAGAGTTAGAAAATGACTCGCTGGAATTCAACCCAATGCAAGAAAGCTCCTCGTTCTCAGTCCTCATTTGCTCCCTCACCACAGCTCGCCCGTACATCAGGCCTTCACAGCACAGAGAGAAAACGATTCTTTGGTAGAGCCATGCTGTCACTGACTCACATACACACACAGCCCCCCTTCCCTTCCCCACGCTGCCTCCAGAAAGCCTAAGCAAGGGCTTTAAGCTGAATTATTTCTCTGATCCAGTTTACAGAAGGGTGCCTGGAATAGCTGCCTCAGCAAAATCAAGGGAGCAGCGAAATCCAGCACGCTGGCAGCGAGGTGGCCAGAGGCACGCAGGAGCCTCTGAGCCATGCTGCACCACCCCGCATCTCCAGCCCGCAGCCCTCGGGGAGCGGCACCACGACCCGAACCCAACTGTTCGCTTCCTAGGGTGTACGGCTAACAAAACCAAAGCATCTGCCTGTGAACTGATTTTAATCAGATCTCACTGGCAGCTATTCTAGACTCCTGAATGGGTTTTTAATCATCAGAGCCATCCACAAAGAGAAAAACACACTTAACAAAACAAAGCTTTAGTCACAGCAAAGACTGGAGGAGAAAACAAAGCAAGCGACCTTCACAAGTTGGTCCAAGTCTGCTCTAAATCTGCTATTTCAGTCTTTTAGCCACTGCTTGCTAAATGTAGGACTCCACTTATGGATTTTTCCAACAGCAGAACCAGGGCAGAAGTAGCCCTCCCTTCCATCCCTGAATGCTTTTTCTGTTCCTTCTTCCCCCAGTCTGCTGAATTCAATCAGCTGTTTGGTGGTCTGTGATCTGACCCAAATCGCTGAAAAAAAATCCAAGTTAAAAAGCCCACATTAAATCCACATTAAAAATCCAAGTTAAAAAGGCTGCCTCACTGACTCCAGGCACCATCTTCTGCACAGCCGTACTGATCACGCCAGCCGCAAAGGGAAGGGAGAGGGCTCTGCCTCCGAGAAGAGCACAGTCTGACCCTGTCTTCAAAGGGAAATCCAGCCAAGACCTGGCCATTTTGTAACCTCTCCTGACTTTTTCAGATAAAGCCATGCTTCTGTTGTCTTAACAGGTTTCAAGCCTTCTTTCATTTGTAGTTCTATCCTACAAACGAATACAGCAGCTTTTAGTTGGCTGCAGTTACAGGTGAAGAGCATTTCCAAGGTCCAGCGAACGGAAAGCAGAGCAGGAGCACTGCTTAAGCAACTGCAGCAGTAACGGTGCTGCACCTGATGCAAATGCCAGATCAGAGACATCCAACAAGCTGGACCAGCCTGTTCAATGCCTTTGGGTGACCCACAGCAGAAGGCCAAGGCTCTGCAGATCACCAAGAAAAGGTCTGGTCCTTGGAGCAGTGACCACGAACCACACTGAGACCAACTCAGACACTATCAGAATCCCAGGTAATTCAATTACGTTGCTCTTCATGGCAGAAACTAACCCAGCTTCCAGTCCACCACCCTGGGACAGCAATGCACCACCTTGAGGATCATTTTGGTTGACAGAATGGGGAGAGGGCAGTATATGACAAGCCCACAGCAGGAGTTTCCGCTGTAGCAGAAAAAAGCAGAGTAAATTAAGCAGGACAGGAAAAAAGCTGTGTGTGGGTTCCAACCACCATGACCTACAAACCACAGCTTGTTTTCATTACCTTCTACCAAGCATAATCACAAGGCTAACTTATTAGTCAATGCCTCATTTTCACCTACTTCCAGAACACTAAAAATTGCACAGTAGCACTAAATGAACACTAAAAATTGCACAAAATTTGTTTGCCAATATGCAGCACCATCTGTATCCGATTTCATCTGAATACTGCTTTTGGATAATACATTAAAGCCTTATCAAGTCTGCTAAAAAAAACCACCACAGAGGTATTTCTTGCAGAGGCTACTTCCTCCCAACACCACACACAGACATGAGTTTTGCTCACTTTGACTTGAAGCTTAATTTAATATTTACACATTCCTTTCTAGTAAACATCAGCATTTATCTGAAAAAAATATGCAAGTGCCCTTATAGGTATCCAGGAGCAAGAAATTTCAAATTAATTGTCTCCTAAAGGAGCCTAAACATTTTAATTTCATATGACACCATTTACTACGCCTTACCTTGTTCAGGTCCCTCTTCATCACTGCAGCTATTGATGGACCAGCTTGTTGAGACATGGCCAGTCCACCCAGGGTGCTTCCCCACGTCAACGGACCAGCCAAGAGACAGCAAGAACTCCAGAAAGTGTGGCTGCACAATTCTGGAAGACTCCATGTTCTTCAGGATCTGAAATAACCAGCAGCACCCCAGTAGGTACAGGAGACTCCAGGAAGCAGCCTTCTTCCTCTCCACTTTTTTAATTAAAATTTTCTGTCACCAGTGTGGTTTTGCCCAAACATAGCTACACAGCAAGCCGGGAACCCCTGACTTGCTACATGGACACTACTCCCTGCTGCCCAGCACCCTCCCCTCCTGCCTGGCAATGTCCTATTCGATCAACTCGTCGTTCTGCCATCATGGCCAAAGCCCATAAAATGGTTAATCAAACTGCAGAAACTGAAATTTTGGGATTTATCCACTCGTCAGGGATAAAGCACAGAACTGCCCAGCGCAGAATCTGCATCAGCACCAAATGTAACACCAGAACTTTCTGAACAATTTTCAATACTAAACTGAGGTGACATATTAGGAGCAAGGTATTTTATCACTGCTCACCTGCAGATGACATGCAGCGATTTAGAAGGCAGGCCTCACCGAATATTAAATTACAAAACAGATTTTCAAAAACAGTTTTCAGCAGGACTGAGCATGCTCTTTAACCAAATGTCACACTGTATTGTTCACTTTAAACCTTAATCCTACTCCTTCTAAAGAACCGGGATGTTTCCATATCCAAAGGCAATTTTTATCCCACACTGTGACTGACTGAAAGCTGAGACCTTCCCCAAACGGCACGCAGGGAGACATGGATGATTTGTGCTTGGGTCTAGCAGAACCATTGCCTACCCACCACAGAAAAATATTTGTGTCTAATGCAATAACCAGCGGGCTAGATGCCACTATTCCGGGCTGTGCAGCATCAGAAAAAACACAGGTGACACCACTCCTTGTGAAAGAAGAGCAGGTCGCCCCTTGGAACAGGATGAGGTCCTGAGCAGGAGTGGCATGAACTCATATGCACAGAGATGGCCCAGTAGGACCAAAGCAGGAACCACGTTGTGACTTGGCTTTGCTCTCCTCCTCTCCTGATCGCCAATATTGAAAACAATACAGGACAGAATTAAGCCACCAGTCTTACTGAAGATGTGTTGGCCAGTATCTCACCCAGCTCAGGTCCACAGAGACGAGTATGTTACTAACTCGACTGCCACTGCGACTTTGCACAACCTGAAAGGCTTAGGGATCACAGCACGATGTCCGGGGGTCCTGAAGCAGGAGCGGCATCTTTATACGGTGTCTCAATACGTCCAGAATCACACAAATACAAGACTGTCTTAAATCTACATGGCAAACCTCATGCTAACTGGGTTTCCAATGGCCAGCAAGTTCTGCAGGACTAAGTAATCTCATCTGTCTTAATCCATACTAGCACAATAAGAGCATAAATCCATAAGCATCAGATGGGAAAAAAGCATTCTACTAGCTCAGCGAGAGCACATTTCAGCTGGAAGGCAAACCTTTCATGTCTTGTTTCATAGGTGACTGCAGAGACGGAAAGAGTTTACCGGCTACTCTGAACTTCAACTTGAAAACTCACAAACAGAACGATCCTGGTTTCAAGAATTAGAGTAATCCACACTGAAGTAGAAGGTGCTACAATGTTCTGTCAACTGTACCTTCACAGTAACATGACGAGATGGCACAACCAGTTATCATGGAAGCTACGCTTCTACCCTTTACTATGAGAGTTGTGAATGGAACGAGGAGAAGGTACTACAGAAGTACTCTTTTCTAATGAGCCCATAAGCTGTCTTTGTGAGTTTCTACATCATGGTCTAAAGAAGTCACGATTTAGACTTGCATAAATTAACCTGATTAACATAATCACATTTGAATGTAAATAGCATAATGTAAAGACTTACAAAGCAATAATATCTTCTTGCCTGCAGAAAGTTTTTCATTCTTTTAACATGTGTTTAACATTAGAAGGAAACCAAACTACCTGGACATCGCACACTGCTGGCAGAAACTGCAGCCTTCCCTACAAGCTGAGCCAACAAATCTGAAATGCATTTCTAATACCAATCTCTGAACTCTACAAATAAGGACAATAAGAACAGAACAGGTAACAAAACCACTATGAATATATTTAAATATATTAAAAAGATGTTTTATCGAGACCTTACAACAATCCTAAGTGTGGGTAATGTACTTCAACCAACAGATGAAAAGAGTATGCGGTGACTTGTCACAGCTCACGCTGTAAACACACACAAAGCCCAGAGCCCCCGGTTCGGATTCTCCACTCAAGTCACCAGCAGTGCTGCTTTATTCACCTGAGGATGACTACAAACAAGACAATACAGGCTATCTGGCACTCGACGCTTTCACGTACCTCCTGGCTTGTTTTCTGGCCTGCCTTCATGTAGAAAATGAAAACAGTATCAAAAGGACGACATGGTAATAAATCCAAGTAGCCAAGGTCATCAAAAAACCCAGGAAGAGCAGAGTCAAGTGCAATCAGGTGAGGAGGTAGACGACTGTTAGCAGGCTCCTACACAACAGACAGAGTTCAACAGCTTAAAAAACCATCTTGCCTAACTGAAAAGGTCTTTATGGCTTCAGTAATAATCCACTAATATCTGAAAAGGCAATTTCCCTTTTCTCCTAAGAGCAAAATGATACACCAGTTTCTGATGTAATGTAATCCTGTTGCTGTAAATAAGCAACAACAAGCATAACAGTTTGACAATTTGTTGCATTCTACTCTCCTCATTAAATAAAAACAGTGTTTTGCCAGCAAAGGAGACATAACATTTTGCTCAAAGAATGCTAGCTACTACAACAAAAGCAGATACTTCCAAAATATCATGACTACACACAGTCACGTGTGTAGTTTCATATTTATTAACTTATATACCACTAATATGTAAATTACTAAGCACTTTTAGATATCATTTTTGCAAAAGCTCCATTGTCTGCTTTTGTTGACGGTTTTCTGGAAGGAAATGGAACAAATAAAAGGGAGAATCCATTCCTAAGAGGCAGAATTTCAATTTAAGAATATGGATCATCTCTACAAACTGCTGTTATTTTAACTTTAAAAATAAAGCTCTGCAACGTGTATGTACTCCCTAGTGTTTATATGTGGTTAAACCACTTCAGCACAATCATCTCTGGAGCAGCACTTCTAAGGCAGTCATATTTCAGAACTCTTAAAGTACCACCCCAAAACCTAATTCAAGCCAAGGGAATGATTTCAAGTATGAACACACCAACGAGAAAGCTCACATACTCACTGCAAAAATAAAGATACAGCCACCTATTCAGAGCATGTTCAACTTGAAGGCATGGCCTTTCACAACCATGCTCACAATCCTGGAAGACTGGAATCCACCACTTTATTTGACTAGACTACAGCTTCACAGTAGTTGGAATTACACAGATCTTCCACTAACAAAACACAGTTTTCTTCTTCTGCCAAGCCAGGTCGTATGGGTACTGAAAGCATCTGCACAACATTAAGAAGTATCAGGTCACCTTCAATGCCTCTAGTGAGAGAAACCCAAAGTGCGAGAGGAACAGGCGTGCTGTCTGGAACTCCTGGGCCGGTGGTGGGGGCTTACACTCTGTGATCGGATCGGGAAAGCTCTTCTTCCGCCACTCCTCTTCACTTTTCTGATCTATGGAAGTCTCAAAAATAATCTGCTGAGCCATGCCATTCCTCAGCTTCTCGTGTCGTTCTTCAAGCTGAAAAACATTGTGTGAAATGCCGATTCCACCAAGGTCACTAAGCTCCACTAAGAAAACAGCTCCATCATTTAGGAACGCTGTAAGTCACAGACAGCACAGCTGCAACTCCACCACCATGATGTTTGCTGAAGCACTATCAGCAAGACCTTGTAACGTTACCAAGTGAATGCCTAAACACTCTGGTTGCATGGGAGAGCGGTGCAAATTTACGTACCCAGTATCAGCTACAGCTTCTCCCTTTTAAGTGAACAGGAACTAACATACATTTGCCACTGTGAAACGTTAAAATACTTTTGAAACAGGAACCCTTCTCGTCCCCCAGGAGGTCTCAAAAAAGCCTGTTCCATTTCCCCAGAAGAAGCAACAAAATGCAAGTCATTGATCCAGGATATTAGGATCTGTAGTAAAACATGGCGAGCAGTGTCTCCAAGAAACACATCCAAGGCACTGTCATCCTCTTGGAGAACTAAGAGACTTCATTAATTTGCAGAGGTTATTATTCCATTAATATGAAATTAGTCAAGCTAGTGAGTAAAACTATTTGCAGTAAGACATTAGTGTATGATTCATGAACAGCCAAAAAACCCAAGAACAAAATTAAGTCAGAGACTAAGAGGTACTTACTTCCTCATTCACAATTTCATGTAAATCAGGAATGCTCAAGTCAGCTTTCACAAACGGGATCTTATCCACTTCTTCAGGAAAAGGGCGGTGCTTCACACTGTATTTTAATCCAACATCATTTTTAGGAGCTGGTCGAGGTTCTGGTACAAAAGTCTTGACAAAAAAGGGGGATAGTTTTTATCTTCAAGGCATCGTACCACTACGGAATACTTTATTATATTAGACAGAGAACGTTCCCTCCCCCCTCACCACCAGAAGTACACTAACCCATTAGTGAGGTATCATTAAAAAACACTCAGTAAGTGCTTTAAACTAATAGGCTTGTATTAAAAACTTGGCTGTAACTTATAAGAGAGACACAGTTCTGCCCATTTTGGTGGCTGTACTCCCGAACCTATGAATCCTGCTCACGCTCTAACTTCTAAGGAGTTGCAAAGCCCAATAAAACTGGCAAGCTCACACGGCAACCTCTTATTTTCAGCCTGCTCTAACTGTTCTGTTGAGTGAAAGCTGCCAACTGCTCGAGAAGCCTGCATTTCCACCCTGCTGCCTCTGATGATCACAAGCCAGGCTGGGAAGTCCTGGGAGAGCACACAGCAACGCTGTGGCTCAGGAGCGAGGTGCGCTGCCAGAGTGCCGAGAGGGCCTGCACAACGTACCGCAGTGCCGCTTCGACACTGGCACTACACTATGTGCTAAACTGCCCGTACGTAATTCAGAACTTGAAGTTACCGAGGAAAGCAACAGAAGATGTAGGTGCAGGATCACAGGTGCATAAAGTCCAAGCAAGCAAGACCTCTAATTACATACTGAGTGCTGCTTTACAAATTTATTTACTACCAACTAAGCTTCCAAAGGGCAAAACTGTTGACATTAAAGTTACAGAGTGCCTTTAAGGTGGAAATGTTCCCTTAAAACTGGTAAGGAGGTCAGCAGCCAGGACATGACTTCTCCTTTGGTGCGGGAGGCGGCACACTTGGGCTGACGCTGCTCAGCGAAATGGCTCCGCATCCGTGACAGCACAGCTCCAAAGGCATCATGCAGAGGGTCTTCCCAAATGCTGCTTTGCAGAGACCAGATTCATCTAAACGTGAACATGACAGCTGAGACTGACAGGCCCTCAGTTCAGCCACATTATTTCTTCCTTCATTTTACTGAGGGGCATGTGAGGAGTTCGAAGATTTGGAGTTCACAAAGAAATGGAAGGTCATGCTCCACTAGACAACTGCAGTTAAGAGATATTACTTTAAAATGAGATTGGGGTTATTTCTCCTCCACTATTCCTCTTCAGAGATGTTCCAGAGTTCATCTAGATAAATGTTTTCACAGCAGGTTTATAGCCACCTTTGCAACATTGGGCTTTGTAGCTCGAGCAGCTGTTCTCTCTGCAGCATCTCATTCTACACCCCCAGATTTCGCTCCCTCTGCTGCCAGGGCTTTGCCTGATGTCCTAAAATCAACATCAACACTCATGCCTACCCACTAAATACACTGTCCATTGCCCCACCACTTCAGAAGGTGCTTTTGGAAAAGAAAGAAATCCCCCTCCCCTTAAACAAGTCTAGAAGGCAACAGCACTTTCACAGCCTGTATTTCATAGCAATGACAAGTTGTAAAGAGTCACCAGAGATGTGTCACATTACCTACAGCTAAAGGCCCCGTGGCTCAGCCTTAATGTATAATCACCAGCTCTGTGGGGCTGTCTCACATTAGTGGAATTTCTGCTGAACATCTTTAAGTTAAAGATTTCTTTACGGGCTTTGATAGAGACCTTTTGATTTGCTTTAGCTCCTCTTGGTAAAAGACAGAGTTGCTGGGCCCATGCAAATCTTCCAGATGTCCCACGGATCAAAACCGTGACAGAGGGGAAAGAGTCATCTGCAAAGCACATGGGTTAAGAGAGTAAGGTATCATCATAAATTGCAGCAGTTCACTGTGCAATAATTTAACCAGAAAGAAATACAGGCATGATGACAGCGGTTTGGTTTTCAAGGTTAGCTCCTCCCTGACCCTGTAGACAATTCCAGGTGAGGAGCAGCAAAGGGCTACTCTACTCCGCAGTCTGTTCAGTAGCTGCCAGCCCAGTTTCATCACTGAAAGTAACTTTCGTCCAAATTCATGCAGATCACTGTTTCTCTCCAAATTATCTTCAGGAAATAAAAAAAGATTGTCCAGCCACTGTCTGTTTAAGACAAATGACCATATAGAGACACAGCTTCTGTGATACTTCCATGACCTTCTGTAAAGGCCTCGGACAAACAGCAGCAATAACAACAGTGGAAGGACAAGAGATCACGGCCACACTAAGACAGGGGAAGATTCTGACTTCACATCGTGGAAGATTTTTCCCAACAAGGCACAGGGACCCCGAGAAGTTGTCCTCATTGGTTTCCAAGACCTACTTGGACAATGCCAGGTTGCACTGTCCTGGTCTGAATGCATTGACCTTGGTTAGAGCAGGCGCTTACGCTGCAGCTTCCCGAGGTGCCTTTCAACTTGCACCATGATGGTCTTAACACTGCAGGGATTTCAGTCTTCCTTTGAGATTTAAAAGGCCACAGATATTAGCAACCTTAGAAAAGGGATCATCACACCTCTACAGCTTTTCTTTTTAAAATTATTTATCTTTTGTGCATGTAAACCACCAACTGACACCGCCAGGTACCTAGCAGGTACACACTCCTTCCTTAGTATTTCACGGGAAGCACAGGGTGCAGCACAGCTACATAAGCACACGTACAGACAAACAAAACCCACTCTCCACAATCATCCATTTCAGTGATCTGCCTCAAAAAGTGATCTGATGTACTTGTGCATTACTGCAATTAATCGTGCACTTTAAGGGGGATTTGTAAGCAAGTTCTGCACAGCAAGAAAAGATAATCTACTTTCAGATTCTAGCAGCTTTACAGGATTGCTCAGTAACGCATTCAGCAGAGGCAGAGTAAGGATGAGAACTGCTCAGCCATTCTAGCGTGCTCTAATCCGTCCTGGTCGGGAACACGCTTGCTCAAACACAGACCGTGGGCGGATGTGCAGCAATGGCTCCCGGCATCAGCACTGTCTGCAAGATCTGTTCAGTGATTCTCAGGGAGGCTGAGCACACTGGACTGCAACTCAACATAACAACTGCTCTTAGCCAGTTCATGAAGTTCTGAGCAATCTCTGGTTTCAAGACTAGAATCTCGACTCTATCCTGTCCATAGATGAGAAAAATAAATCCATGGCAGATGAGCAGATCTAACACACATTAGGCTTAAACTGAGGTAGCATATAAGAGAGTTTTCACCTATTCTGTTAGGTAATGCCTTGATACATGAAGAGTTACATATTGGGATCAGTTATTCAGTTCAAAGCATCATGTCATCTAATACCGGATTTTTTTTTAATATAATATAAATTCTTGTTGGTCAAAGCCTATGAGGCTGAAATCAGTTCGATTCAGCTGTGAAAGCCAATACCCTGTGACAGACCTCCTTTACAGCAGATGTCACTGATAGAACAGGATGGTACACAGGAAAGTTATAACAGCTCCTAAGCAACTAAAACCATTTGAGCTGAAAGCACCCACAGAAACATTTAGTAATGGGAGCCCTAAAGCAAGCAAAAGCAACCACGCAAGTATAAAAGTGTCACATCAACCATTTGCTGAGCACTTACCCCTCCAAGCCTCCTACACTCTTTATATTTTAATTCTTTTACGAACAACAATGTTTTCAAAATGTAATGCTCTTGCTTCTGCCCATCAGCAATAATTTAGATGGCAATCAGCTGCAAGTATCTGATCTAACGGGGTGACAGACTATCAGTGGCACTGAAGTTATTCCCACCAATCCATTCCAGAAGAACATCCAGAACACCACCGCTCCGCTCAGTCGCACACCCACAGAACCAGCAAGACCCCCAAAACGCAAGCAAGGCACTCGCAGAGCTGCCTTCGTGCTGCAGCTCTGCACAGAGAGTTTTAACCAGAGGAAGAAGGAAGTGGCAAGTAGGAACTTACTCTGTTCGTTCCCTAGAGGCTGCTCCAACATCGCCAGGAGGACACTATTATCCAGAACGAAGTAACGGAAGCTGTGCTTGTTTATGGTAGGTAGACGAGAATATTTAATTAATGTGGTTTCATTCACCAAGCTGCAAGGAGACGCAGGGCCACTGGGAGAAGGAAATGCTCCAAGTAACTGCATAATACTGCAGGTGAGAAAAAAGTTAAGAGTTACGACAGATTGAGACGACGAACTGTTCTACCCAAGCACAGACCTTCACTCATATTCTTCATTATTATCTCGACACAGCAGTTACCCTATCAGGGCAAGGCTGCCCTCTCCCACCAGCTTATTTTAAAACAGAACCAGTAACTTCAGAAATACATACATGAAAACCTACAAACAAGGGTACTCTGCCTCCAGAATTAGTTTCTTTATAACCTAGGTTATAAAGATGTGAAGATATGCTTTAAAGCACAAAAATCTGTACCATTCCACAGGTTTTTTTATGTTCATTCTTATTAGAAGATTATGGATGATTGGAGATGGTCACCCACACTTTAGCCTACTCTCATATCAACAAGCAAGAGACATTGTAGATGCACCAGTCATCATTGTCTTTGCTTTCTTGAAGTACAGATTACATTAACTTAAAACCTTTTAAAAAAGGCCCAGGATCACACAACTACCTGAAAGGAGGTTGTTGTGAGATGGGTGTTGGTCACTTCTCCCAACTAACTAGCGACAGCACAAGAGGAAACGGCCTCGAGTTGCATCAGGGGAGGGTTAGATTGGATATTGGGAAAAATGTCTTTACTGGAAGAGTGGTCAGGCCTTGGACCAGGCTGCCCAGGGCAGGGGGGGAGTCCCCATCCCTGGAGGCTTTCAAAAACAGTGTGGATGTGGCACTTGGGGACACGGTTTAGCAGGCATGGGGGTGTTGGGCTGACAGTTGGACCTGATGATCTTAGAGGGCTTTTCTGACTTCTGATTCTATGAACCTTAACAATCACAGATGATAACCTGCCCTGGCAGAAAGCCTCCAGGCACGGACCAACAGTGCCGACCTCCTTGGAGCCACAGCCTTGTGAGGCTCCTAGCAGTACCAATGTAAATCATCCAAAATTGTACAGGGTCTGCCTAATGCTATTAGAGACTGGAAATTTCTATGGCAAGAACCAATAATGAGAGTTGTCCAGCGTCAGACTGAAGATCGTATGATCTGTCTCAGGACTTCACTCTTCACCTGACCACCCAGACCAGTACGTTTACTGAAGTCCTTCCCACACACTTGTCCACTTTACTCTGAGAACAAATTGTTTCATTTCTCTAAATGAGAAGAGGCACTTTTAGCAACAATAAAGGTTTGTCCACAAGTTCCAACTAGTAGCTGCTTTCACCTTGGAAATTACGCAGTTGTTTTTACTAACAGTAAAGTTTATAACAATTTTATTGCAAAGCAGAGCAAAAAAGACAGCAGCTTTGCCTTATGTACAACATGTTTATCCTACCCATCCTCAATCTGTCCTGTCTACCATCATGCTGTTCATCCAGTAAAACAGTGCTTTTCAACTTCTCTAGAGCAGATCTCAATTTTCCTCTCTGTGCTTCCCCTCCCCAACCCACACATTATCTGTTACCGCATTTCCAGCGGAACCTCTCAAATATATTAAGCAAGCCCAACGCTGTGGGCAGACCGACATCCCATCCCGCACCAACCGACATCTGCTGCGTGTGCCATTCCCTGCTGTGTGACACCAGACAGTGTCTGTCGGTTCCCCAGTCAGCGTGGGGATGGTGCATCTTGTCAGGATAAGCAGAAGGAGAAGAGGGAATGGAAAGACAGCATCACTAGGTCAAGTGGGAGACAGGGAACTGCTATCTGCAGAGAGGACTGGATGAGAACAGAACACCAGGGGCTGCAGGAGGGCTCTGATTTTGCTCTCGAGCAAGAGAAAAGGCAGGAGGGGAAGACACCAATCACGGTGATCTTTTTGCTGTTGTGTAATGGGAGGGGGAAGGCAGTTAGGGCAGCACGGGACAATCCCACCCAAAGGGCAACACAGAGGGAGCTTCTGGCTGACTTCTCAAATGCTCTTGCTACATCACAGACCTCACTAGCTGGGAACTCCTCATTAAAACACTCTCAGAGAAGGCAGTGCTAAACAGTAAACATGCTCTGACAAATTACACACCACGTTAGTGTAGCTTCAGCAGCATCCTTCACTCTCATGGATGCGGGGTTTGGCTCCTTATCTCCTTTGTACTTGACCTCTTGTTCACTGTTTTTGGATTTACTTCCCGAAATGCCCAGCTCCACAATCTCCAGTACCTCTTTCAAACAATCCTAAAACACAAGAGAAACCATTTTCAAACGGCAGCTCTCTGACCAACGGCTCCAAGGCCTCAGTGAAACAGTGATCTACCATCGATCAAAATAAAGTACTGCTGGACACATGAGCTCAGAAATACAGGCAGAAGATCATTCTAACGTACAGTGTTGGAAATAAGATCACATTTGCTATAGGAACGACATTTTCTCCATCTACAGATGTCTGCTTGTGTTTGTATTCTAACGGTAGAGAGAAAGTACTCCAAATGAGTATATACATCCAACATACTCCACTATACAAGTACAAAATTGCCAAGAGGACTACTAAGAGTGCAACTGAAAAATGTAAACATATTTAAAGAGATACTGAATGCATTTCTGAGACACTCTGCAGAACTTTGAATTAAGTTCTAAACACATTAAGAACCAACTTATCTGGACAATTGCAAGAAATTCTTTTCCAAATCTTTCAATTGCCAACAGCTTTCACAAGTAAAACATCATGGTATGAAATTCATCAAGCGAACAATAACAATAAAAGCACACAGCAAAGCTTCAACGAATCTACTGCAGGAGAGGCCAGCGCCCAGCAGAACGGCAGGTACGCCTCACAAGCGCTGCTCATTACAAAATCATTTGCTGAAAATATCTGGATTGCTACAACAAAGGTTCAAATCTCACAGCTTGAGCTATGGAATAACAAGGAAAACATTCTCATGAATAAACAATTGACTAAAATTTGAACACAAACGTTCATTTTTTACCACCAGACACCAGGCAGGTTTCTATGCCTTGGCCTGTGTCCTTCCTTATATTTATAATTAATGTAGAAAAAGAGGTGAAGAGGAAGATTAAAGTTTTCTGATAGAGAAAAATTAATTAGTGTCAAGATGCAAAGACTAGCCACAAAGAACTACAGAAGGAGTTTAAAGTTTTGGCTAGTAAAATAGCAGGTGAAATTCAAAGCAAATGTAAAGTGAGGCACCTGGAAAATTGCAGTTCTAATACTTGCAAATGCAATGAAAGGTTCCCATCTGACAATCATGACCCAGAAATGAGCTACTAAGTGTCCAGTATTTACTACATACAGTATGTATCACTATCTTGATAAGCAGTGATTGGTAAAATAAAGAGAACCTCATGAGAGCAAATAAAGCATTACGCAACTGAATAAACCCATGCTGTGCCACATGCAGGGAAACCACCCTGTCCTACAGCCACGCCAGTACCACAGAGCACATGCAGAAAGCATCTTTATTTACAGTCCTGCTTGTGGGTTTTCAATTTTCATTTTTAAAATATGTATGTATTTTTATAAGCTACAGAATATATAAATAAAATATAAATATAAAATATAGAAAATATTATCCAATACATATTAATATACATTATGTATAAAAATATAGAAAGATCACTGAGCTGTCTCTGCAAGGAGACCAACAATGAAAATATTCACTTTTTTTTTTTTAATTTAAACAGAAGACTGTTGGAAACATGCATCTTTCCTTTTCTGCTCTTTTCAAGCTTCCCAAGCAAATTCCATCTTGTACTGAGCTATGCCTTGCTCAGTTTCTAGAAAATTGGTCTCTTGATGAAACAAACTACCATTATCAAAATATTAGCATCAAAGGAATTCTGTTAAGTCTAGAAGATCTTCTAGTCAGGTAAGAGCTGAGAATTGAGAAGAGACATGGCATTTAGGGAAGTTTATCTGCAGCAGGTAGCTATGCTATATAAACATCATTAATTCCTGTATTTCTCTTTTCAGGTTTTTTTTTTTCAGATTTTCTTTTCTTCTCTCTTTTTCCAGTTTCACAAAGCAAGCAGAAAGATCAAGACATTCTTAGAAATACAAAAGGTCATTTTAAAGCCAAAAGACATTCTTGGTGAATAAAGAGCAGAAATCAAAATTTAGAACTACTTTGCACAGAAACCAGCTTTGAAATTCCCAGCATACTTCTGAAAACTAAGAAAACCACGTTATTTTCAAGTATCACGATCAGACGGGTCAGGCACAAAAGGGATTATGATTTGGAGCAGCCAGAACACACAGAGGAAGGGCTCCCACCTTCTCCTCCAGCATGTTCGGGTGCTCGGTGAGCCAGACGCAGAGGCACTGGAAAGCTGCCACTATCATGGAGTGGAGGTCGCGGGAGTGCAGCGGGGCCGGGCGGCTGCACTGGTACACGATGTAGCTGCAGACGGAGCCAATGGCTCGCTTCCGATCCGAGGAGTCCACCGCCACTCTCACCTGTCAGAAGCACGCAGGAGAGGATGAGAATTCCTCCACAAAAATCTTTCAAAGCAGAGTTTTGAAAAGCATTTTTAAATGCAGTTTTAAGAAATAGGTATCAATGGTTGAGCTCTTTTATGATCACAGCTTATGATTATGGTAACAGCTTAAAAGCTGTGGGTAAAAATATTTACCAGTGATGGATATCAAAACTTACAGGAAAGCAAAGCCACACTGAAGTGCCACCACACCGCATGGCTTGGTTTCCAAGAGCAAGAGCGGTACCAATACGGTTTGATAAGAAACTTAATTGCAAGCTGAATAAATCTGCATTTTAAACTTATTTTCAGCAAATACCTCTCTCCTTCAGCTACAGCAACCCATTCTGTACCTCTGAGAACCCACTCACTGCCAAGTCTCCCTGCCACGGGGCGTCATTCTGCTTGAACAGGTTTCCACTAGGCATATTCTGTCCGCACATTAACTTTCACCAGTGAAGAACGGACAGAAAAGCCAACCTTAGACAAGCAGACTGGCAAAAAACCCCATAAGCCCTCTCCCAAAACTCACTGCAAATAACCCTCAGCTGCTCTCTCAGCTCAGGGCTTCGGAGAGCAAGCCTCCAGACCAGAGGTACACCAAGTCACGAGGATCTACACTGTAAAACTAAAGAACTGAATTTCTCTTTTCTCCCAAGCCTGTGACTCGGCACAGGAACGGTCACAGTTCAAGCTGGATTTTTCTACTCTGTAGCATTTGGCCACGCCGTGTACGGATTTGCTCATTATGGTGCACCCTTATCCAAGCAGGAAGGCGGATGCTCTTGCTGGTGACACCACCGGAGCCAGACAGCTGTACCCCGCAAAGCAGGGGGTGACAATTCAGCACCCTAGGACGAAGGCAGCGTTTCCTCCAGAAGCGTAAGATCTACGGCAAAGGGAGTCCCCTCAAGATGAGCTGCCGAAAGGCAGGCTGGGGAACCAGCACTGTCACAGGATTTTTGAATCTGCCAAGTCCCACTAACAACCTGGTGCTGAACAGACAGAAGACAGGACAGCCCACCACCTGAGCAGGGCTGGGCCAATTGTCACCTCCCAAGGCACAAGCAGATCCAGTTCTCCACTCTGCAGTTCTGCAGCAGGAGGTGATCTCTTTCTACCCTCTTTGTTACAAAGGGGAAAGGTATCCAAGATACCCCAGAGAAAAAACTACCTCAGATGCGTGAGAATTATACAAAAATTACAGTATTTCATATTAACCTGGGGAAGCGTTTGAAAAGATAATGTATTTTCACATTCCTGTCTCCTTGCAATCCAAGAAAAAAAACCCAAACCCCTGGCTTAACCACACAAGCTGCAGGAACCCCTGGTTCTGTACAACACTCTAAGACCAAACAACCACACGTTAATTAATTGCAGAGCACTTTGAAATGCATCCTCCAGCTCATGCTGCTGCAGTAATAAAACAAGCACCCAGTCCAACATGGCTCAGTGCTGACTCCACGCTCTAAAAAATGCCTGAGACATATTTCAAAGAGATCTGTCGAGTTTCTGGGGGAGTATGATGGGAAATGCTGAACTGGTACACTGCGCCATCGTGGCTGCTGTAAATACACTGGACTGTTGCTTAACAAATGTCCAGCCTGGGGACAAGAGCCCTCAAGCAGAAAAGGGCGTTTCAATTCTCAATAACCAAAGCCCACCCCTGCTGCCTTGTAGTTTTAGTTCAGTTATTTGCTGTCGAATCAAGGCACTGCGCGCAGATAAAGCTCTGAAGAAGGTGATGCCTTCACATTAGAAATACACTATCATTTTCTAAGCTAAGAACACTATTTCCAAGACGAGATGGAAGGGGAAAAGCAGGTACAACACCTACACAAAGGGCAATGAGGTTGTTTAATATCCTGGGATATTTGCAATCTGCCAACTACCAGCAACAAAACCTCTTGTTTCTAAGTCTGGTTATGCAGTGACCAGACAGACCGGCCTCCCAGCCGAGCAAAGCTATGACAAATGGTTCACAGCGGGGCTGAGAACTAATGGCCCAAGCCCCTACACCGCCACTGGAAGCTTAGTGGCAAGATTCTCCTCGAACGTGCAACCTAATATGGCAGATGCATCCTCTGTAGCGTAAAAAAACCCCAAAACCCAAAACCAGACACATGCAGGAATCCATGAGAAAGGTTAGGAGGCATTCAGCTAGCTCAACAACCCCATCCAGAACCAGACAGCAGAGCCACGCGTACCTAACAAGCCATCCTGAGCTTCACCTTCAGCCACCAGGCTTTTCAGGGCATGCATCGCCTGAGCCACAGAGCACACACATCAGCAGACAGAGTACAAGAGGAGCACTGTTTTTTCTCGTGTCCAAACAGAACACTTGCTGACAGAGACATCTCTTTGGTGGCATGACTTTCACCTGAACAGGACCATAATCACCCTTCGAGAAGAGGCCAGGGCACACAAAACTTTGCCTCTCACCTTTGCTAGTCCAGACAGCAGCTCCAGTGCAGCCAGGGAGATACTCATGTCCTGCCTCCACTGCGAGTTGAGCCTTTGGGTTACCAGGTGAATACTGCGTATCAGCAGTCCAGCAGCTGTATCTGTATTAAGAGCTAGGATATAACCCCAATACCACATGCCACAGAGAGGGAAAATAACTAAGCGTTAGTGACAATAAGCAAGGCACAGGCACAACCACAGCAGCCACAACACAGACTTAAAATAAAATTATACACACCCCAGAATCTCAAAATAGGGCTGGTCACCTTTGCACAGGCTAACTCCCTTCTACACACCACCAGACACTGTACAAATACATTCAGACTAGCTTATCTCAATTGTAAAAGTTTTTTTTTTAAAGACGTTTTGGATAATCCCTGTAAAATCAGACCATTTTGTTTTCAGTTTTCTATTGTGTGAAGCACCCAGTTTCAAATTCTTTTCATAAATTTCATACACCCTTACCTTCTGTGCACAGGAAATAAAAAAATAAAATAGAATTAATATATTACAAAAATATCTTTCAAGTTACATCACTGTTTAAAGACTCCGTAAGTCAAATATTTAAAATTTTTTTTTTAACATTACAAAGGGATCTTTTTGCACGGACTTGTCAATGAGAACCCATACAAATTAAACACACAATTCAAATGGTGTGCTGAAAACTAGCAGTTTAATAATGTCAATCAAACAAATCCTGTAGAGAGAAAGCACCAACATATTTATATGAATGCCTAGAACATACTGAACTCTTTCCTGCTAATACCCCTCCTCTCCTTAGTTATAGAACTAGAGGAAAAAAAAATTTTCGTTGGCAAGAACAGAGTTGTCAGCCTAGGCTACAATACCAAGGTGAGCTCACTTCTATTTGGTCAACACCAGTTAAACTGAAGACCACCAAAGGAGCAAGTTAAATGCCAGGACCCCACCGTTCGGCCAGCTGACCACACACAGATTTAGTAGAACATGGACTTTATTACAAAGATTCAAAAATGCATGATACAAGACATAGCAAACTAATGTTAAGAAATACTTGTTATAACAAACATCACAAGCATTCTGCTTACTTGCTGTATAAAAACAGGAGTCCCCCAAAATGCTCTTTAAATATAGCTTAAGAGAAGGTGCTGCAAAAGCCAGGTAAGCATTTGGAATGCTACCGAAATGACTGAAGCAATTAGTTTGCACTCGGTGTACATTTGTCCCATTATTGTTCATGAAAACCAAGTGTCTTGAAAACACGCTGAAGTAAAACAGTTTGCAAACACCTCCTTTTTCATAAGCTTTTACATTCGTATTTTAAAAATATTCACAGAGTCCCTTAGTAGGATTAAAACCCACCCAACTCAAGGGCACATACGAGCACAAACTGGCAACAAACAAAGGGGCTATCCACCCTGGGTTCAACACACCCATGCACATTAATGTATTAGCCAGAATTAGGCACAGGAAAAAAAACCTGCAAAAAACATCACTCTGGCATCTGATGGCAGAGGTTGGTTGGTTGGTTTGTTTTCCAGACGAGCTATGCTTACCATAATCCCTCAGCAGGGCTTGTGCTGGCCGTTCACTGTCTGGTGTCGTGGGCTCCGTGCTGCCTCCGCTTGCAGTGCTGATGCCACTGTTAGTACGACTGTGGCTCTTGAAGAGGTTATTTTCACCACCATTCTGCAAATTCAAAGTCAGTTCTGAGTGATAAGCAGATTTTTCTGAGTAGAGTTCCCTATACCAGAGGATGTGCTCAGATATAATGGAGAAAAAAAGCTATTCCAGCCTCAGGATGCTAACCGACCACCGCACAACAGCGGACAAAGCCAGCAATGCATTCCTTCGGAAGTGGGAACTTTGTAAACAAAAAATACTTACCGTTTCCATCTGACAGCCAATGGCTTCTAACAGTGCCGAATCTTGAACAATATTTAACATTGCACCTGAAGAATCAGATATAAGAAGTTAACTAAAGACCACGGTAGAATACTCCCTGCTAAAATCTATACAGAAGCACTGAAGGTCTAACAGACAGCATCGCCATCCTGTTTTATAAAAACTCTTTCACAAAACACAGGATTTGCTTCAGGCTTAACCACTTGAAGCAGATGAGAACCGAGACAGAGAGTACTTTCAGCTACTTTAAAAATGCTTTGAACATAGGTTTTTCAAATTCCTCAGCTGACAAGGATTTTGATTTCAGCGAAGGAATGGAATTGTTCCTTGCCTCCCATCAGATTGTGCTCATTCAAAAACTCAGGTTATATTTAAGGATATCTACTGATTCTGTGGACAAAATAACAGTGCTTGTTAGATAACTAAGAGAGCTAACACGAGCTGCGTAGTCCGAAGCCACCTCAAAGGCTATACAGTGCTGACCTCGGCCACGTTCTCGCCGGGCATGAAGAGGCTCCCATCCCCAGGCTCAGCCATTAGGAGCCACAAGGCAGCTGGGGACCAACAGACAAAAACGTGTTTTCAAGTCTTACTGCCCCAGCAGCACAGACAGCAGCCTGCCAGAAGCTGAAGTGAACGTCTGGTCCTTTCAGCACCCCTTAAGACATCAGCACCAGTGACCACTCTTGTTCTCTTGCTGATCAGTGACCAGTGAAATGAACCCCAAGCAGCCACAACACAAGGAGTTGTTTTCATAAAGACATCTCCGCCCCTGATCCACAAAAAAAACACCCACAACAAAACCAAGGCTAATATTTGCATCATTGATAATTTATGGGTTTGTAAATTAAAAACTGCTTTCATTTCAATTTGGCTAAAATATACATCGAATTTCCTAAATCAGAAGGCCAGTGCATAATCTGAGGTGGGACACACCAAAAGTGTCTCTACCTGGAAGTCATCCCCAGCCTCTCACTTTCTGTGCTTTATTTTCCACCAGTGCCCAAAATACCATACGGAAAAAGCCAAAGCTCTAAGTACAGGGGCAGCCAACCCTACTGCATCCAAACCAGCCAGCAGGTTCTTACCTCTTCCATCTTGGCAGAGACAACTAACTACGCAGCAGTGTAACACACTGTTAAAGTGAAATTGCCGATGCATTCAGGGTGCCTAAGGTCAGCTAGCATCAACAGCCGTTACCTGCTCGGCAGCATGACCCCCAGGCAATGAGGAAAGAAGGAATAAGGACACAGACCTAACGCTGACATGCTCAGTAGCATCAATTTTCATTTTCTGCCCCACCCTCAGCAACGAGTGTTTAGGAAAACACCACTTGCTGTCAAAAATTTAGTGAGCAGCTGGAAACAAACACTGATTTTCTTGAGAAGCTGGTGGCACATGTGAGAATCTCTGGCTAAACTGGAGATTTATGAATCCTCTCTCCAACCAAAGCCAGGAGGAAACAACTTCACATACAGAACCAGGAGTTCAACAACAGGAACGGAGGGGACATGGACTGGTATGGACTATCATGGAAACAGCAATGAGAAAAGCCATTGAAGGCACAGCATCCACCCAGCCGGGCGCAGACACCAGCGCGCGGCAGAGGCATGCAGGAGCATCGCTGCGCAGCTGCCAAGGAAGTGCAACCCCCTGCACACCCATGCTCTGGGGTCTCGCCTGGAGGATCGCTTGGATACCACACATCTCCTCATCTCTTCACCAGCAGCGGCTGCAAACCGTTCCTGTCAGTCATGCTGCCCTAGGCTTCCACTAGCACAGGAACTATCTTGACCACGGCAAGGAAACTTGACGGAAGTCTGTGCAGACTGGATTTGCCTCCCATCACTTGATGGCTCACGCCATTTTCTTTCCCTCCCCTACTAACCAGTTAGGCTCTCTGTCTTCCAGAACAAGGCAGACATCTCCCACCGCAATGCCAGTCTGTTTCCTTTTTAAACAGACAGAGGGAAAGTGGCACTGTAATTACTGAAGGGCAAGAACACCATTATGTGGAAAAAGGCACTTGTAAGTAAAGAGAGAAAAATAAGGTGGGGAGGAGAATGAGAGGCAAGTACATTTTTTACTGGTCTGAAAATACATCTAACTTGTGCTAAACAAACGCTGCCAGACTGCCAGTGCTGGACCACCAGTCACCCAGGATTTCCATTTCTTTCTAGGTTTAATCATGTCAAAAAATAAAATGTTCTCTGTAACCCACTAGTCAAGAATCCTTCCCAATATTAAAGCAACATTTTTTCCTGTTCCCATTCCTAGTTACAACTGACTTTTCCTGCTAGAATGCGCTTTATTTCCGCCTCTACTTTTCAAGTACAATTCCACATTTGTAAAGAGAAAGAGATTATTTTAACAAAAATGTGAGGCTTTTCAAGATATTGTCATAGTATGAGGGAGATTATACAGATGACAACCTGGCAGGAATTTCATCTTTTTTCTTACAAAGCAATAAATGAGTAACAAAACATATTATTCCAGTACAGATTCAGGCAGACATTTTTATAACACAGTTAATAAACATAAAAGTTGAAATAACCTAGTATCATTTGAGTGTTGTTGGGATCTGTTTCCGTCTGCAAAGCTCCTATAAGTATATTCACAAGCCTCAGCTTCAAGGAAAGGAAGGTTACTGGCTTATCATATGTGGAGCTGTCATCGTTGCTGAATTTCCCTTCCAGGACAACCTGAAGGAAAAATACATTTATTTCAGGATCAGTCAGAGATCACACCAGCATGGTGTTGGTTTTGAAAGACAACCACCACAGCACACAGTAAGACTGTACTAACAGCTGTCAGTAGCACTGTTACAGACTCGCTAGCAGAGCTTCAGTGGCAAACAGAACACCAACTAAATCCCACGAGTCATCCCAATCCCAAAACAATCAGCAGAACAAAAAAGGAAATGCAAAACAAAGTGGTGAGTTTACTACCTCAGACTTTATGGTTCCAAAGTGATGAGGGAGAGGCAACAGAGACAGCAAGATGTTAATTGAAGCTCTTCTTAGCTCTGTGGGGTTTACATAGATTTTAAACTTTGAGAGTTCTCTGCAAATCAAAGCATCATATAGTTAATCAACTTCTCACAGGAATTTGAAGCCAAATTAATTAAGTTAAAATTAAATATACAGCCACTCAGTGGTCTTACATAATTTGCAGTACACAACGTAGCTGCTTCTTTCTAGGCTCAGGATTTTTTATTTTTTTATTTGAACAGCAGCAATAACAGAAGGAATCCATGCAGAAACCAGCACTTGCTAAAGGTTCTGCACTCCACATAGGAGCAACGAGCTGTTGGAAGCTTTATTCATGTCTTGCATCTTCAAAGCAGGAAGTTTCAGTCAGAGCCTCTACTGGCTAATTACAACTCCAACCCACCCTGGATTATCGGAGAGCGACAGAACATGCTCGTCTGCACACGGCATAAAACACAAGCTGCTTGGCAACTAGATCAGCTTTTGTCAGTAGCCATCAGCAAATTCTGCCACTTCTAAAGACCTATCCAAAAGAAGCAGTGGCTCAGATTTATGCCCAGAAGATAAATAATATTTTATGCGTAACTTCAAAATGAAACGCAGTACCAAGACATAAAACATATGTTGAGGGTGGCATGCAGAGCAGCATCACGTTCCTCAAATTACTTAGCAAAACATCCCGAAATCTGCAAAGCTCTGACACGTGAGGTTGTGTCTTCTGGTTTAAGAACCTACTCCATTTTCACCAGCCTCTCTAAAATTATCAATTTTTATATTTAATGATGTGTAAGATTACTCTCTTAATGAATTCACTGCAGCAACGGCCACTAATGAATATCCTGTAAAATTTTACTTAAAAATCAGTAGGCTTTAAATATATTTCAACTAAATCACTCCTTTTCCCTATTCTTACACATGCTGCTTTCCATCAGTGAATATGTAGATAACACAACTCACATATTTCATTTAAAATAAGCACTACTACTGCTTCAAAGAAAATTGCATTAAATAAAATGAAAAATTAGAGCTTACGAGCACCACTGTTATCACTTATCTAACGCGTTCACAGTATGGGGCTCACATTACAGAATTCCTTCAGCGAAAACCACTCAGAAATGGCAGAAACCCCAGAAGATAAACAATTCCCCACATTTCTGATGATATTTATATGGAAACAGCAATTTACCTGTCAGGTAAAATAGTTTCAAGAGCTGAAATGAAATACGGAACCACGACATCAATTCCTTTCAGGTCACAGCAGAACAAAGGAGGGGAGTTTAAAATAACACTGGCAAGAACCGGGTGGCAAATGAAATCTGCTATCTGCAAACCCTGAATTAAAAGCATGTAAAATCTGACAAAGAAAGATAAGATTAAATTCTGTGCACATAAAAAGCATAAGCACCCCACATGAACAAGAACGTGCAGCCACTATTTGATCTTTTCTATATAAAACAATGTTTTAAAATGAGAGCCAGGAAACATTGATCTGAGCATTCCCCCCAAGCTCCTTCAGCACAGGCAAACGCACCCACCGCTAACAACCCCCCTCACGGACTGCACATATTTCACGTGAAAAGCCCGCACAGCAGAGTCTGGCTGCAGCCTCTGACTCGCCGCGGGACGTGCCCTGGGAGCTGCGAAAGCACAGCCCAGCCGCTCACCGGCAGTGCTCGGACCACGTGCTCTCCCTCTACTCCCTTCCCCACGTAAGGATGGGAACGAGACCTTGATTTTAACTCCCCAGCACAAGAAAAACACCGTGAAATCTTTTGAGGGGGACAGGACAGGACGTGCTGATCAGCGATTTGGAGGATGAGACCAAACACATCCACCGTAACCAGTTCAAAAGAAAAAGCAGGGGGGCAGGAACCTAGCTGGCCTTCATCCTAAAGCAGTTCTTTTGCAGTTCCTTGTTAGAGAATACTTCTATCCTCCTTATTTTATCTCTTTAAAAGGCCTGCAAACACAGAGGAAACTCACTGACTGGGTAAGAGAAACACGAGCCATCTATACACAAAACACTACAACATGCAAGAAATAAAATGGCTCAGTCTTCCAGGGAGTCCTGATGCCACCTGGGACAAACGTACCCACACAGTTGGAGAGAGACAGGATTTAAAGTCGGCTCTCTGCCTCTAGCCTTTGCTGTTTTACTTTTTAACAAAAATTTGGAAAAAAGGTATACTGTGATAGGCAAGATTGCCTTATTTCATTAGGAAAAAGACCTGTAAACAGAGGTAGTTCAGAACACAACTGTTCTGAATAATGGAATATTAGTGCACTTCTATATTTAAAGGGCACCCCCCAACCCTCAGATACATTCCATCCCAGGGTGGTGGTGTTTGACAACACAGGACCCCTCACGGTCTAATAAAGTGCACAAAGTCTCATGTTTGCACACTTCTTTTTTCCTTCTGAACAATATTCAGTGACAAATTAAAAAAAAACCAAGAATACAAGAGACAAGAACGTATTATAAAGACAACGTTCCTTCCAACTGGGAGACACTTTCAGGGACTTCCCTTCAACTGGAACTTGAAGAAAACCCAGAGAAAACGAGCATCACCAGAAGAGGAAAGGAAATCACTGTTTGGTTTGGCCGGGGATCCCCACCTACAGCACCTGCAGGCTGACCACGTCTTCCGAACGGGCAGCACAGCGTTCGGACAGTCACGGAATGCTATTCACTGCAAATTCATTTGCACCATAAAGTTACACTAATAAATCAACTGGAAGATAGGTTAGTACCGGGATAGGTAAGCTGGTAATATCTCCTCCCCAGTCTTCTTGCTACAAAATATCCTACACAGTGTCCCGCACGCCTCTGCCCTTCCCGCTTCGTAGTTGTCTGGGAATTCACTGGCATCAAACATGGGGTTGGAAGCCACTGTGTCTGTGGACATTTGTGATCCTTTCCGGCGAAACTCCACACTAGCTTGAGTTGCTATAGCTGGGAAGAGAAAAAAAAAACACAGCATTTCACTGCTTTTGTTAACATATTTAATAGGCTCATGGGATCCTGGACACAAAGATCAAGTCAAATTTAGGAGTTATCATGAAGCTGTTAGTTCACTAGACTTGAGACAGTGCCTCTGTTTAGGAAGTGTTTATGGGTGTAACTAACTTTTTTCTTTATGAGCATGACAACAACTGACCTTCATATTCTACAGCCTGTCCCAACTTTCTGCTGGGAAGAGTACGCTTACACTCAGGACCAGTTCCTACCCTCTCTGGAGGACAAGGATCTTCCCTCACCTACTTCTCATCCCCAGAAAAGTGAAGTACTACCTTGCCTTCCTGCCTGAAAATACTAAAAAGGATTTAGATGGTGCCATTACTGTGACCTCCACACAAGTGCTTAATTTTCAACTGGCCAGCTAATGTCTTACGCTGCTCTGAACACCAAGCTGCTTTGATCCAGTTCTGTTGTATAAACTTACTTATTAAGAAAAAACAAAACAACAAAAAAAAAAAAAACTAAGGACTCCTATCAGAAGAAGTAGTCTGCTGAAACCCACCCTCCTGATTTGGTCCCTCTCTCCTCACCTGACTACTGAAATTGCCAAATGAATTAGTGGTTAGACAGCCCCCAGAGAGCAGCTACAGGGGAGGCTGGCCCTCTCCTGCTCCCTGCCCCACACTACGCTCCTCAGCAGTCCCTCGGGAGCCTGCTGCTCCCCAAACGGGACGTGGTCCTGCCAAGCTTTGTGCTCCCTCCCTGCAGGACAGTTCAGCTGAACTCGGGTCCTTCTAGGGAGATTTCTGGGCCCCCTTTCACATCAGCGCCTCGTGCATACGATGCAGGAGGCTGTGTGCTTTGCTTTGCTGCCTTCATCCTTTCCTCCAGGATGGCAACCAAAAAAGATACCTTGAGAGCAATATGATTTTTTAAGATTTTTTTGATTACTAATGGCAGAAAGAGCACATTCTTTCTTATTTTTAGCCAAGACTATATTGATTTTCAAAAGTTTTATAAGCTACCAAATCAAGCAAAAGATAACGTGTGCTCCTAACAGCATCATGCCAATGTAGTTCCACCAGCAGCAGAGATCTTCCTCTGCCTCAAGCCTGGGGCACTGGGGAACATCATGTTCACAACCAGTCTTGCAAACAAAGGCCCATTAACGCTTTGACAGCTGGAATACTTGTTAATTTATGGATAAGGAGGTTTTTTGGTGGGTTTTTTTTTTTTTAAAGGAAACATGCTAATGACAAGTGTCTACTCTTCTTTTTTTGTCTTTAAATTCGTGGTTTAACCTGCTGTTACCTTACAAATTTTCCTGACACAAGCAGCAAATAAACACAAATCTTTATGCATCTTCCCATGAGCCATTTTTTGTCCTAAATAAGCTATCCAGCAATATATTGTAGTTGGAAAAAAACACTACATGCACAATGCATACAAATCAAACACTAGGTCTGTAAAATAAGCTTTAAGTAAAAAAAACATGGTTAGTGCAAAGTCCTGAAACTCATGACATGATCACAGACTAAAGTACAGAAAAGATGGGACTGATTCAGGCAGATTAATTTGCTTTTGCCAACAATCCTCCCCATTCAAAAACACACACAAAAAAATTACTTGTCTTTTTCAAGTAAAAGTGCAAAAGCTACAAGAGACAATGAGAATGAATTTACAAATAAAATGTGGATTATGGAGAAAGAAAAGCATGACCGCAATTAAGGAAAAGCTACTGGTTCCTACTTACAAGATTTATAAGAAAGAAGAATTTGGATAAAAGATGCTGCAAGATAATAGAAATAAAATGGAAACAAATCAAAGGACAGCAGTAGTTATAAAATACTTTTAAGATGGTGAAATCGTAATACACGTTAAGAAGCTTTTAGCTTTTTTAAAAAATAGATTAAAAGCTTTATGATATAGCAAGCTCGTTAAACACATAGGAAATTGGCATTCAGGTCCAAAATTATGGTTTTGAAAGTACCATGCAAAACAATGAACAAAAAGTTACAAAATACTGGTAAGATTCAGAGCCGTTCACATCAATGCACATCACTTCTTTACAGGGGTGCATTAACCCTTCCCAGCTCGCGTACAGCCCCCCGGGTCCCTCTGCGCATGGAGCGTACACCAGGCTGTCCTGAGGCTTCTCTGACTCGGGGTATGTCTTGCAGGGGGAAGGCCACTTACCTGCGGAGCCTCCTCACAGCAATAGTCCTCCTTCCAAACCACGAGCTCCCGACCGTACTGCAGCTCCATCTTCCCTAACCCAAGTTGCTAACAACCCCTACCAGCAGCCAGCACGCCTCCCCTACCACCAGCTCAACCCACCATCTTCCAACGCAGAAACAAAGGGCAGAGCACCACCAGAAATATCAACCTGTCAGAAACAATCTCCAGAGAAAGAAGAGAGAAAAGACTGCAGCAGCCAGGCACCGGGAGGGAACACCACCGCCTCGCCAGAACTGCTTCTCTGAACATGCAGGGTCAGGGCAAGACCTGTGACCAAGCCTCCCAGCACCACCCAACAGGTCCCGAATCAGGGCTGCTTCTAGCTTGCTTCTAGATCCTCAGAAATAGTCTTTGGGACATTAATATTAAAGACAGTAAGGTCACAAGAGATGGGGGTAAAACCACACCCCAAGACTCGCCCCCACTGCCAACAGCGCCTGGGTGACAGCAGCAGCCCTCCTGGGTAAGGCTCCTTCCGCTGCTGTCAGACACCGCTGGCAGGCTGCTGATGGACCTCTTTAGGTACGAGGATCAAGAACGAGCCCTTCAGACTGGAAGATTCAGCTGCTGAAATGCGGGCACCAGGTATTCCCGCGTTTCTCCCAGCTCTCACAAGCTGCTGAAGACAGCAACCAGCCACAGCATGCACTCTGCGGCCATGCTTGCCTCACCAAAACACATCCTGCCGATGGAATTCCACTTGGCACACGCATCCCAGTGCTGTCATATTCAGGGTTAACTTCATAAAGGCTTCACAGGGAATTTCTTATGAAGGAATTCCCTCCAGTACCAATCACAGGGAGCTGTGCATGCCACACTAACTGCTAAATAAACACGCTGCAGCCATCTCACTGTAAAGACTACGCCAGCAGGATCCAGCTCCTTTCAAAGCAACTGCGTTTTCAAACAAATAATTTTTCCTCACTTGCCACAATACAGAGTAGTGTTCATTAGCAGCCTGCTATAAAGCCATAAAGCTGCACCATCAATGTCTCAGTGCAGAAACTAAAACCTGACACAGGACACTCAAGGCACAAAAGCACTGCACCAGCAATGGCAAGGTCGTCATTTTGCTTCAGAATCCAAACGACATATGACTATTTTAAAGCATGGGGCTCAACGAGCAAACAGGAAGACTGCTCTTCAGGTGATAAATCCCACCAGTGCTCAGCCATACACAGATGGCCTCCAGCTAATCTCATGGGAGAGAACAATTCTCTCTTCCCGAAGGGAGACAGATGAAATCACAGCACCCATAAACGCGAAATACGTACAATTATCCTGAATCGTGCAAGGGTTAGGACAAGACGTTTACCAATGAAGATGACAGAAAACTGCACAACAGTGGGGCAGCAGTTATATTCCCAGAACCAGAGCAGAGACGAGGCTGGAAGGGACCTCTGGAGATGAGGACAGACTGAGGGAGTTGGGGCTGTTCAGCCTGGAGAAGAGAAGGCTCCAGGGTGACCTCAGAGCAGCTGCCAGTGCCTGAAGGGGCCGACAGGAAGGATGGAGAGGGGCTTTTCACA
>Ga0065711_1030013_pt1 | contig 34066 bp, 29 predicted proteins | sample Hoacrofraction12_FD_59098 | JGI IMG/M metagenome (GOLD analysis project Ga0065711, IMG submission 59098) | Hoatzin crop microbial communities from Cojedes, Venezuela - Epithelial fraction 12 v2 (version 2) | ecosystem: Host-associated > Birds > Digestive system > Esophagus > Crop | place...
TAGGTAAAGGAAATTTGTTCCCCCCCCCCCCCTTCCTCCCTGAGAATAATATACTCCAGCAATTGCACAGCACTTCTCAACTGAAAGGACTTAAAAATGCTTCACAAATCATCTGTCTAGAAGGCAATAGCCCAGATGCACCCACTTCTAGGGTGGACTGCAATGCCTGAAGCACGCCGCAATGCTCTGCCAAGGACTGCACGCTCTCCCTGGCCTGCCCGGTGTGCAGCGAGTGTCACGGCATCACCGTAAACCTAGTGAAGGCGCACAGGACACGCACTCATGTAATGAGTTAGGTCAGGCTTTGGTCCCTGATAAAGATGCTTATCATAGAAATTTAAAATGTTGGGAAACGGGTGTTGCTCACTGAGGGCCCCAGTGTTTTTTCTGACCATTAGTTTCCACGCCTGAGTGATGGCTCAGTGCTGCCAGAGCTGGTGGTGCATTTGTAACGTCTTCACAAATATCCATTTGCTTGGAGAGTGCTCGTATCTCTTTATTCCTTAATGTTCAGGAATGGTCACCTGAGCCCAGTCCTGTGTGCCCAAGTGCTAGGAGAGTGACTGTCCTCATGTAGCTGCTCGTGCTCGCGTGGCGGGGAGATCGGGTACATGGAGAAGGGCAGCAGCCGTCCTGTAGCCATCGTTTGTCATTGCCTTAAGAAAAAAAATCACGAGGCTGCTGAGGAATAGCACCAATCTCGTGTGACTTCCGGGACAAATCACAAACTGCAACAGAAGGTCTAATGAAATAAATTAGTTACTCCCATCCTGAACATATCCCAAGAGCTTCCACAGATTTCAGGGTCTGCTCCCAAACCGGAAAAGGGCTGATTTATCACTATGAATAATTCAACCAACTCCTTTTATTATCCAGACCATACACTAATCCTCTCTAGGTATTTTCTGTGTGACATCCATGTCGGTATTTTATTTATAGGCTGTTTATTGTGCAGGAAACACAAGGAGTCTGTTATCAGGGAGAATGAACAAAAAGCAGGGGTTTTGCCTCTAAAATTTGAAGCTAAATAAAATATGAAAATCTGGACAGTGGCCCCCTGGGGGAAGAAGCACTTTTCTTCAGAGGCATTTCTGGAGAGCAAAGCCCTAAAGTTAATTAACATCTGTGCTCCCCAGTCCGACTCTAAATGGGGAATGTGGTTGTACTCGGTCAGGTTGCTTAAACTGCAGCATCAGTCCTGGCACACAGGTGCCTCCACACAGCCCACAGCTCGGACGGCCTCTGGCCCTCAGGCAACGCAGGATAAATCAATATTCATAATTAAGTAAGTGGCTCTTGTAAATTCCTACACGAATCCGATTTCTGGCCTTCTGCTGGCAGGAATGGCTCAATCCTGCATTCACCTCATGCCAGCCTTTGGAGAAAACTCACATTTCTTCAGCCAGGCTAAATGCAAAGGGGGGTTTTGCCCTGAAACCTTGCAGGCAGCCCAGGACAGATGCTTACTTCAGGCGCTTCCCAAGTAGGCAGTGAGCTTGCCGTGCCCAAACTGAGAGTATCGTAACTCGTAATTCCTCACTCTTACAGAAAACTTTTCTAACACAGTTTGTGACCACAGCAGCTGCTTCTGGTCTCCCTTTCCAGAGGTCTCTGCCAGAAAATGGGCTTCTGCTTGCTATTAGACCATGATGACAGTTTTCCAGCAACCAGGAGACTCTCCTTACTGGGGCCTGGACCAGGCTGGAGGGATGTCCCATGCCCTGGAAACCCTGGCAGCTAGCAGCTCACTGTTGGTTTGGTAAGAGCTTTGCCCTCTGGCAGGGCATTAGAAGAGGCTTTGCTGTGATGTACAGACGTGGATGTGGCTGCAGTTGCTGGGCAGTGGGAACACAACCCTGCCCATCACACACTGGTAGGGATGTGCCTGGGAGATGTGGGCTCGGGCTCAGAGCTGCCGTGTGCAGCTGCATCTTGCAAAGAAAAGCACGGATGCAGCCATCTCCATCAGAAGCGCGTCAGCTAATGGAGTTGCTCTGCGGTTCCCCAACGGCTCGGCTTCTTCACAGGGAGACATGTGTGCGTGGACAGGCCAGGGAGCATGTGTTTGATTTGGGTACTGATCTGTGCTCTGAACCTCATTAAACTGATTCTTCCAAGTCAAAAGGAAAGCGCTATTGTGTCAAATTTGAAAGATATAGGCTCTGAGCTGTACCAATAGTTGTCACTTGATGGGCTGAATTATTTTTAAGGCAGAGTTGATTTATCTGAACTGAAGGCTTTAGATATCTCCACAGGAGAGGTCTGGATATTTCAGGTGCGTGAGAGCCAAGTCAAAGAGCTGGTCAGAGGCCAGGGTTTTTGGTCAAGGGTGAACAGCCAGCATCATAGGGGAGGGGGTCTCGCTCTCCCCTCCCACACGGGACAAACAGCCAAAATTCTTAAGTATTTCTGAGGGAAAATGGGTTTAGGGACAATAAAAACATTTATGTATAGTACCATCAGATTGTTTTGATTTGCTTTTCATACAGTGATAAATTCTGTCCTGTAAGTAAAACATGAAAATGAGTATTTGAAAATAAAGGTAAAAATTAAGTGAATCAAATAGATAGGGGTAAAGCAAAATATTTTGTTAGATTACTGAAGAAAAAAAGTTTCTGAATTAAATGATGAGGTTGAGGTAATTAATTTTCAGTTTTGACAATTTTAATTTATTTTTCAACAAAACTTCATTTTTTTCAGCAGAAAATGGTTCTATTTATTTCCTGCATCCCCAGATGAAGCAGTCCTACCATCTCCCCTAAAAGGCTGATGTGAAATCTGCCTGCTATAAATGTGTTAGGAAATGGAGACCATTTCTCAGAAATCAGTGACTGTGGGTGACCAGAGGCAATATGCTTCAAGGACCTCTTCATGCCTCGATGTTAAAGGCTGAACATTCAGCCCATTACATCCCATGTCCGTGCATAGGCAGGGTTTAATTGCCCGTGATACAAATTGCAATCGAGCAGCGGTGGAGCGGTGATACTGCCAGCCGGAGCCTCCCCTGGCAGCCGGGCTGGCCGGGCTGAGGCAGTGCTTTTGCTTCTCCTCCCTGCCACCCCTCACATCTCCTGCGTGCCTGCAGGCACTTCCCCGGTGCCTCTGTGTCTTCAGCTCGGTGTCTTTTGTGCTGGTAAGAGATATGTTAGGGTCAGCAAATGGGTGAGCAGGTAGATTGTCACAGTCATCTGTCCCCAAGCCTCAGGCAGCTCGGCACCAGCTTCCTTGCTGCCGGTTTGCTGGCACTACAGCTGTTCCACACCAGCACTGCTGAGATTGGCCCTATGAACGCCCCCAGTGCAACCTCCTCAAAGCCCGAGAGAAACCACACTGTTTGCATGGGGCACTGTGGGTGGGGGAGTAAGTCTGGTCAGAGGTCTTGGGCTTGCTGTGTGCTGGTAGCATGGAGCTGATGACAGCTGGGGACCCTGGTATAAGCCTTGCTTGTCCATCTTCATGTCCAGAGGGCTCTGCTGTGAGGATTTCTGTGGTTGTTCTCTGACCTGCAGTTAGCTGGGAATGGCTCTAACCATCTGATCAGTCTTGCTCAACAGGAGAACTGCAGGCAGATGTACATGCGATGTGTGAACCAAAACAGGAGTGTGGGTGGGGGAACACCTTGTCTCCATCTGGCTGGGGAACAAGCAAGGTCAGAACAGGGACTTCGCAAATGTTGTAAGCCTTGTTTCTGACACCTCCCTCCAGTCTGCTTCTCTTTCCCTCCATCTTTGCCAGTGTACCTGTTACATCTCCCACACTAGACTATGTCCCTTGGCTTGTCATTCTCCTCCACAGACACCCAAACCCACCTTAGTAGTGTAGTGAGGACAAGGAGGGGAAGAGGAGCAGTGGGGCAGCGAAGTGGGAAAAATTTGTGGGAGTCAGGTTGGGTGTTTCTACAGCCACAGGGAGGCAGGAGGGTGAAGTTAAGATGATAACTGGCTCATCTTCTTCTCATTTGCTCCTTGAAAACAAAAGCTGAAGGCAAAGAAAACCGTAATGTTCAAGACAACCATTTCCTTTCATGATCGGCAGTGCTGGACTGACAGACCTGTCCAGAGCTTGCAGCCTGAGTTTGTCAACATGAATGCACCTTGCGAGAAGGCACTATGGACCCTGGTTCCCCCTGCCACAACAAAGAACCACAGTGGTGACATGGCTTGGAGCAGTGTGCCCGAGGGGTTTGCAGAGTAACCAGGAGGCTTGCGGAGGAAGGGTCTCTGCAGAGAAGGCTGCGGATGGAAGGAGCACTGGGAATGGGGATGTCAGGCAACCAGTCTGCACTGCAAGGGAGGAGTAAGCCGTTGTGTAAAGCCAAGCCCCCTTCCTGCTGCTCATGGCTGTTTGGATGTGAGCTCCACATGCGTTTTCCTGCGGAGCTGGCTGCAAGCTTCAGTCCAGTTCTGCAGCAGTCAGGTCGGGTCTGCTTAGACACTGGTCCTCTCTCACTGGATCAGCAAAAGGGGAGATGAAAATACCTGAGTGTTGCTGCTACCACAAAAAGCCAAAGGCATGTCCAAGTGCTGGGATTTGATAAGGAGCAGCAGAGGATGGGCTGTCCAGCTCCCAGGAACTCTGGACTAAGCTCAGGAGCCAGAACTGTTTGGTTTCTTTGTATGTATGATTCTGGGATATACAAGCTCTGCTGGTGCGTACCTTATACCTCTGTGTAGAAAACCTGAGCCTTCAGCTTTTTCACTACACCCCGAAGATGTCCTAAAGCCATGCAGGGGAGCAGGGGAAGGTAGAGTGGTTGAATTTCAAAGGACGTGTCTGCAGTAGGCTGGGTTTCTACAAAACAATTGAGAACTGGAAAAAAGGACTGGGAATACCAGCCCCCAGTTTCTGAGGAGTTTTTTGCTGCCACCAGGTGCCATGGGAAGTGAGCAGCCCAGAGCAGCAGAGCTCTGCAGGTCCTGCTTGCCTGGTGGCTGGTGTCCTGGCTTCCAAATGACTACCACATTTGGCCTGAAGTGTGGATGTATGCCTGGAAAGGAGAATCAGCTGGCCTGGTGTCCCTTCTGTAACTGCAGGCCAGCCTGCTTTGCCCTTCGAATACCCAACAGCAGAGACAGAAATTGTTCTTTCTCCATAACTTGATTCATTTCTCCCAGCTGCTTTCCTCAGCCTGGTGGTCCCTTGAAGTCTCATTAGGGCTGGGCTGTGATTTTGAGATGGTTTGAAAAGAACTGCAAAAGGAAAACCAAAATGAAGCAGGAAGAAGGAGCTAAATCAAGGCATGGACAGGGCAGGAAGAGAAAGCTGGCAAGTACAGCAGGAGGGCGTAAGAAACAATATGAAACAGGTTTCCTTGAAAGAGTCAGTGGAGCAGAGTACACCGTTCCCACCTCCTTCTTCATCTAGGGCCAGGAGAGAACAGTGTCAGGAGTGAGGATTTCTGCAGAGGGCACAAAATCCTCCCCTTTTGTGAAAGCAGAACTTTCTCAGATTTTTTGATTGTGCGTTTTTCCTTGAGAATGAGGATTAGAAAGGGATTTATACAGGCAAACAGTGGTTTTCCTCCTGGCCAGCACAGGCATTTCCATACAATGGATGGCATCGCAGGGACATATGTGCACGTCAACATGCTGCCTGTTAAGGTGGTTTGACAGAGCTCAGTGCTGGCTGGAAGCAAGTGGTTCTCATGGAGGAGGGCGTATTTAGAAGGCTGTAGTGATTTTCCTGCTCCTTATACTCTGTCCCTAAGCTCCTGTGACTGGCCACTGTAGGACCCTGTTGGGACAGAGGGACACTGCCTGACATTGTTTGCCTGTTCTTATCCGCTCTGGTTTTGTATGCTGCCGCGCCATGCCACCCAGTTCCTGCACTGGAAGGATGCTACTGGCTCTGATCCACACAGAAAGCAGAGCTCCTATGGCTTCCTGCCTCTGCCACCCTTTCCTTCCTGTCTTGACCTCAAAGCACAGCTTCTGTAGCCACTTCTTCATCACTAGGACTGCAGTGGGAGGGACTTTGTTCTCTTGGCATGACAATAGGCATCCAGCTGAGACCACTAGACACCTTTCAGTCCATAGAGGCAGTCCCTGCCCTGGAGAGCATACGGCCTTACTAGACAAAGCAAATTTCCATGAGGAGGTGGGAAGGGGGTGGGAAATGATGGGATGCTTGAATAGGGCCCTTACAGTTGAAGCTGTTTCTGTCTGAGGAGGGGTACTGGCAGGATGGTATGCCTGTCTTGTTGAGGCAGAGAAGCAGAGTGGTGAGCTACAGGCCAAGGAGAGTGTTGAGAGGGGCATGGAGAGGAGAAGGAGGAGGAGGAAAGAAGACTAGAGCAGGGAGGGAAGGGAAAAGAAGGAAAACCCAAGAAAGCCTGTAAAGATGAAAAAACAGCAGAGGGAACTGGGCAGCAGATGTGGGCTGTTTAGTCCCTGAGCAGACAGGAAAAGGTACTGAGACTTTTACAAAGGTCTACAGAGTACTGTGGACTAATCTACCTCTCCAAAACCCTCAGTCTCCCCAAACAGGGACTGGATGTAAACAAGAATCTCAGAGGTAGTGTTGACTTTGCCACCTCCCAGCCCATCTTGGTGAGCCAGCAGCAGCAGTAGGCTGTCCTGGGCTTGGCAAAGCCAGAGGTGATTCCAGTGGTGGTCCCTCCTGTATGAGCCTAGAAGCTTGCTCTAATACTTCCAAACCACATAGCCACGTGTCTCTTGACAGTTTAAGGCACTGATGTCATTCAATGTTTGGAGGACTTTCCTGCCTTCATTCTTGTCACGAGGGCTGTTTCCCTGCTGTTGCAACAGGGTACTACTCTCATTCCTGCCTCTCCATCCTAGGGAGGAGGCAGTGAGGCTGCAGTGTCCAGCTCCTGTACTGAGCAGGAGCCTGCAGGCAGCCTTATGGGAATCCAGCAGCCCAGGACAGCGAATTTTGTAAGGACAGGGAGATGGTGCAAGGAGCTGGAGGTCAGAGCTGGAGGAACAGATCGTGTTCCCAGGCAACAACAGACTTGCAGATGTCTCCATGGGGACAAACTGACCGTTCAGATACCCCTCCCCAGGAGTGTGTAGGTCTGGACACCTTGGGGAATTTGTGGGACCTCTTACCTTCCTTTGCCTGGTACAGAGGAGCTGCAGTGGCCGCTCTCCCAGTCCTAGGCAGTATTAGACTGCCCATCCCAGCGTTTCATTTCAATCGCAGCGGGTGGCATGGGAATGGGAAGTGCAGTTAAAGAAATTCCAGCTTCTCATCTGAATCTTGCCAAGCTGCCCTGGAGGATCAGTCTTGGGGATTTAATTGTATGCAGTTAGAAGGTTTGTCTTCTAGCCATTTCAAAGGAAATTTCTTTTTGTCTGGTGAAACACCCCATGAGCTTAGAGGACAAATAAACCTTGTTTTAAAGGACAAGAGCACCTGCCCAAAGTGCTAAGTACTCTCTTCCAGTCATCGTATGTGCTTCTGTTCTCACTTCTTCTCTTCCCCCACCTGCTTTCTTCTTCTGGCACAAAGTTGCTTCAAGCTCAACATCATGGGGAGCATTTAAGCATTTAGCAGCAAGGTTTGACATGTAGACAAGATTTTGGACAAGTGTGACTTTGCTCTGCAAGCAGCCCAGGCATTTTCTAGAGATTGTGGTAACGGGGCTGCATCCTTGTTTGCATCAGAAGGTGCTTACACGTGACTTTCCACCCAGGCCACATCCTGTCACAGAATGACACAAAATCACAGAATGTTCGGGGTTGGAAGGGACCTCTGTGGGTCATCTAGTCCAACCCCGCTGCCGAAGCAGGGTCACCTACAGCAGGCTCACATCTTATTGCACCCCAGAATCCCACTGGCCTTCTTGGCAGCCAGGGCACACAGCTGGCTCATGATCAACCTGTCATCCACCAGCACACCCAGGTCCCTCTCCACAGAGCTGCTCTCCAGCAGGTCCGCCCCGAGCCTGTACTGGTACATGGGGTTGTTCCTTCCCAGGTGCAGGACCCTGCGCTGTCCTGAGAGTGGTAAAACACCAAACTAAAAAGAGGCGGCTCCTTCCCTGTGGTGCTTTGCATAATCCTTCATTGAAGTGTTCAGTATCTTCCCCTTTAATTAATTCTGTCCTATCTGCATATAGCATCCTGTGTCCACGCCTCTGCCTTTTCAGTAATAACCTTGTCAGGGACAGCGCAGACAGACTGTGCTTCTATAAACCAGAGCTGATGTCATGTCTCGACTCAAGGAGTTTCCTTGATCCTTTGGGTAATGACTGTTAATGAGATGCTAAAACATACACATCTAGGTCACATGCCCTTGGGGCTCACAGTGAGGGACTCCGTGTTCCAGGCCACATTCCCATGAAAAAATGAACATGAGAACAGGCACTATGGCAATCAGCAGCCATCTTGGGGTTGCACGTGAGGAGATAACATCACTGAAGGACAGGAAGAAGTGGTACAAGGGAACAGCTCAGAAGAAAGGGTCTAGGGGGAAAGAAACAATCTGGTGTGGTTGGCTGTCATGAGTATAAAAGCCTCCCTTTTAGATATCCCTGCTTGCACAGGCATGAGAGCAGGCACGAGCAGAGGTGTGTAGGAACAGGCAGGTAGAGATCTCAGAAGCCAGCACTTAGTTTTGAAAGCCCTGTCTAGTTCCCATCTCCAGAGACTCCAAGGCTGAGCAAGCCATGATTGGGGAGTTTGCAATTGACAGAGCAGTATGTACAGCGTGTCTTGTTTGAAGGCTCCTGGCATGAGCACAGGACATGGTGACGGATTTTAACAGCAAGTTTGTATTATAAAAAGAACACTGTCTCAACTGAGATTCCCTGGACAGAGCGAAAGACATTCAGATAAGGACAGCACTGCCGGTGTTGCTGCAGAAGTGAAACAGATGGGAAGTTCAGTGTGTCACCTTGAAAACTCAGATCATCACAGCTCTGCTCCTTTTGTCCTTGCGAGCTTCCCTAGTTACTCCAGCATCATGTCCAGAAAGCTCTCTGGGATCTGATTTGGAGAGAGGAGGACCTTGAAAATGTAATTAAACTTATATTCTCATTCTTTTGCTCTTTGTTGGGGAGACAAAACTCACACAGAGTAGGGACACACAGGCATCCACAAGCGAGGTGTCTCACGCTACCAATGGGAAAACTGAGGGAAGCCCGAGGCTGCCCAACTGCTCACTGAAGTGGTCAGTGTCAGGCATTAGCATATGCTGTTGGTACATGTGCTCTCTGCTTGCTGCCTGTGGAGAGTGCGCGCACATGTCATGCTAGAAGCACGTTCCTGCCCGCAAGCTGTGGAGACAAGAAGGTGTGAATCAGATTTGAAGATTATTCTAAAATAAGGTTATTTTATTTATTTAGTCTGGAGACTGTCACCAGACTTTCTGTATTATTGAGCGTGTTCCCTGGGACCTGGAGCCGGCTGCTGGGAGCAGCCCAGGCTTTGTCAGAGATGTTTGTGGGCTCGGAGGGATGCATGGGATGTCGTGGAGTGGAAAATGCTCATCTGTGCAGGGCTGTGGGGGGTGTGGAATTGCTGAAAGCAGTTCTGTCTGAAGGGGGGATGCTTGGGCTGACCCCTGTTTTGCAGAAGAGGGAGACTGGAGGAGAGGCTTCCTGGCTTGCCTCAAGCTGCACAGAGTGACCTACCCGCCCTTGAAAGAAATACACGCCATTCCTGGGTCTCCCCCAGTAACTCCAGAGATTTTCCTGAATTGCAGCACCCCAATGCCTGTACTAGTTGCTTTGCTTAGCTCAGTGATTGACAGCAATGGACCCATCAGATTCACATCAGTCCACCTGAAATGCTGGCCATGCTTGCCTGGAAAGCAGCCTGCTTTATTGTACTGCAGCGAGGGATTTGCTTGGAGGTGCAGAGGGACGGGGGCTCTATGAATCACAACAAATATCAAAACAATAAAACCTAGAATGAGACTGGCTAGGATATTAATCTCTCAGCCCCACTGTTATTTAGGATTTTTCCAAACTAACTCTCCAGCAGAGGAAAATGGAGGAACCTGTTTCCAGGTCTCTGTCTTCTCTGTTTGGAGGTTTTCTTATTGCTGTTGAATACAAGTGAAGTTGCAAAAAAAATCCCTTTAAATCCTTAATTTTATGCTAATTCAGGAAGACGTCTAAGACATCTTCATCTCATGGTTTTGCTTCTCTCGTTGGCATTTGTCAGAAAGCTGAGCTCTTAAAGAACACAGAGAAAGAAGCTCATAGATGGATACAGAGGAACCACAGGGTACCAACTCCTCTGTACCCCACTAACTGCACCCTTGAGAGGTGTCCGCTGAACTGCACACACAAACTTGCTTTGAGCCATTTGAAAAGGATTTTCTGGCAGTGCATAGCTGTGTTTATTTGGTGTATAAGGTAACCTGAAAATACAAACTGGTAATTTCAAGTTTTGTCATGATAACCCTGTGAGTTTAAGCTGTTAGTCAGATATTGGGTGGCTCTAACTCATATCTCCTCTGAATCAGGGTGGAACTTAGTTTAGAGTTCCTGGGGCCAGAGCCAACTGGAAATACAGGCTGATTCCCCATGTGTGTGCACATACACACAGAGGTGAGAGAGGAGGCAGAAGGAGGATTTCACCAGGGCCAGGCTGGGACAGTCAGGACATCAGAATGGGGAGCAGGGAGCTGCTCCAGAGCCATGAAGGTCGGGGCAGAGTAGCTGGGGCTGGGGCCACCCAAGGAGCGGGGCATAGGGTAGTGCACAATGAGAACAGTGGCCAGCTCCCAACTCTCTTGTGCTGGGGACAGGCTGATTTCTGAACATGTTTATTTTCTTTTGGATTGAAAATTTGGGTGTTTTTTTTTTTAAATGACTTATCACACAGAAATTCCATAGCTTGTCACTTAAAATATGCTTTAAAAATGAAAGGGTTTGAGAGTGCAGTAAAATCTTTTTGTTGCTGTTTTATTTTTTTCTTCCAAAATGAAATATTCTTTTCAACCCCACATCCTCTTATTTCCCACAAATGCTTTTTTACAGGACAGGTTTTTTTCCACTAAATGTTCTCAGATTTTACCATTTTCTGGAACTGGGTTTCCACCAGCATCTGTGCTGCCCACCTGAGGAAAACAAGGACTGATCAGTGGTGTGCGGCAGTGCCAGGTGATGACAGTGACCAAGGGCCTGCAGGGACATGCTGAAAGGCTGAGCTGGACACGAGCCCACACAGCCAGCAGCAGCCACACTGCAGGGCGTTCCTCAGCATGGCATAAACTCACGTGATAGTACTTAGGGTAGGCAGTCTAGAGTGTTTGCCTTACAGGTAGTTTGATTTATTATTTTATGACTAAAGTTTGATGGCATATTGCATGCTAACATGTGTGTGCTACCCCACGTGTGATCCAAATGGCACGACCTGACTCTCAGAGCAATTCCTCGTTTTGCTGGCTCCTTCTGTGGAAAATACTAAAAAAGCTCGTGCTTTTACAGAGAAGTTAACAACCTCCATGCGCTGCATAGCAGATGGTACAGTAATGTCGGAGGCGTATTTTATGATAACCTTTTTCCACATGGGGAAATAGAGATTTTGAGAAATCTCCTTCTGATGCTTGAGAATGAATCAGGGGCAGAGAGAAACTACAGAGGTGCAGGAGTTCATGAAACAGCACTGCCATAAGGTTTAGCGGCTGACCTCATCCTGCCAAAATTCACCTATTCAGCCTTGATCAGCCTGGATTCTTCTAAGGTCAGTAAGAGTGTGAGGCATTTCCAGAAGACAACTTGGACCGCTTCATATTGGGGTGTCCCTCCAGAAGTGCCTACCCCTCTCCAGGGACTGTAGGGAACCCATGGTCAAACACCTCCTGTTCTGATCACCTTGGTCACATGCCTACAGCTAAGTGGGATCTGACTGATGCTCAGAGAAAGGTCTGAGCACTGTCTCACAGCTGATCAGTGCAGAGCCACAGTCCTGCAAGGTTCCTCAGCATGAATGAAAACCGCACCTGATGGGAACAGGCACAACAGTTTTCAGGAACGGTTGTGGTCTAACCCCAGCCAGCAAATAAGCATCACACAGCCACTCGCTTACTCGCATGATGGGGGAAAGAACTGGAAGGGTAAAAGTGCTCCCAAAAGCAGGAGCATTTTTGTATAAATCTTGCCTCAGATAATTCTGAATGAAAATACATTTGTAAATGCCAACATTTCCCAATGGGTTCCCCTCCTAGAGGCAAGGGAGCCAGCTCTGCTAGTAAGTTCTTCCACGTGAATAGCTGTGCTTATAATAGCTGCTGAAATTAGATTAAACCACAGGACAGTGACAATAACAGCTCAGATTTTTCAGAAGAGCTGAATGACTTGTGCACTACACCTTTTGCAAAGGCTGGCTATGAATGGCACAAGCTCTTTAATGCTGATCCCTTCTGAAAATCTGGGCTTGACAGCAAATACTAAACCCCTGGGATAGCTGACCCTCCACTTTCCTGAAATGTTAGCTTTGGTTATCCCAGATCTGAATGCTGAACTTTACAGCGGGACATCTGACCTGAGCAGTCAGTCCAGAAGCGAGATCTCACAAGTGACTCCAGTTAGGAGTCAGGAAGCAATTGTGGCATCTAACATGGACTTATCATTGCATGTTTGGTTGCTTTCTTCTACACCAGAGATATTGCTGAGGAGGAGCAATGTAGGCTCATACTGGCTCAAACAGGGTTTGCGGGGGGGAGGGGAGAATATGTCAAATGTTGTGTTATTTTGGCCCCAATATCTGGCAAGGAAAAGAAAATGTCTCAGCCCTCCCCATATATGTTGTTTTCTTGGTCTGCCATTGCCCCATCTTGTCCCTGCTGTGCCACTGCTTCTTTCCCAAACTGTGGGCTCTATTTCACTGTTTAACAAACTAAGCCATGCCTTTATCACCACATACCCTACATCCAAGCAGTACCCAGTACGACCAGAGTACTTGGATGCTGAAAGGGGCTCTCCTCACCTCCTGTTATCAGGCAGTGACCATGCTTGTGCACTTGGCTTTCAGGGCTGCTGCTATCCTAGCTCTGTGTCTCCTCACATCTCTTCTGAATGAACCGTAGAGGCAATGCCATCACTTTGAACATGTTGCATCTGTCCCCATTTAGAGATGTGTTAGGACCTCATCCCTGTCACCTTTGCTCATGCCTGTGTCTAACCAGGGTGAAAGATCAGCCCAGAGAGTGACTCGACTGCCTGGTGGCAAATGCTGTTTTCTCATTATCTCATTCCCATGCAAGGGACGTTTTGGGTACCAATCACTCATCACCACTTGGCTGACAGCGGAGCGAGGGTGAGCAAAACGATGCAGGGAGTCGTGTGCTGCCCTGCTCTGCCTGCCCCCAGCAGGACATGGTGTCCAAGGGAGTGTGCTAAGAGCACTGTGTCTATTTTAACGGCATGGGGTTTGAGGAAATCGGCTCTGTACCAGCAGCGAGGGCAGCGGAGGGAGGATGTGCTGCAGTCATAAAAATTCCACCGAGATAAATCAATAGAGGGAGGAGGAGAATGAGAGGGAGAGATGGCAAAGTCAGACATTGTTCCTCTGCCCACAGGAGAGAGGGAGACGATGCCTCTGTGGTCAGGGGGGTTTAACAAGAGTAAAAGGGAGCAAAGTCCAAGTCAGAGAGGAGCTGTCAGGAGCAGGTGGCAGCCTTTAGTATGGGCTGGTGGAACTGCATTTGGGGGTCTGGTTCAGACAGCCGCCGAGTACCGGACATGCTCCTGCATGACACTAATTAGCACCTTCTCAGGCAGGCTGAATAAGAGGGTAAGGAGCAAATTGGCTTGCAGCAGTAAGCAGCAGAACAGTGGGCTAATGATGTGGACTACTGCCAGTCCAATCCAGACAGGAGCTGCCTCCCAGCAATGCTACTTTGGGTGAGCTAGGACGCCCTCTCTCTCACCAAAATCAAAGGTCCTGATTATGGTGGAAACTGTTTTCTGTCTGCAAAACACTCGATTTTGAACTGGTTGCACCAAGAGCTGGGTCCATAGCAGCCGCTGCCCCAGCTTCCTTTTCTAATCTTCAGCAAGGGGTTTCTGCGCAGGAACCTATATTGCCCTGATTTTTCACATAAACCATTTACAGTATAAGTCCTGCATCAAGGGATGGATTCTCACTAGGTTTATGCACAACACTACTATTGCTATATGTACATATTGGGTGTAGGGAGCACTGCTGGGCTGTATCCTAATAAACAACAGAAAGAGCTGTCTGCTTGCCTTCTCTGGTAAGCTGGTGAGCTGCTTTCCTTGCCTGTGTTTGAAAGGTGTAGCTGAACTTAGGACTGGATTCAGCCAACGGCCACACTGCCCCTTCGTGCTTGTGCTTAAAATGAATGTTTGGCCTGAGTTGTCCATCAAGGGGAAGCCCAAGCCCTTGTTTGTATGGTCTTGGCTTTCCAGGCACAGGTCAGGCCAAACATGCTATGGCTCAGCCCACTCGTCAAACACACAGTCTTTGGGTCTTCCTAGGTGTGCCATGGGTATCCTGACCCCAAGCTAAAGATGAGCCTGGAACAGTGCCAGTGGTCACTAACACCTGCTTCCAGGCTTAAAACCCAAATGTTCTGGCTGTGACTCCGAAACGGTCGCCTGCAGACCAGAGGACACCTGGGCTTTGCCTGAATCCCTCTTAGAAAGACATGTTCTTCCTTCTCTTTCACAGGAATACACCATTGATATCTTCTTTGCTCAGACGTGGTACGACCGGCGTCTTCGTTTCAACAGCACCTTGAAGGCCCTCACACTGAACACCAACATGGTGAGCCGCATCTGGATCCCAGATACCTTTTTTAGGAACTCCAAGCGGGCTGATTCGCACTGGATAACCACTCCCAATCAGCTCCTCCGCATCTGGAATGACGGAAAAGTGCTCTACACACTAAGGTACATCCAGCAGGCATTGTAGCTGGCTGCTGAGGTGAGGGAACAAGGAGCTGGTCAAAGTAGAGAAGGTTTCCTGGTACCCTGTGACAGAGTAGTGGAGATGTCTTCCAGTGCTGATGGAAGTACACATAAAGTACTGGTTGCAGAATGGATGCAGGATGAAGACTCCCAAAAAATCAAACTGTTTTTCTGTATCATACCTAGAAAAAAGTCAAAACTACAATTTGTTTCCTAAACCAAAATCCTTCAAAACTTTATGTTGGTCAGTCCAGCTATTTTATTCTGATAATAAACATTTGGCTTTTGTTCCCATAAATTCTCACTCCCATAAATGGATCTGAAAAGCTCACTAAACAAAAAGGCTTTCTGAATGTGAAAATTAGATGGTTTTTCTCACTTTGAAAATATCCAAACATATGTTTTGTTTTGCTGCTGTTTTGAAATGTTACTGCAAACAGACTGATCTTCAACAAATTAATGTTTCACTTTCAAGAAAGCAAGAATCCTTCTGTCACATTGTGGTGCTGGAATAAAACAACCTTCACCAACACAAAATCTCAGTCTCCCTCTCTCCTTCTTCGTCCCTCAGGCTGACAATCGAGGCTGAATGTCTGCTCCAGCTGCAGAATTTCCCAATGGACACTCACTCCTGCCCTTTGGTTTTTTCTAGTTGTGAGTATACATGTTTTTAAAATAGTTTCAGAAGGCAAGTAGAGAAACCTCAGTAGAGTAAAACTCTTAACTGTTCTGGGGAAACCATCCTCCCTTTTGGCTACATTTTTCACCTAATCTCTATGACTCTTTTCCTGGGCCATTACCCATCACGCCCTGAAGCATCCTCCCACTCTGGGGCTAGCAGAGGTCTGCAGAGACAGATTCACAGCACCTCTGAGTTTCTTCTTAATCTGGGTGGACAGTTGGAGGTGACTATTTCACTGACCTTCTGGTCACTCTAGATAGAACATATCCCTTCAGCTGGCAGATGAATGGCACCTGTCTTGCCTTGCATCTTTCCCCTTCTCCCACTCTCTGAGGGGACAGCTTTGCTTTCCAGACCTCAGCCCAGAGACAGGCCCACTTTCTGCACCCAGAGCCATCACAAAGGAGGGATAGTCAGACCTCACTTCTCAGTCCTCACTTGTCCATTCTCATCAGCAGAGAGGGCTGCTGATGGTGGCACATCTCCACTGGTAATTTTGCAGGGAGCCTTTCTACACCAAGAGATTCCTGTCCTCATGCGTTGGTTGGAAATCTGATTTAGTCGTCTTAGCTCGAGTTTGCCTTTCCCACTTCCCCTGCCACTGAAGGGATGCAGCTCACATGGCTCTGAGGTGCTTCAGAGGGAGGCAGCATGCTGAGGAGATACCATCCCCTCATCTCCCACCATCCCTCATTCTTTGCTAATTAACAGTACATGCGATACGTGCTTGATAATTAGAAACACTTTTAGTTAGCTGCCAAGCTCTTGCTCCTTCACTCCTCTGAGGAACTCTCTCGTAGGTGTTGAGGTCCCTGCTTCACAGTAGGCTTGTTTTTTTGTCAAGAAAGACAGAGCCAGGAGAAGCCATGCTCCAGCCCACAGGAGGCAGGTCTCCTTCTCCGCGAAGAATCCATCCCTTCTTCTCCATACAAAGATCAGCTCCCAGGGTGAGAGGTACCGAGATAGTCAGAGCAGCCACAGCCATGTTACATCTCACATTAGCAGCTTTGTACTCCTGGTGTACTCATACCTGGGAAGGGAAGGTAGTCATGAGGAGTTGTGAAGGCCTCATGCTGCCCCAGGGAGCTAAAGCTCTTAAAGATTTCAGGCTGGAGGACTCCTCTTACACCAACTCAAGTCTCATTCCCACCAGTGCAGTCCTTAGAAAGGCTCCCTTTCTAGCATTGCTTTTCCCATTCCTAGGATTTGAAGAGGCCCACAAGCGGACATGCTGTCCCTACTCCCATTGCACACGGGGATGCCTAAGGGAATCTAAACAAAAGGCATCAGAAATACCTGCATGAAAGCTTCATGTTTACAGAACAGCTAGAGTGAGATACCAGTGCTTTTGCAGTCAGGGTGGTGAATGAGGTGGAGGCAAGTGAGGTACTCTTTCACTGATGTCCTTGCCCGTTTTCCCAGATGGCTACCCACGTGAGGAGATCGTCTATCGCTGGAGGCGCTACTCCATTGAGGTCTCGGACCAGCGAACCTGGAGGCTCTACCAGTTTGACTTCACGGGGCTGAGGAACACCTCGGAAGTTCTCAGGACTGGGGCAGGTGAGGCAAAGGGAGACAGCTCACAGAAATGTCAATGTGTTGGAGACCTTGTGGGAGGCAAAGGAGTCATCAGATAGCTCCACAACGGTGGGAAGAAAGGTCACAACAGCAGTTAGAAAAATGTAAGAATGAAGGGATGGACCTTTGCTAGAGGGAGCAGACGTGATGAAACATGAGGGGAAGATGAAGCAGGGGTAGGCCAGAATCACTGGCATTTGTGAACTGTGGGGTGACAATGCTGATGTGAATGAAGCTATCCATAACTGAAGGCTCAGGAGCTCAGATCCCCTCTTGCTGCAGTATGTGCATACTATGTGATCCCTAGGTGATGCTTAAAATTGGAACAGGAGTGGTGAAATCAGAACTTGCAGGTCTCAGTCTTTCCTTCTGTAAAGTTGTGTGGGGCTGATGAACACCTGAATTATGCTTTAAGAGACAGAAACAAGGCTGCATGTGTGAAGAAACCAGGGAACGGAGGCCCTTCATCTCCTCCTCCTCCTAATAGCTCACATCCCCTTTCCTTCCTACAGACAGCTGAGGAAAGCCTCTTTGGATTCCTGCAGGTGGAGTGAGCTCGTATTTTTAAGCCCTCTGAAGCAGCAAGTTCAGGTAGTGCTTCTCCCACTCTGCAGAAAGCTGCTGTTGCCAACACTGGCAGCCAGCCTATAACGGGGGTAAGAAAGGCAGCACGAATGGGGACAAGAACTGGTGCAGTGAAAGTGTCTTGAATGCACCAGTAACTGTTTGATGTCTGTAATTCTCTTTTTTTTGTAGTTGCTTGCAAGCTCCATCTTAACCCTAGAGCTGTCAGGTGGCTTTTTTCCAATACTCGCTAGGAGCTTCTGAAAAAGAGGAAGAACCTCAGCTGTAAGGTGCCAAATGAGCAATTAGGAAGGTACAGGTCCACATACCTTTTCCAGGGGCAGAACCAGAGTCTTGATGAAACTGATTGATGGACACCTCCTTTGTCACAGGTCAGGTATTTAGTTGGCAAGCCAGGACATGTAGCCTGTTACAGCTAAATAGCTTCCATAGAAAAGAAACCGTTGCAGCCATCAGCTAAAAATGAATACTCTATATAGTTTCTTCCTTGAAACTTTTACAGACAGTATGCTTTTCAGTATGCTTTGCCACATAGCCAGGCCAGTACAAATGCAGCCTGGTGGCCACATACCCAGCCAGGCAGTCAGCCATTTGGGCACCACAAAGTCAGCTCTTAAATTAGTCACAAAGACATTAAGCCAGACAGCTACAGAACCAGCCAGGTAGCCACAGAGTCCACTAGCCACAAAACCAGCAAGCCAGCCACAACGCCAGCAAGTCACCAAACCTATTCAGCCAGCCACATGAAGCTAACAATCTGGCAGCCACAAAGTCAGCCCCAAAACCAGCCAGCCAGGCACTTAAAACAAGAAAACCTCATCAGAAACACTCCAGATTCTGAAACTTTGCTGATTTTTGTGTTTTAGGAAGCCACGTTATGATTCCAATGTCTCTGTTGCTTTTTCCTAGGGGAGTACCTGGTGATGACAGTTTCTTTTGACTTAAGTAGACGTATGGGTTATTTTGCCATTCAGACCTACATTCCCTGCATCCTGACTGTTGTTCTTTCCTGGGTTTCCTTCTGGATCAAGAGAGACTCTACACCAGCCAGGACATCTCTGGGTAAGAGACAGCTGGGTAAGCATGTCTGATGCTTGTCAAACTCTGCAAGGCTAGCAGACTGGCAGTGTTGGAGTACAAAATCTCCTAAAGCACTTTGCCATTTTCTGGCATTACTCAGCTTACTGGAGGATAGTCCACTCCTCCGTCTTTCTGTTTGTAATACTATCCTCAAGCTCAACCGAATTTACAGCTCTGCTGGCTTGGACCACTGGATTATTTCAGGATAGCACAACACTCTCATATCTTGATCTGAGACCTGAACACAGCCTTTTCCAAGTTGACAATGTGGTATTCTCATGCACCAAAATGGAGAAGGAAGGGATGAGCTGTGGCATTGCAATGCTGGCCAAAGGGCTCCTGTTTCCTCATGACTTTTCAAGGGTTCAGTGTAGGACCAGTGACATGAAGGTTGTAGGGTAATAAGCAAAGTTGCTAGGCTGTATCCACAGAGTCCCAGTCACTGGCAGGATGTGGAAGCCGTGTAGGTGCAACCATTCTGTGTCAGTCACAGGAGCGAGGGAGTCCGGGACATGGCAAAAGCTCTACCTGTTGTTTAGATTTTCTCAGCAAGCTGCAGTGGCTCTTTGAGGCAGGAAAAATCTTATGTTGATTGAATCCTGCTCTGATAGGTGCTAGAGAGGTCTTTACAAATGTTTAATGCACTTTGGCTGTATCTGCATTTTGCAGCAAGCTCTGCTTCCCAGTGCTGTCCTTCCCATCAGCCCTGCTGACTTTCTCTTTAATTGGAGGTAACATTCCCAGCCCTGCCTGCAGGCCTCTGCGGGGAGGAGAGGAGAGGCATCAGACCATCAGCATCAGGCAGGGCTATTCACAGCCATCCGTTCTGACCATCTCTCCCCATCTCCCTATCAAAATCAATTTCTTTGGTGCCCATGGAGAGAGCAGGAGGAGTCAGGTGTCATTTCCATTGGAGGTGAGGGTACGCCATAGTCCGTGGCTAGGAAAGGAATGAACAGTAAGAGGCAAAATGTTCTGCATGGCTGACACCACTACAGTGGCTGTCTCAAAAACAAAGGCAAGTTTTCCCAGGAGGGAGGCCCCTCTCTGTGGGAAGGGACCTCAGCACATCAAGAGTAATGTTTTCTCTCCACAGCCCCTGTTGTACTTAATACAAATGATCCCCAGTACATTTCAAGCCTATCAGCCTACATTAGGGAGATGTAAACTGGAGCAGTTCCATTGGCATTTCAAATATATGGGAAGTCACACCACATCTGCTAATGCAAATACTGCTGGAAAATATGAAAATCTCTTGCCATGCTCTCATCCAGAGCCACTGGAGCGACCCCAGGAAGGGGTGGCAGGTGGATTTAGATGAATGTTAGCGAAGGAGGAACAGGTGGAGTTCTGCTTTTTCTCCACATCCTAAAAAGCAATGGATAAGATCACGATACCAACTCTTGGAGCTGATCCTTTGTTGGCTCCTAATACTTTATCTCTGGAAACAGGTCTGTGAGCATTACCACTACTGGAAAAACAATTCCAAGCTCCATTCAAGTCAAAAAAGATTCCATATCATCTCCTACCCACTTATCCTCTACATCAATAGATGAATAGACTGTGAAGAGGTATGTCAGCCAGAAGAGGAAGGTCAAAGAAAGTGTACCCCCTGGATGAACACAACTGGCAAACTGGTAACAATGGACAAGGAGAAGGCTGAGGTACTCAACAACATTTTTGCCTCTATCTTCACTGCTAACGTCTCTTCCCACACCTCTCAAGTGGATGTACAGGTAGACGGGGACTAGGGGAGCAAAATCCCTCTCACTATAAGACAAGATCAGGTTCGTGACCACCTGAGGAACCTGAACATACATACGTCTATGGGACCTGATGAGATGCATCCCAAAGTCCTGAGGGAATTGGCTGAGGAAGTTGCATAGCCACTCTCCATGATATTTGAAAAGTCATGGTAGTCAGGTGAAGTCCCTGATAACTGGAAAAAGGGAAAGGTTGCACCCATTTTTAAATAGGGTAGAGAGGAGGACCCTGGGGACTTCTGACCTGTCAGCCTCACCTCTGTGCCTGGGAAGATCATGGAACAGATCCTCCTGGAAGCTATGCTAAGGTGCATGGAGGACAGGGAGGTGATTCGAGACAGCCAGCATGGCTTCACCAAGGGCAAGTCCTGCCTGACCAACCTAGCAGCCTTCTGTGATGGAGTGACTACATCAGTGGACAAGGGAAGAGCTACAGATGTTGTCTATTTGGACTTCCATAAGGCCTTTGACATGGTCCCCCACAACATCCTTCTCCATATTGGGGAGAGATGGTTTTGATGGGTGAACTGTTCAGTGGATGAGGAATTGATTGGATGGTCGTATCCAGAGGGTAGTGGTCAATGGCTCAATGTCCAGACAGAGATCGGTGACAAGTGGTATCCCTCAGGTGTCCATACTGGGACCAGTTCTGTTTAATATCTTCATCAATGACCTAGACAGCAGGATCAAGTGCACCTCAGCAAGTTTGCAGATGACGCCAAGCTGTGTGGTGCAGTCAACACACCTGAGGGACAGGATGCCATCAAGCAGGACCTGGACAAGCTTGAGAATTGGGCCCGTGTGAACCTTATGAGGTTCAACAAGGTCAAGTACAAGGTCCTGCACCTGGGTCGGGGCCACCCCCAGTATCAATACAGGCTGGGGGATGAAGGGATTGAGAGCAGCCCTGCTGAGAGTGACTTGGGGGTACTGGTGGATGAAAAGCTGGACACAAACTGGCAATGTGCACTCACAGCCCAGAAGGCCAACCGTATCTTGGGCTGCATAAAGAGAAGCATGGCCAGCAGGGCGAGGGAGGTGATTCTGCCCTTCTACTCCACTCTGGTGAGACCTGACCTGCAGTCCTGCATCCGGCTCTGGAGCCCTCAGCACAGGAAAGACGTGGAGCTGTTGGAGCGGGTCCAGAGGAGGCCACAAAAATGATCCAAGGGCTGGAACACCTCTCCTATGAGGAAGGGCTGAGAGAGTTGGGGTTGTTCAGCCTGGAGAAGAGAAGGTTCCGGGGAGACTTTATTGTGACCTTTGAATACTTAAAGGGGGCTTATAGCAATAGGACAAGGGGTAATGGCGTTAAACTGAAAGAAGGTAGAGTTAGATTAGATATAAGAAAGAAATTCTTTACTATGGGGGTGGTGAGGCACTGCAACAGGATGCCCAGAAAAGGTGTGGATGCCCCTTCCCTGGAAGTATTCAAGGTCAGGTTGGACGGGGCTTTAAACAACCTGATGTAGTTGAAGGTGTCCCTGCTCACTACAGGGGGGGTTGGACTAGATGACCTTTAAAAGTCCCTTCCAACCCAAACCATTCTATGATTCTATGATTTTACAATCTGCATATGCAGGACATTTCTTCGTGCACTCACTACTGGCAGCTAGGCCCGGCAGGTTGCAGAAGATGGTTTCACAAAAGGCCAGCGAAGTGGCCTGGCTGTGCCACAGGGGACACACATGTCCCACTGCAGTCCAGCACGCTGAGGGCTGGAGGGCAGAGAACACATGGATGCTTCTCCAGGGTAAGCAGGAGTTTTCCCCATGCTCTTTTCCCTGCTTGCGGGTGCTGCTGCTAATGTGCCCGTTGTGGTTTTGGTTTAGATTACATCAACGCACACAACCTCCACCGGCCTGCCACGGCGGGGCACACGGGAAAGAAAGAGAGCGGGTTGGTGGGTGGCTCTACCGACGGCGCTGGAGCAGCTCCAGCCACCAGGGCTTCGGACTCGGAGCTCATCAGCTTTTGCTACCTGCACATGCGAGAGCAGAGGAAGGAAAGAGAGAGCAGGACGGATATCAATGAAAACCTGATTTTTTTTGAGGAAACTCGTCCCAGGACCAAATCTGACCCCACTTCCAAAAGCTCTGGCCAAGGCTACAACGAGGCAGCTAACAAGTACGACCCGGATGGCCTTGACCAAGACAGGTACACAAGCAGGGCCAGGGCACACACCATAGACACCCACCTGCGGAGCGACGCCTCGCACTTCTACTGTGAGTCCTGCCAAGCCAAAATCAAGAGCCGGCTGGCCTCATGCAAGGGGAGCAAGCCTGGCAGCACCCGGGACAATATGGTAGACTTGATGTCGCTTCCCCCTCCCGGGAGCGATGAGGAAGAAGATGAGACAACAGCCCTGCTCCCTGCCATCGCTGCCCCCCCTCCCGGCTTCCGAGACAACAGCTCAGACGAGGATGACCCCAAGCGCCGAGCAGCTGCCCAGAGCCAGGAGCAGGGCCGGCACCTCTGTGGCATCCTCTACGACGAGATCCCCGTCACGCTGATAGACAACGTGCAACCACGGACGGTCCGAGACCATGCCCAAGAGCTGGACGATGCCCTGGTGTCCACCCTGCAGGCGCTGGAAGCCCTGGCTGCTTCAGAGGATTGCCCGCACCCCCCGCCACAGCAGACAGCAGGTATTTCAGTGGCTGTGACTTTCTTCTTTCCATGTAGCGTTTCTTTCCTATGGTACATCCTTCCCTTTAGTCTCCTTCTCCACCCTATATGTGATTGTGGAGCAGCTTCTAGTAAAAACGAAGTCGTGGCAACAGGCTTTAGCAGGAGCAGCCAAGCTGTTGCTCAGAAGATTTTTAAGAAGCTGAGGTGGGACTCCTCTCCCTGACAGTGGCTGAAGGGGACTCTTGGTTACCTGTATCTGCTATGGTCCATGTGCCAAGATGCTGGGGTGAGGCGCGAACAAACCAGTACCATGAGCATGAGTTCCTCCCTGCTGTGACCCCACTCAGCTGGTACCTTTGGCCCTTGGTCTGCACAGGTACCCACCCAGGTTTTGCAGCGTGTGAGCCCTTCACAGGGCAAACCTGCTGTCAGGTGGGCATCTATGGGACCGGCCTGCTGGCAGCACAATCCTTTGTCCCTCTTCCCGCCTTGGTTGCCCTACTCACTACAGCAGAGTAGCTGTTGCTCAGTTTTCCTTCTTGCTTCAGACAAGTCCCTGTAGCTCTGCTATCACTAACACTGGAAAGCTTCCCAGGACCTTTCCCTGAGCCAGGAGCTCTTGCTGAATTGAGCTAGCAAGACAGCTCAGTGCTGACAAGTGATCTCACTTGTAAGCATTAACTCTTAGTTGCAGGAAGTCACTAAAGTTTCTCTGATAGGATGCTGTGTCCTGCATTCCTGGGACCCTCCTGCCGCATGGCGTTCCCCTCTGCTCCGCGTAGCAGTGTGGTGTGAGTGTTGTCATAGAGTTTTCTTTGTGTCCCTCCTCAGGTCTTATTGTCCTGGCTGCCATCACTCCTGAGTCATCCTTGGATTCTGGCCATGAAACCAACTCTTCAGAGCTCACTGACGTCTCAGAGATGGTCTCTGCCATGAAGCAGCATCAGAACGCAGCCTACTTTCTCGCTCAGCACATCAACAAAGAAAACCTCCTGTCCAGAAAGGACCTGCCTTTCCGAATCCAGAGCTGTGCTGCCCAGGCTGTTCTCACCTCACCCTATCCCCTCAGCCGCCAGGAGCCGAGCCCTTCACTGAAGTCAGCTCTCTCTCACCAAAGCCCCAACCTTACCAACTGCAAGAGCAAGCAGAAGCAGCACCATGCTGAGCAGAGCTACACCTTGGCTGTCCAGCCAGTGCTGACCCCCCAGCCTAATGAGCAGAACAGGGGGGCTCCAGTGCCAGGCTCTGAATGCAAAGGTGCAGGCCACACAAAAGCTGCCTTTGAGGCATCTCTGCATGCCACAGCAGCCCCAAGCAGGGAGCAGGCACAGGATCTGCAAGAGAAGATGCCCAAAGAGGTCCAGCCAAGCTCCAAGCTCCTTCTGGATCAAAAAAGTGGTGTAACTCCAGCCATCATTTCGGCTGCTCTGCAGCAAGTGGCAAATGCAAAAGCCTCAGTCCCCCAAGTGGTAGCAGTCTCAAAAGAAGACAAGAACGTGAATGGTTCCACTAGCTGTGCATCAGCCAGCAGCAAGCCTTTGAGACTTAAAGGAGGTCCACAAACTGCAGAGACATTATGCAACTGTCAGCAGCAGCAGCAACTATCTCCACAGCAGCACTGTGAAGTTTCTCCAAGTCCTAAAGACATCCATGGCAGTAAGGCTGAAGCTTTCCACCTCACCTCACTGGAAGAAGAAATGATGCCCGGTAAGACTTTTACCTCTAAAAGCTACCAGCAGAAAGTGAGTAGAGATGCTCCAGGAAAAGCCACAAGCGGAGAGCCAGGTCAGAAGGCAGGTGGGGAAGCCACGAGCCTTGCCTTTCAGAAACACATAGCTCCTTCAAACCAAGGACAGAAAATGCAACAGGAAAGTTCAGCCAAAAGCTTAAAAGCTGAGAGCAGCACTCTGCACTCTCCATCACCTGGTAGCACTTTCAGGAACAGCAGTGAGGAACCCAAAGGGCCAATCCAGCTGGTGCCCAGATCCGAGAGCCTGCAGATCAGCACTGTGCCTTCCAAAAAAGTAGAAAAAGTCCTGGAGGTGACCCAACAAGATACTGATGTCCCAGCTAAACCCAAAGTTCCAAAAGCTCCCTTCAGGTTGAAGAACCTGTTCTCTGCAACATTTCCGACCCGGCTGAAGAAGGAGACGGATGAGCGGCAGGCCCAGCTGCAGAAGGTGAAGCAGTATGAGCTGGAATTCCTTGAAGAGCTGCTCAAGCCAAAGACCAAAGGTGACCTCCCACCACAGGAGTATCTGCACCCTCCTGCCCCTGGGCGCTGCAGCTGCCAGCTAAGGAGCAGTCCTGTGCAAAAAGTCCCAGGGATGTCCAGGGAGCAAAGGCGCAGCTGCGACTGCAAGCGGATTTGCAGGGGGGTGAGGCCACCCCCTAACCAGTTGGTGATGCCAGAACTGGAGAGGCAAGGGAGGGATAAAGTTGCTGATGACCAGGAGCAGACGGAAGCCATTAGGTTGACAAGTGTGAGCAGCCCTTCCAAAGGCAAGCGGATACGATCCACAAGTTTAGAGTCCAGAGACTACCGGTCAGATCCAGAGAACAGCATGTCCTGTTTGACAACGTGCACTTCCCAGGGGGAGTGCATGGGTGCTCCACACTACAGGAAGCTCTTGCGTCGCTACAGTGTCAGTGAAATAGATAAGACTGATAGGACATCCCTGTCCTCTGACATCTACCAGAACATCTACACAACCAAGCAGAAAGGCCCCCAGAAAGAGCTTGAGCCCAGCATCCTTTGTCCTGTTCTGAAGAGCAAAATCCAGGAAGCCTCTGGAGTGGCTGACCCCTCCTATGTCCAGATAGCACAGGAGAAAAAGAACCAGAAGGGTTCAGCAGTGTTCTCTGTCCAGGAGGAGATGTATCCAAGTCCTGCTGAGCTGCGGGATGAAGACATGGAGGATGAGAAGTGCTGCTCCATCCGGTACTGCTTCTACTACAGGAAATGCGATGTTGCAGATGATGGGAGCGAGAAGGACGAGCTGTCTTATTCCATCCCCATGCAGATACTCCCGGGAATGAAGCTGGACAATCAGATGGTCCCAGTCATGAGCAGGACTCTTCAGGTCCTAGATGCAACAGCCTGCAGCAGTCCTAATGACAGTCAGACCCAGGAAATAGATTTAAGGACCTCTAGTTTTGAGGGGAGCTTGGCAAAGATCAACACCCTTCGAGGCCATGCCTACAGTTTTCCCAATGGGTTTCTGCAAGTGCAGCTGGACACCAATGAGCTCCTGACTATCCTGAGGCAGTGTGTGATGAGCCCTGACGTCCGGGACTCCAAACCCTACATCTCCCAGCTGGCTGAGTACAAGCAAGAGCTCGCCCTGAAATTCAAGGAGTTTCGGGCGTCCTGCCGCCGCGTGGCAGCCGTCGACAAGAGTCCTACCCACATGCTCTCCGCCATCACAAGCAGCTTCCAGGTGCTAAGCAGCCTCATCGAGACGTTTGTGAGGCTGGTGTACGTCGTGCGCTCAGAGTCCCAGCGCCAAGAGCTGCTGACAAAGGTGGAGGAAGTGGTGAGAAACTACACCTTCCTCCTGAAGGCTGCGGAGGAGTCCACAGCCAGAACACTGAGCCACCAGCAGACGGTGGAGCAGCTTGCCCGCCAGTCAGCCACGGTTGCCACTGTCATGAGCACGCTCACACGCTCCCTAAAGACGTTGATCAATAAGTAAGCCAGCTATGAAAACCAACAAGCCAGTGTGTGCCAGGCCATGTGCTAGTGGCTCTCAAATTGCATAGGTCTGGTGAGGATGCGTGTCTACAGGCCCATATCTACTGGGCTTTGCAGTAGCCAAGATGCTCTTTTATCTCTGCAGAATGGAAGGTTGTGTTGGTGGTGTTTTTGAATGGTAAATTCATGCCCTGTCACAAGCTGTGCAACCAGCTCTTCAGGGGTGTCAAGCAGCTGCTCTGCTTGCTCTCCCATGCTGGCTTGTTGGTGACAGTACTTGGGGAACACAGTCACCCCGTCTCCACGCTAGTTTGGTTTCATGTGGTTCTGGGCCTCACTTGTGCAAAGACCTTTATCACGGCTTGTGGTGGGCCAGTGAGTTAGACAGAACTGAGCTGAGATCTCCTGGCTTTATTTGGGCAGTTTAGAGCCAAACCAGTGTCTTGCCACGTAAACAGCTCTTCTGCCTCAGGGGTCTTCCTGGCCCACAAATGCAATGTAATCAGTAGCAGAAGGGAGATCTGGGGTGCAAGTCCCTGCTGCTATGCTAGGGCTTGGAAAGTAGTCCTAGCATGGGCAGAATGCCATAATCCTGGAGCAGAGCTAGGCCACCCTAGCAGGCTCTAGTCTCACAGCTTAGGCACCAATGCCCTAGTCCTGAGCACACATACTGCCTGTACAAAGGGCGAGGGCTTAATGCATGCAAGTAGGGAGGATCCAGGGAACTACAAGCCTGTCAGGCTGGCCTCAGTGCCAGGGAAGGTTATGGGGCAGATCATTCTGAGTGCCATCACATGGCATATGCAGAACAACTAGGTGATCAGGCCCAGTCAGCATGGGTTCATGAAAGGCAGGTCCTGCTTGATTAACCTAATTTCCTTCTACAACAAGGTGACCCGCTTAGTGGATGAGGGACAGGCTGTGGATGTTGTCTACCTAGACTTTAGCAAAGCCTTTGACACTGTTTCCCACAGCATTCTCCTAGAGAAACTGCTCATGGTTTAGACGGGCATATTCTTCGCTGGGTAAATAACTGGCTGGATGGCCAAGCCCAAAGAGTTGTGGTGAATGGAGTTAAATCCAGTTGGCGGCTGAGCACTAGTGGTGTTCCCCAGGGCTCAGTATTGGGGCCAGTTCTGTTGAATATCTTTATCAATGAAGTGGATGAGGGGATTGAGTGCTCCCTCAATAAGTTTGCACATGTCACCAAGTTGGATAGGAGTGTTGATCTGCCTTGAGGGTAGGAAGGCTCTGCAGAGGGATCTGGACAGGCTGGATAAATGGGCCAAGGTGAATTGTATGAGTTTCAACAAGGCCAAGTGCCGAGTCCTGCATTTGGGTCACAATAACCCCCTGCAACACTACAGGCTTGGGGAAGAGTGGCTGGAAAGCTGCCTGGTGGAAAAGGACCTGGGGGTGTTGGTCAACAGCCAGCTGAACATGAGCCAGCAGTGTGCCCAGCTGGCCAAGAAGGCCAACGGCATCGTGGCTTGTATCAGGAAAAGTGTGGCCAGCAGGAGTAGGGAGGTGATCGTCCCCCTGTACTTGGCACTGGTGAGGCCACACCTCGAATACTGTGTTCAGTTTTGGGGCCCTCACTACAAGAAGGACACTGAGTTTCTGGAGCTTGTCCAGAGAAGGGCAACGAAGCTGGTGAAGGGTCTAGAGCACAAGTCTTATTGAGAGCAACTGAGGGAACTGGGGTTGTTTAGCCTGGAGAAAAGGAGATTCAGGGAACACCTTATCGATCTCCACACCTCCCTGAAAGGAGGTTGTAGCGAGGTGTGTGTCAGTCTTTTTTCCCGAGTAACAAGTAATAGGACAAGAGTAAATGGCCTCAAGTTGCACCGGGAGAGGTTTAGATCGGATATTAGGAAGAATTTCTTCACTGAAGGTTGTCAAGCATTGGAACAGTCTGCCAAGGGAAGTGGTTGAGTCACCATCTCTGGAGGTATTTAAAAGACGTGTGGACATAATGCTTATGTCTTGGTGGTGGACTTGGCAGCATTAGGTTAGTGGTTGGACTCAGTGATCCTAAAGGTCTTTTCCAACCTAAATGATTCTTTGATTCTGTGCTCCCCTTCCTCTGCTGGATGGTTGTGTCCATGCTAGAGAGCCTGCAAGGAACCCAGACTGATCTTCGAGCATTTCAAGCCAGAAGCTGGACTAGCAGCTGAGAAGAGACCTCTTTCACACCATTCTCTAGAGGTCAGGTGCGTGCCTCCAAGGCTCAGCCCAAACGCTCTCCTATCTCCTTTCACTATTCACATTAGAGAGGAACCCCAGACCAGCTTTGTCTGTGAGCCACAGCTTGCCCCCGAGCCAGGCAGTGCTACTGCCATGGGCCAAAGGAGCTGCCCTCCTTGCCAGGGCGTTGGAGTCCTTTTCCTGTCTCCACCAGACTGACTGCCATAAGAAGCACTATTTAGTACTGTGTGATGGTTATTTATTTGGAATTGGGGGTTTTGGATTTCTTTTTTTCACTTCTAGGTGAATGGTAAAATGATTCCCAATTGCTTCCCTTTGCACCCTGAGGTTCCCTTCCTCCTCACAGTCGAGCTTCTAGACCTAATCAATCGGACTGCCTTAACTGGTGCTTCACTGCAGTCACCCAACCTCCAAAACAGAGTGAGGAGAAAAATGCAAAGTTACACATTGCATTGCCCTTACCCTGCCACCCACTGCACTTCACGCGTGCACAGGGAGCGTGGGTCTGACGGGGTCCCTGTGCCTCTCCGCATCGCAGCCACCTCCAGCTGGAAAGGGAGACCATGGCATTGCCCACACGGTGCCAGGAGTGAGACCAGCTGTCAAACCCAGCCAGCTTGCCCCAGCACTGGGGGATGATCAGGGATCTCTGTACGATCGATCGCTTCCCATCTCTATTATTTTTTATAAATACGCACATTTGAAATCTCTCGTTCTTCCATAGGAGTTATGGAAATGCACAATGTGCTTTTAACATGCGCATCCTCTACCGAGTGCAATAACCTCCCCTGGCCCGTGGCTGTCCTGGACTTTGGCCATTGCTGTCAGCAAGGCAGAGAGGATCCTGCTGTGGGGAGAGCCTCCTGCTTCCAAGAACCATGTAGCAAATACACAGTGGAAGAGACAATTTGGATCTCAGTCCGTGGCGGGCAAAGCCTGTCATAATGCTGAAGGCTGACAGGGAGCTGCGTTTTTCTTCTCCCCGTGAATTATCTGTTACAAAACTCTGAGTTTCTTCAAGCTCCCCGTTATGCCTATATCATTCCTCGACAAATCTCTCAGTCTAATACAGAGGAAAATTTTTTTATCGTCTGTATATAGTATATATAAATAAAAAATATATAAATTATATATATACACAAATTTATGTCTTGTTTTACAAACAAGAAAGATTAAATATATTAATCTTAATATCCAAACTAGCATTTGTGTCTTTTTTAAGAACTTTGTGGAACGGTGGTTATTCTTAGCTGTACAAAACACTGTTCGTAAGCAAAACCCCCTATTTTTGTTGCTGTAGAAATGCACGTATCTCCATACTGGAAGGGTGCAGCTTAAGGACTCCACAACGGTTCCTGGACTCCACAGCAGTTAAGCACCAGCCTGTGAAGGAAGCCTTAAAGCAGCAAACATGCAGGTTTGAAATGAACTGTTTGAGTTGGCACAGTTTTGTGTTGTTAATGGGTGTTTGGGTTTAATTCCCCTCCAGGAAGGGAATGCCTCCAGCAGCACTCACCCCTTCACCACTGCCGCTGGGCACTGTGGCCATGCTGGGGACAGTGTGGTCCTCCTGGTGCCCGCAGGACACCCTCCTGCCCCTAAAGCAGGGGACAGCTGGGACACGCTTTGAGCCCCCTCTGATAGCAAAGTCCTGCCTGATCCCTTTCGGATGAGCCAAGCTGAGCACCCACTGACCGGCTGCAGTGCGTGTTTTCAGCCAAATGCCTGGCATTTGCTCTTCTGCCTGGGAAGAGGTGACAGTGTGCGACCTCCCATCGGTAGCCTGATGGTTCTGCTGCCCTGTGGGACTGCTCTGGTGTGTTTGCAGGGGAAAGCCCAGCAAAAGCGTAATGCCAGACCCGGGGAGAAATGTGAGCAAGGCAAACAGTTTCCTAGCTACAGATGATGTTTCCAACATCTTGTTCCCTCTGGGGACGCGTTTTGCCTGGCACAATGAACTGCTCTCTGTTTATCAAGGAGAAAGGCATTGACGTGTGCCCTTCATGTGCCCCAAAGCCTCCAGGAACTATAAAAGCCAAGTCTGATAAAGATCCAACACAAAAAACTTAGGAACTGGGTCACTCTCTGTACGGGAGTTGAATGTGTTGTCTAAAGCAAAGGCAGCAGCAGTTGAGACTCACACGCATTCTCTGTGCCTCCAGGCTTGTTGTTTTAATCTGCATCACACCGTTTCCCATGCTGAACTAACTAATGATGACACTGAATGGGACAAAACACACCTATTTATAAAGCTGGGTATGGATCAAAAAATGGAAAAGCCAAGAGGTTTTCTAACAACCTCCAGAGCCTGAAAATATTATTGACAGCAGGCAGTTTAATCAGCAATTTCGGAGTCGATGCTTAGTACCATCTAGTGGGCAATCAGCACCCCATCAGAAAGGAACTGTCTTCACGACACACTGTTATTATTTGTACAGCAGTGGCAACAGGTGCTCCAGGATCAATCAAATGTCCCTGTGTGAAGGGAGGAGCTATACTGGTACGTACCCGAGCAGGATGATGAAGCCTTGCCTTTATTATTGCTGTACTCGTCTTTTAGGTGCTGTCCCTGCAGCCTCACTCTGTTGGGCACCTGCAAATACTCTTAAAGGTAATGATCCAGGTAAAATGTTCTAGCTAATGTTTTTAAGTCACAGATTTTCAGAAAAAAACTGCATCTCCATTACACAGCACAGAGAATTAAAAGTGGGGTTTTTTTCAAATCTTGTTCCCATTTCACTGTCCAGCTAGTTTATCTACCTGCAGACCGCCTTGTTCTCACTTAGCATCAGCATCTCTTCAGATCAAAGCCACTGTCCCCCAGCAAGTTAAAGCAAAGTATATGGTTCTCGGAAGAGGACAATATTGTTTTGCAGGTATGTGTGCATAAAGATAAATCAATTATTCTCCGTCCCCTCTCACCAGAGCAATATGCCTGCCCTTTAGCACTCTCTCAGAGCAGTGACAGCAGTAACTGCCCTTCTCGTATTGCCTTGGCCCCGAATTTTTTCCTGTAGCGTTACAGCTGGCACAGATTTCCTCCAGGGCCTTCTTGGCTCCCATGAGCATTGCTCAGCCATAACATGCATTCATGACCATCTGATGTCATTGCACTCCCATAGTCAGCTCCCTTCCTTAATCTTTTCTGCATTATGCCCACTCCCAAGGAGTCCTCACCAGGGCTTTATCAGTGCCAATGGATAGAAAGGGAACAAAAATTCAGCCATCGCTGGTCCCTCTAATACACATGAGAAAAACAGAAGACCTGGCCTTCAGGGGTTAAAGTGTCGAAAGCAGGAGCTGGAAAATTTGCAGACCTCAAGCAGTAGTCCCAAGAGAAGTTTGGATAAACTTGTTTGTGTCTCTGTGGACTTTGCTGGTCATTGTCAGCTGGAGACAACAACTGGCCGTGATGGTTTAAAGCACTTTGAACTCTAATCCCTGTGGCGTAGTGGCCACATTCTCCTGTCGGGACTTCCATCCTCTCCAAGGTCCTGGCAACACTACACAGGAATCGCAGCAGCCCCAGATACAACAGCAGGGCGAGCTGAATAGCTGGGACCCACTGCTGCTTTCATCACGCCCAAGGGAGCTGATAATCAAATAGAAATGAGAAATGTCTAAATTTTATCTTCATTTTAAGCACAGTGTCTGGATTCCTGTGCAAAACATCCTAACAAATTCCTCACATAGGCAGACACCGTGAAGCTGGCTAGGACACCCATGGCTTTAATTGGACACAGGAGAAGTCTGCCAGGGAAGACAAGTATCTCAGCTTACTTAGATTGCCCATCCTTATTTAGCATGTATGAAAACAGTCCATACACATGATACGAAATCTCTTCCAAAGGATTTTGTATCTGCATGAGCAGACGAGGAACCTGCCCATGCCTCAGCCCACTGCAGCCACTGCACAACCTTCCAGCCCAGCTGAGATGGTGCCCCTTGCTGTCAGCTACCCCCGATACAGAGTGAACAGGGAGGAGCAGCTGCAGCTGGACTAGAAAGTCATTGAAAAGCAAACACGCTGTGTTCAAAGTGGCAGAAATCCCAGTGCTGCCTCTCTGAGGTTTGTTGTACATGCCAAGGGCTGGGGACAGAGATGAAAGGGCTGTGGATGTGCACTGGGTCTACACACGTGGTCCAGGACACTGTATAATGCTCCACTAAATCCCACTTTTGCAAAGCACCTTGGGAATACTCTTGAATCTAATGAATACTCATCTCTTGCTAGAGCAACAGGACTCCATCCTCATACTTTTAACTGGGCTCCTTAGAAAGGCACACTCAAAAAGCTGAGTACAAAGGTCAGGAACACACAGTGCCTTTGATCCCTAAGTTCATAGTGTTTCTAGTGGAGATTTGAAAATACCATTTATTTCCCAAAGTTTTCTCCTTTTCCTGAAAAATGGTGTGCTTTTTCCTGGGGGATGTGCTCTGGTTCAGCTAGGTCCTGTGTAACTGTGGTAGCATTTCCAGCGCAAAGGGTGAACTTCATTCCTAAATGCAACCCACTGGACCCAGTGGGACACCAAGGGTAAAGTGATCTCTCTATAAAGGAAAGAATAGGCCATTCTTGTAGTCAGTAAAAATTCAAACCGAGACGGTTCTCATTGCATCCACGTGGCTTTGAGTAGCAGAGAGAGGATTCATCTAAAAATGATCCCTGCAAAGCAAGCGACAGAGGCAGAGCAGTGGCCAGGAAGCGAGCAGCCAGTAGAGCTGCTCCCAGAAGCGATGGCTGGTTTCTCTGCTCCCACACAAATTAGTACGCACGCTCAGTTTCTTCATCTTTTGAGTCTGGGGTATAACTGGCGTAGGTGGTTTGTGAGTCAGTGGTCGTGATCTCCCCCTGCCAGAATTACCCTTCCCCGAGTTACCTGTTCCTTTTGGCAATCTCAGCGGCTTTTCATAGCTCGTTAGCTGTTCTTACAATTCATCACTCTCTGGTTCTACTTTGGGCAGGTACGTCCTTCTAATGAAACAATAACACA
>Ga0065711_1030014_pt1 | contig 34066 bp, 14 predicted proteins | sample Hoacrofraction12_FD_59098 | JGI IMG/M metagenome (GOLD analysis project Ga0065711, IMG submission 59098) | Hoatzin crop microbial communities from Cojedes, Venezuela - Epithelial fraction 12 v2 (version 2) | ecosystem: Host-associated > Birds > Digestive system > Esophagus > Crop | place...
AAGCCAAGCGGGTAAAGCCTCAGTGGTATGGAGGACAATGGCTAAAATATAAATATGGGGAGGCTTGGCAGATTGACTACATCACACTGCCACAAACCCGCCAAGGCAAGTGCTATGTGCTCGCAACGGTGGAGTTCACCAGCGGATGACTGGAAACCGACCCTGTGCCCCATGCCACTGCCCGGAATACCATCCTGGGCCTGGAAAAAGAAGTCCTGTGGCAACATGGCACTCTCAAAAAAATTGAGTCAGACAACCGGGACTCACTTTCGTAACAGCCTCGTAGGCACCTGGGCCAAAGAACATGGTATCGAGTGGGTGTATCACATCCCCTACCATGCAGCAGCCTCTGGAAAGATTGAATGTTACAATGGGCTGCTAAAAACCACTTTGAGGGCAATGGGAGGTGGGACTTTCAAAATCTGGGATACTCATTTACAAAGGCCACGTTGTTGGTTAACACCAGAGGATCCACCAACCGGGCTGGTCCTGCCCAGTCAAAATCTCAGCGCCCAGTAGAAGGGGATAAAGTCCCTGTAGTGCACATGCGGAACATCTTAGGGAAGACGGTTTGGTTTAGTCCTGCCTCGGGCAAAGGCAAGCCCGTCCGCGGGATTGCTTTTATTCAAGGACGTGGGTGTACCTGGTGGGTATTTTGGAAGGATGGGGAAGTCCGATGTGTACCTCATGGGGATTTGATTTTGGGCAAGAATAGTCCATAAATAAATAAATTGTATAAAGTTAATTGTCAAATAACCATGTCACTATCTGTTATCACTGTTATAATTGTAATATGTTATACCAGTAGTAGCATAGTAAGAATCGTCCAGATTAAAGAAGGATGGACTTTTTTAATGAAGCCTAGCAGAGAAGAGCGATGATGGAACTGGACCTGGTTTTCAACAACTGGCACCCAGCAACTTCATCAAGATCAACATCTCCTGCAGACTGTGGCCACGGGCCGTACCAGATACATCAGCCGTGAGCTCCGGATGCAGTAAGTGATCGCCCATCACCACACGTCACCTCTCCTGCCACGGAAGACCATTACGACAGATGGAGCCCAAAGTCATGGATTAAATGAACTCAATGGACACTTTAGGGTGATGATCTATAGACTAAGGGAATGATATCTGGAGACAGGAGAAGTGGTGGTGATCGAATGGACAATGGGGGACCTGGGCACGACGTAGATGGTATGGAATAAGGGGTGGATAATGTCCTGGGTTTGGCCAGGACAGGGTTAATTTTCACCAGACTCCAGGAAGAGGCACAGCCGGGGGGTGGGGGCTGACCCCACCTGGCCAAACAGAGCCGGGTATTCCATACCATGTGCCGTCATGCTGGCTTCCAGTTGGGGGGATTGGCACGTCAGCAACTCACTCGAGGCTCGGGAGCGTGCGGCACTGGTCCTGTTCAGGAGAACAGCTCTGTGGGTCGTGCAGTTCATGTCGTGTTTTCTCCTTATCTGTATTGTTGTTGTTCCTGTTTCCCTCTGTTTGCTGTTTTCTTAAACTGCCCTTATCCCGACCCACCAGTTTCTGCCTGTTTCTTTCCATTCTCGTCCGCAATCCGGCAGGGGGAGGAGTGGCCGCGTGTGAGTTCCCGCTGCCCAGCGTGTGAGTTCCCGCTGCCCAGCTCCCCCCCACCGGAACCAGCATGACGCTGTCCCACTTCCTGCAGTCCGGTGAAAATTAACCCTGTCCTGGTCGAATCCAGGACATCGAGACACTTCACCTCGTTGTTCTCCTCTGGACACGCAACAGCACCTCAATGTCCTTCTTGTAGTGAGGGGCCCAGAACCAAACACAGTACTCGAGGTGTGGCCTCACCAGTGACAAGCAGAGGGGCATGATCACTGTCCTGGTCCTGCTGACCACACTATTCCTGATACAAGCCAGGATGCCGTTAGTCTTCTTGGCCACCTGGGCACACTCAGAATCACAGAATCACAAAATGTTAGGGGTTGGAAGGGACCTCTATGGGTCATTGAGTCCAACCCCCGTGCCCAAGCAGGGTCACCTACAGCAGGCTTCACAGGACCTTGTCCAAGCGGGTCTTAAGTATCTTCAGAGAAGGAGACTCCACAGCCTCTCTGGGCACCCTATTCTAGTACTCCGTCACCCTCAGAGTGAAGAAGTTCTTCCTCAGGTTCACACGGAACTTCCTGTGCTTCAGTTTGTGCCCTTTGCCCCTTGTCCTGTTGCTGGGCACCACTGAAAAGATTCTGGCCCCATCCTCCTGACACCCACCCTTGAGATATTTATAAGCATTTATAAAGTCCCCTCTCAGCCTGCTCTTCTTCAGGTTAAACAAGCCCAGCTCACTCAGCCTCTCGTAGGAGAGATGCTCCAGTTTCCTCGTAATCCTCGTAGCCCTCCACTGGACTCTCTCCACTAGCTCCTCATCTTTCTTGAATTGGGGACCCCAGAAATGGAGATATTATATCAGATGGGGCCTCACTAGGGCAGAGAAGAAGGGGAGGAGAACCTCCCTCGACCTGCTGGGCATACTCCTCTTAATGCACCCCAGGATCCCATTGGCCTTCCTGTGAGCCAGGGCACACTGCTGGCTCATGGTCAACTTGTCATCCACCAGCACACCCAGGTCCCTCTCCATAGAGCTGCTTTCCAGCAGGTCCACCCCAAGCCTGTATTGGTGCATGGGGTTGTTCCTCCCCAGGTGCAGGACCCTGCACTTGCCCTTGTTGAACTTCATCAGGCTCCTCTGATTCAAATTCCTCTGAGTTCCAACTCTCCAGCCTGTCCAGATCTCAATGAATGGCAGCACAGCCTTCCGGTGAACCCACCACTCCTCACAGTTTTGTATCATTAGCAAACTTGCTGAGGGTACACTCTATCTCTTCATCCAGGTGACTGATGAAGAAGTTGAATAAGACTGGGCCAAGTACTGACCCCTGGGGGACACCACTAGTTACAGACCTCCAACTAGACTCCGCACAGCAGATGACAACCCTCTGAGCTCTGCCATTCAGCCAGTTCTCAATCCACTTGACTGTCCACTTTTCCAGCCCACACTTCCTGAGTTTCCCTAGGAGGATGTTATGGAAGACTGTGTCAAAAGCTTTGCTGAAGTCAAGGTAGACAACATCCACTGTTCTCCCCTCATCTACCCAGTGAATCATGCCATCATAGAAAGCTATCAGATTGTTCAACCATGATTTCCCACTTGTGTGATGATGACCTCCAGAATGAGTTGCTCCACCATCTTTCCTGGATTTGAGGTGAGGCTGACCGGCCTGTAGTTTCCTGGGTCCTCCTACTTGCCCCTTTTGAAGACTGCAGTGACATTGGCTTTTCGCCAGTCCTTGGGCACTTCTCCTGTTCTCCAGGATCATTCAAAGATGATGGAGAGTCGGTCAGCAAAGATATCTGCCAGTTCCCTCAGCACTCGTGGGTGCATTCCATCGGGGCCCATGAATTTGTGGGCACCCAGATTGCTTAAGCAATCTCTCTCACAGTCCTCCATGACTAAGGGATGGTCATCCTTTCTGCAGGCTTCCTCTCTTACCTCCAGGGATGTGATTCCTGAGGGCCGGCCTTAGCAATGAAGACTGAAGCAAAGAAGGCATTCAGTAACGCTGCCTTCTCTGCGTCCTCTGTCAGCAGGACATCCACCTCATTCAGCAGCGGCCCCACATTATCCCTAGTCTTCCATTTGCTGCTGGTGTACTTGAAGAAGCCATTCTTGTTGTCTTTGACATCCCTTGCCAGATTCATTTCCAGGTGTACCTTAGCCTTGCTTGTTGCATCCCTGCATGCTCTGACAACATTCCTGTGTTCCTCCCAAGTGGCCTGTCCCTCTTTCCACATTCCATAGACCTTTCTCTTCCACCTGAGTTCGTCCAGAACCTCCCTGCTCATCCATGCAGTTCTCCTGCCTCCTTTGCTAGATTTTTTTCTCATGGGGATGCACCTATGCTGAGCATGGAGGAAGTGATGATTAAACATCGACCAGCACTCTTGGACCCCCCTGCCTTCGAGAACCCTGACCCACAGGATTCCTCCCAGTAGATCTTTGAAGGGACCAAAGTTAGCTCTCTTGAAGTCCAAGGTTTTGATCCTACTTATCGCCCTTCTTCCTCCACACAGAATCCTGAACTCCACCTTTTCATGGTCACTGCAGCCAAGTCTACCTCCACCCTTCACATCCTCAACCAGTCCCTCCTTGTTCGTTAGTACAAGGTCCAGGAGAGCTTCTTTACTTGTTGGCTCCTCCACCACTTGCATCAGAAAGTTATCATGGATTCTCTGCAGGAACCCCCAGGACTGCGTGTGCCTGGCTCTGTGGTCATCCCAGCTGATGTTAGGGTGGTTGAAGTTCCCCACGAGAACCAGGACCTTTGACTGTGAGGCTGCTTTTAGCTACTTGTAGAAGGCCTCATCGACTTCCTCCTCCTGGTCAGGTGGCCTGTAGTACACACCCACAATAACATCACCCATATGAGCCTGTCCCTTAATTCTAACCCATAAGCTCTCTACTCATTCTTCCGCTGCCCGCAGGCAGAGCTCAGTACGTTCCTGTTACTCCCTCACATACAGAGCAACTCCATCACCTTGCCTTGTTGACCTGTCTTTCCTAAAGAGTCTGTAGCCATCCATGACAGCATTCCAGTCACGCGAGCTGTCTCACCATGTTTCTGTGATGGTGACCACGTCATAGCCGTCCTGCTGTACGATGGCTTCCAGCTCCTCCTGGTCATTGCCCACACTACTTGCATTGGTGTAGATGCACTTGAGCTGGACTGTCGATCTCAACCCTGACACTGGCATGCCACACCTTGGCTCATCTCTAGTGAGTTGGGCAATGTCTCCTTCCCCCTTTTAACCTGGTTTAAAGCCCTCTTGATGAGGGCTTTAAACTCCTGGCTCATGTTTAACCAGCTGCCGACCAACACTCCAAGGTCCTTTTCCTCCAGGCAGATTTCCAGCCACTCCTCCCCAAGTCTGTAACATTGCATGGGGTTGTTGTGACCGAAGTGCAGGACCCGGCACTTGGCCTTGTTAAAGCTCATACAGTTGGCCTCAGCCCATTGATCCAGTCTGTCCAGATCCCTGTGCAGAGCCCTTCTACCGTCAAGCAGATCGACACTCCCGCCCAGCTTTTCATCTGCAAACTTACTGAGGGAGCACTCAATCACCTCATCCAGATCATTGATAAATATATTAAACAAGACCAGACCCAACACTGAGCCCTGGGGAACACCACTTGTGACCAGCCACCAACTGGATTTAACTCCATTCGCCACCACTCTCTGTGCTCACCCATTTAGCAAGTTCTTTATCCGGTGAAGAATAGACCCATTCAAACCATGGGCAACTAGTTTCTCCAGGAGAATGATGTGGGAAACAGTGTCAAAGACCTTATTAAAGTCTAGGTAGACAACATCCACAGCCTTTCTGTAATCCACTAGGTGGGTCACCTGATCATAGAAGGAGATCAGGTTGGTCAAGCAAGACCTGCCTTTCATGAACCCATGCTGGCTGGGCCTGAACCCCTGGTTGCCTTCTTTAATGATCTGAGGTCTTTCAAACTCTATTTTCATTACTGGTTATTTTGAAAATATAAAAGATCAAGTTTAACCTTTTATTTTAAATACATTTTTGTGCACTTGTACAGTCATTTGCATTTATAACCTCAAGAAACTCAGGTCAGTCATTTCTTACGTGTAAGTGTAGACTGAATAGTGCAAACTACTGTCCTCAAAGTAACACAAAAGCATCAGGAACTGAACTCGCAGAGAAAGTAAGAACATTTTAAATTTCAAGCCATGATAAAACTAGCTGTATATCAAGAAAAAGTATTCCAGGGTTTTGGCCAAAATGAATGTCTCTGTCCCTCAGAAATATACTGCAGAGAATAATTCTGTGTTGGCAGGTGGAGGGACTGGGTGAGTTAATGAATACCTAGTAGCAGATATTGCGTATTCATTAACTTCATTGCTCATTCAGTGCTCATTCCATGCTCATTCCTTTTCATTGAACAGCCATTCACAGGGCAACCACCTCTACTTTGCCTGTAGGGGAGGTTTAAAGTAGCAACAAGTACCATCTCTGAAAAAATAACTAATGTTTCTGGATTGTCCATCTATTGAAAACCTGTGTAAACTAAATAACTCATAATGGATGTGCCTAGGAGCTAACACTTTTTCACTTGTAACTATTTGGATGAGGCATAAACCAAGGAATGCTTTATTATGGAAAGAGGGCATAAAATTACTAGCTGGGGGTAAAAAAATTAGCACACAAGAAAATCTCTCAATTCTCATACACATACACACTGTAGTATCTTTTTCAAAGAAGGGTACTGAGAAGGATTGTAATAGCTTCTAATATGAGCCACTAAATAGACTAGGACTCGTCTTCCTTGAAAGGAGATAATTGAGGAGGTTTAAAAGAATCATGTACAGTACTGATTGCTGACTACTGAAGCAAAATACTGAGTGAGTTTCTACTGTTTATCACAGCACAAGGACATGATGAAATACAAGGCAGTAAGTATAAAACAACAACAGAAATGTTGGCGTTTTTTTTAAATACAGGTTGAAATCATATTTTGGAATTTGATGTCGTAATATGTTGTGGAGTACAAAATTAAATTAGACAAATTTTTGGAAGACAGGTCCAGCATTCACAATAAACAATGGTCCTGACGATTTCACTAACCAGGAAACTTTAAAACACACCTGCCAGAGAATGGAGGATACTTCAGTACCCTCTTTCTAGTTGTTTTCCTTAATAAATACTTTCATAATTTCTTTGGTAAATTGCTTTGCTGATTTGACACTCATAGAACTTTGGTGAATGCCTAATGGCGTAGAGGATTTCAAGGCAAAAAATGGTACACATGTAAAATCTCTCTGCCTTTGTGTTTTTCTTCTTTCACAGCCAACAGCAAAGATCCTTCATGGAGGATGTGTCTATGCTTCTTCTGGTCCGCTATCTAGAAGTTTTTTGTAAGGAGTCATCCACTTATAAAAGCAGGCCTCCAAACCACTAGGAAATTGTGATATGTTTTTCTCAGAATTTGGATGTCAGCTGTTCTTTAATCTCCTCAAATAAAAAAAAAAGTCTAGAAGAAAAGCAATAATGAGAGATTCTCTTTGGCTGGAAATGTCGAAAAGTGTGAATATCACGGGCCTTAGTAACACCAGATTCTGAGGTGCTTTCACATTTATCACTCATTTCATTCACTCCTAGAGAAGTTCTTTATTATAACCTTATTTAAAGCCCACTATAGTCAAAATAAAAAATATCTACTGACTCTTGTAAGCTTTGGATCAAGCCCAGAATAAAAAGTATCTTGATTTAGATCTCCAATATTCATGAGAAGTTATTTTGTAGCCATTTATATATGAAAATTAAAACACTGAATATTATGGTTGCTGGGTATCTTGGTGAATGTTTACTCCAGGTAGCTCTCAAATGTCCTTAATAATTTCTGTTATTGCCCTCTAGTATTACAGTAAGAAATCTTTCATCTAATTACTAGACTATATATGCAAATACTGTCAGATTTAATTTGTATTTTTCCTTGAAGTGATGAACAAAGCTCAAGAAGGTTTAGATAGATCCTGTTCCATAGATATTACATTAACAATCCAATGACTTTACACAAAAAAGTATTAAAGATGCTTCTCCCCAGAGGATTAACAAATGTGGGCTTGGCCTGTAATGAGTCTATTGGTGCACACAGTTAAAAAGGTCAGCTCTAAATGGCACAATGGAGGTTACTGAAATCTGTATTAGCTTCCACATGAATTGGTAGTCTATGCAGTATCACACAGAACTATACTGAAACATGAGTTTAGTCAATAACGAAACATAGATGTACTAGTATCCTCAACAGAATGATTCAGGAGCAGAACTAATGTCAATAGATTACGTGAGTCTATCCTTTATGTGTGTACATTGGTTTTTTTATAGTGTATGTATGTGTGCGTATATATATATGTATGTTCATAGACACACACTTCAGATGATCTGCTAGTAAGACTTTATCTGGATTTTCCATCACTTACTATAATTTCCATTTTTGTTGTCGGTTACTGGTGGGAGATGTAAAGTATAGGTTATAAAACTGTCTTTCCAAATGCTCTGTTGGTATATCTAATGCATATAAACAGAATGCGGACAAGTATCTTCCCATAGGGTAGCAGGGAGAGATCACACAACAGGGAACACAATGTATTCTTGATAGAAGTAAGGTGCTTTTCTTTGCTTCTAGACTGCACATTCATGACACAAATCAGTCTCCCTTGGCTGCAGAATGGGGCCTGGCAAGAGACTGAACATATATTTTGTGTCCTTTTGGGATGATATGAACTTCTTTCCTTGATTCGTCGCTCTTGGCCCTTAACACACCTGTCAGTGCAGAATAGCTTGTGAAACAGCAAATTTGTACCCAGCCTTAATGTTTACTGTCTTTCAACACAGTACTGTATAGGTATTGCCTTTCTCAAAACAGGAGTGAAATTTAGGGGTCTCTGAAGGACAACTCAGCACACCTACTAGAGATAGAAGGAACCAAGTAGTCCAGTTAAATTTCTATTCCTAACTTTTATACATTTTAAACTCTGTGAGATTGCTTCCATCCAAGCACTGTGCTTTCAGAAGTATATTTGCTTTAATATATGCTGTATCCAGCTTCTTATGGAGACAGGTTCTTAGAGAGAGACTCGATACTGCATGGTGTTTTATGCCAGTGTAATCCATGTCCCCATCCATTCTGTTTACGACACTTTTCTCAACAATGTATATTCTAGACACCTTATACTTTTGTTGAACTGGAATCAGAGACTTCCAATGGGTTTGTAACTGTTTATGAAATTTGGCCCAAAGATACAAGTCAATGACATAGTTAAATGTCAAATAAAAGGAAGATCCCTTGGCCTTTTAGAATTTTCATGTGAAAGTCAGAGGTTAGAAAATAGCTAATGAAAGGTTCTTTTGGGAAGCCAAGAAGTACAAAACCTCTAATTTCTCTACTGGTGCTTGAAAAACACAAAAAAAACGTTTTAACAATGTAATTCTGAGTCAATGTAAACTATGTCCTACATAAAGAGTCATTTTTGTGTTATCTACCCTACCTTACTGAAGAACAGGTATAGTGATTTGGACTGCAGTTTAAGCTGTTCACTAAAAAGAGCCTCTACAGAATCAGGATGAGAAATTCAGTGTACAGTTAACAATATCATTTAACCTTTTGATCTTTCCTTTCCCTTCCACCTGTTGGAGGGTCAAATACCAAGTCTGCTTCAGCTAAGACACTGGACACTCATATTTATTTGAGTAATGAAGAAGAACAGGAGGAAGATAGCTACATCTTAACTTAATCACAGCAGGACTGTAACGAGTAGTCAGCTACTCAGTGCATCTCTCATATTTGATAGGTAGGTTCATTACAGGATCATGATAACACATCTTTTTTTCCAATATTGCCTAGAAGTCTAATAATCTGCTCAAAGACAGTCTACTACACAGCTGCCATATGGTTTGTAAAGTTGACCTCAGTGTTAGTGACAGGATGGTTAGACGTTGAAAACACCAACCATACCATTTTTAATTACTCATAGAAATGAATTACACTAGAAAGTCAAATGTAGTGGGAGAGGTTGCTTAGTGAATCATGGCTGGAAGAATACAAAAGCTTGCACAGGAAAAGTGTGCAGGCTAAACTTGAGGTTGAATGAGCTTTTCAGATTTGGTACATTTTACAGTGTGTCAAGGGAAAATTTTAGGGTCGACCTAACTTGACTTTTGCTTTTTGGTGGTCTACACTAGGATAAGATTAATCATACCATAAGCTTATTTATTCTGCTTTGACGAGAGGTGATTACCTCAGCTATTAAGAGTTACACGATACAAGTTTGTAGTTAGGTGAAGTGAATATTTCTCCTAGTCTTGTAAGGCAAATATCACTTGCTGTCTCAGCAATGTTTACCTTTACTATCTTCTTTCTTATTTCCCTCCTACACACAATGATATTTTCCTTTGAGCAATCTTTAGGGGGCAAAATCTAATCTGGAAATATATGTGAAAAGGATTAAATATTTCAGATTTTTTCTTTACAAGTACTCTGTCTGAAGGAGCTACCAGGTGATAACAGTGAGGCGGCTGGGACACTAGAGCAAGTTGCTGCTACAATTGTTAAACTATTACTCAATTTCAGGTACCTGTGCCAGAGAGACTAGCTAGCTCACTGCATGTATTGATCCCAAATAAATTCTATTGATTTAAAGAAAGTTTTAACCTAGTTGCAGAGTCAGACTCTGCATTTAATCCCAAGGGCTGGAGGGGTTGAAAATCTGACCTCTGAAGGTGAGTGCAGTATGAGTGAATTTGCACGGGAGCCCCTGTCCATTGTCTGTCCACAGGCTAGTAGCAACTATTAGTACAGTATGCTCTTGATCTGAGCTGTGCACGTTGGGAAAAATCAATTCGTCTCCCCTGGCAAGCAGAGGTACATGTTGGTAAGTTTAAAAGGTAAGATCATCAAGTTAACATTTCAGGCAAGGCAATAACAAAATGCATATGAAATTTCTAATGCCCAGAGCAGAAGAGGGTGAATTTCTGTTACCTGAGTATAAAGCTTCAGTAAGTTCTTTTCAAAGAAGAACATTAGCATTAGTCCATTAACATTAGCCTTTTTCATAGGCAGGCGTATGCTTCACGTAAGCCCTGTGTCTGTGGAGGGGTCATGATGCCCAGTTAAAGGAATCATCTTGGAGAACGTACTTATCACATTCAGCTGTGGGAAGTATAGGAAGTCACCATTACCTGTCCCTCGTTTGGGGTCTTGTCATGTCCTTGCTGCCAGGTCCTGATCGTGCAGTGAGGAGGTACCCTCCCTGTATGACCCACTCTTGGAGTTTCCTGCACCACTTTTATTCCATGGTTACCCAACTTTAAATCTCCAGGCTGCACACTTGCAATAGTGATCTTAGTTTTCCAGAGCCCATCTAGATGTACAATAGGAAAATAATTTTGTAGAGCTGGGCTGGATGTAGGCAAAAGGATACCAAAATGAAAGAAAGGAGTTACCCAGCCTGATTTAGAGTTGAGCCCCTCAGGCTATTGCCCACTAACTCTGCACTGCAAAGGAACAAAATAATTCGCTTGTTCATCCTGGAAACGGGTTTTATATTCTCATAACAAACTACTTTTCCAACAATCCAAACACTCTCCTACTGGGAAACATTATCACCTGAAACAAATTTTGTTCTATGCCTGTGAGTCAAACCTTCAAAGCTTTTCATAGGTGACCCTGTAATCGGGTGAAAAAAAAGCTGACAGAGTAAGCGAGAAAATACTCAACTTCCATATGAACAATACACAAAAGGCATATAAAAGAGGCAGTAACTAAAGACAAAACTAACAAACACAGAACAACTCATTCCAGACAGCCAGCGTTATTTTCAGGTGTTGTCTACACTAGACAAATCAATTGACTGTAATGTCCTTCAACTGGTGGTAAGTGCTCTTGAGTCCAAACAGATTTGCTACAGTCAGGTTTTCAGTGGCTGTCACTGGTAGTTCTCTGGAATTTGTGTGTCTGGGAGAGTTCACTCCACTACTGGGACAGAAAATACACATCCCACTGCTTTACCATCTGCAGTGGCAGAGCTGACACATCTCTCATCTATTCTTTGTCTGGCCAGAAGCTGTCTAACTACAGCCAAGGTATGATGTGTTTTACAGAATCTACCTTGGGACTTATTTTCTTTTTTTTCAATAAGCAGTTTCTGGTACAAAAGTGCCTTTTTCTTACTTCTCAGAGATCATCTAGTTCCTTCCAGCTGTCCCTTTCTTCATCTCCAAGGGAGGAGGAGATGTGCCAATTCCTCAAGAATATGGCACCTCAGCTGTGCTGAGGAATATCAACATTATCAACAATGATTGTGAATCAAAGGCTGAAGAGTGGAAAGGCCTGGAGAAAAAGCCACAAACTTCTGAAAATTTAGGGAAGTTATAATGAAAAAGGTATAATATCAGAGTGAGACCATCTGTCCTCAATCCTTCCCTTAAAATTCATGGCTGTTTAAAATCACACCACTAGTGCAACAGGCAGGCAGCTTGTGATAACCAAAATGTGAGATTGAGAAGTTAGTATGTAACAAAACCATTTACGCTGATGCTTTTTTTTTTTTTTTAACCTTACTTAAGCTGACTTTGTGCATCCAGTCTGGAGCTTTGCAGAATCACTCTTCAAGAAATGTTGCTGGTTCTGCCGTTTGTACAAGGTACACATAGAGACTTGCATCTCTTCCTCACTTTCACAGTTTTACAGAGGTTAGCAAATGGACCAGAACACAGTGATACATGGTACAGACTCTTCAGCCGTGTTTACTTAGATTTTCATAAGAGGGCTGTAACATAAATGGGACTTAACAGGGATTTTGAATTCTCATTGGAGGCAATGCAAATGTACTAAGAGAAAATAAACACTGACTTTTTTATTATTTAAGTCTCTTAAATGAAGGTCTGATTTTGTTTTCATAATAACTGAATGGGGCACATAGCCAGTGCCATGCATATTGTAGAATGGCTGGAAATTGAAAAATATTTTGTTCAAGACTATTTTAACACTGCTCCAGTGGACCCTTTTTAAACTCAGACATGGTTCCAGGGTACTCACATGTATGTTGGGTGGAAGATACTACCCCAATACATAATCCTTCCTTTAAGTGCCACTGCTGAATCTTTGTAGTCCTTCCCATGCAGTTTCTACAGTGAACTTAGACCTCAGAGCAATGCAGCTGTCACTTTTTCCATGAATGGAAAGTGGGAACTGCACCTCTCTTTGTTTTCACCACTGTCCTCAACATAATTTGAAAATCCTCTTTAAGCCTTGGCAGACACGTGCAATTGTAGCTTGAATTTTCTCAAGAAAGGGGAACAATGTGGCATCTCAACATGAGCTGAAGACATTTTCCATACAATCTTGATAGACTAGTATTAAGCAAGACCGAACAGAAAATGTGGCAGTTTTCCTATAATTATTCCTAATTTTAGCTTCTTCTGGCAGCCAGGAAGGTGAACAGAAAGTTGTAGCTTGTGGGGTTCAGCGGAGCCTGTGCTTCAACCACACGCAGTAGCTAGTGTGTTGTAAATTCATACACTAATCTAACTTCCCCGTGTACACAAGCTGTGAAAGCAAAACCTACTAGGAAAGTATATGTGCATATGGCCATGTTGAACTGAGGCCAAACTGGCTGCTTAACTCTTCAGAAAGAAGAGCACTTACTTACAAAATGTTAAGGCAGAGTACATCAAAAATGTTATATATACACAGGCAGTTCCCCAGTTAACACTACAGACACTGGAGCCTAACAGCAAGAGACACTAAAGAATAGCACAATAATTAAATGTAAATCCCACTATCATTTTTTTTTATTTGGAAGTTCAGAGTGATGACAGAAGAATTGGCCAGTTTTGATTATGACCCAGAGCAAGTTTCTGTGATGTTAAAACAGTACTTTTGCACCCAAGTAATACAGTTATAAGACAGACTCAATGAAATAAGAATAGTTTTATTTGTGCTATGCTTCAGCCACTTTGATGTTGCTCAAATAGTATGAGTACTCCACCGAGATGCTGCAGGCTCTTTGTAGGAATAATTAATTCATTGTCCCTCTAAGACAGGATAGTTGTCATATCTGAAATACTCTGGTTTTCCCATGTACCTTCATTTCAGACTTTCTGCATAAAAGAAAGCTTGTTCCATACTTTCATGGTCATCTAGAGTTCAAGCCCTTCTTTGGGAAAAAGAATTTACATTTCCCTAATATAGATTTGCAGGAGGGCTTGAACCTACACATTTCAGCATCAAGCAGTTTTCTAAAATCTGGAGGGACAAAATGACTTCTACTTCAGTTACTCTTATTGGGAAGTGATGAGTTCTGACTGTACAGAAATCACAATGATATTTATGGCAAAAAAACAATCTACCAGATACACACTTTCCATCTGTTGCCTTTGTTCAGCAGTTAGACTTAGGTATCCTCACTAAAAGGGACAGCAATTTCATTCACATACAGTATATACCATTCCCCAGAGTTACAATGACTCAAGGGAAATTTTTCAGGAACGCAGACCGCAAAAAAGTAAGCAACATTTGCCATAAGCTCACAGGAGGTTGTATTTTTCCTTTTCTCCCTCTAATGATTACCACAGGTCAGGGCTCTTTGGTGTTTAGACAGAAAATCAGGCCCTGGCACAGGGTCAGTCTTGTTTCCCTTATTTTAAGAAATCTGTCCTTGGCTTTGCTGTGTAAAATGCAATGTAGTAGCTTGGTTCGGAGCAGCTGATATAGGAGAACACAAGGACAATCAGCCTGTCCTTGCTAAAACAATAGCTCTTGAAAAATGATATCTCACCTTCTGCTACTTCATTTTTTTCTTTACCACTTGTCACTGCCACTGATGAATTTCAGCTGAAGAAATTAATAAATCATCACTGTCATTGAAATCAGAAGGCTAGATGGCACAAATCACCAATTTTTTTTAATTGCTCAGGGAAACCAAACCTACCTACACAGTCCGTGAACCTGTCTCAGAGTCGGAGTCAATCAAACAGTATTCATTTTCATGCACAGGGTTACACACGTCTTCCAGCATCCTCTCAAGACATCTGTTAAACAGCAACAGTTCATTCAGTCTGTCGAAGCATACACTCACACTTCAAATCCTGATCACTGAAGCATCTTCTTCTGTGTATTGCTGCAAATGACTTGTACCTCCCAGTTTGCTTAGATTCTAAATTTATATTTATATACTTTAGTGCATTTACAAGACACCCATTTCCATGGGTTTTGGATCAGAAGAGTATTGTTCTGCATATTTTTCTTACACAAATGCAGTTTCAAAAAGCCTTGTGAGAGGTGTAAGTGAAGGTGCTGTGATGCTGGGTGCATGCAGAAAAGCTCAGGCCTGGTATGGGGATCTTATACCTCCAGCAGCACATGCAAAAAGCAGAGAGAGGAATTACTTCCAAAGCAATAACATGTGGCAGTAAGCAAACCCAATCAAACTTGGTATTGCTGCACATGGATATAAAAAATTTAGAAGATCGATTTTTCCCATTGAAACTGGCAAGAAGTAGAACACAAGTTGTCTTGTGTTCTTTGTTATTCTGGAAAGCGTTGGCAGCGGCGTCACTGAAGGAAATGAGCAGCTCCCCAGATTGCCAAAATGTAGGCTCACTGCTGGTGTTGACAAGGCTTGTAGACAGAGAAGCAAACTTATGCCTAGAGATTTAAAACCTAACAGGTGAAATCCTGGCTCAGCTGAAATTACAGCGTGTTTTGTTATCAACAAGAGACAGAATTTTTCCCATCCTTCATACAGATGACCACTATTTTTCCTTGATGGGCTTGAAACATCCTTCCAAAGGTGACTTGTAAAGGACCAGGCATCCTGGAAACCAGCCTGATCTCAGCCCAGCATTGCCGAGTTACACAAGTGAGGATTAAACAGTGTAAGATGGTGAGTAAGAGTTACCACTCAGTTGATGGTTCGTGCAGTGTGTTCAACTAGTAAGTGTTGTGATTTCCATTATTAAAGGTTTTCCCTTCATTCAGTATTAAATGTAAAAGTGTTGAGACTGTTCTCACACACCCAATTAAAATGAAATTGTCTCTAAAATGAGCTGATGAGCTCAGCTGAGGTTGCAGTCCTGAAGTGTCATTTGTTCATATCACAGCTCTTCAACTTCATCTCAACGGCCATCCTTATTAGCGGCTCTCTTATCTAACCACAGAGTGATTCATGACACCTTCACAAAGGTTAGCAGAGCAGGAAATGGAAGGAGAAAAGGAATGAAGCATTTTTGAGCCATTGGGATTGCTCCTGCAAACAGAGCTGGTCCAGTGAAAAAATATTGCTGTTGACGAATTCCTCCAGCCTGAATGCAATCCAGCATAAATAGATACTAGCTTATAACTCCAGTAGAGATGGATAATTTTGGTTACTCATGGGTTTTATCCTCAGACTTGCTCTTTTCCAATTCTAATTAGGCAGTTTAAATGAGTGCCTACCTAAAGACAGACAGGTGCAGGTGGAGACTGCAGGCCTCACAGTGTTTGAGATGTTCAGCTGTTGGTACACAACTGCCATTGTTGGACAGATGAAAGCTAACATTAAAACTACCATGAATGAATCATTTAACTTCTTATGTAATATCTAAGAATCTTTCATTCCATGAAACATTTTAATATTTCAACTGTTTATTCAATTCAAGATGAAAACAGATGTGAACACTGCAATTATGGTCTTCCTTCACTCACTGTGTTTGTGAGGCAAATACACCTTGTAGACATTTCTCATAAAGTAGGAAGAATTTATATTGACTCTGGTGCACTTTCTCCAGATTTCGTCTGATGTAAATGAAAGCAAGTTTTGGCCCAATGGCCAGGACTCTGTCATGTCTATCAGCAACTAAATATACTTACCATGTGAAAAGAGACAGATCACTGACAGTGATGACTGATACTATTTACTTTTGACATGAAAGATCTCTCACCAGGGACAACCAAAGCCAGCGAAACGAATCTTATATTTGCTTTCCAACCCTTAATGCTGAAACAATACTCTTTCTTCACTATCCAGGCAGTGACAGGTCCTCAGCAACTCCTGCGACTTCTCACACAAACTCCCCCAGTAAGTCTAGCATTAGATGTTTTTCAGAGCTCACAAATTGTCTTATCTTTCTGAAGGGTTGCCATGTCATTTACTCCAACTACTTTGATAGTGAACAAAGCAAGGCCAGCTCTCAGGAGACTTCCTGCTTCATTTCTTCCTGTCCTCCTTTCTTTCTGGCAGTAAGGTGTCTCCTCACCATGCCAGCAGCTCTTGTATTTTATCTGGATTGAGCTACTTTTTCAGTCCCTGAAGTAAAAAGTCAAATGAGATACTTTAAATATTTTCTAGATGGTATATTTTACATTTCAGGGCTACAGGATATTGTTTCACCGGGTGATGGCCTTTTCTGTGCAAAGCTGTGGAAGAATCTCCTTGATTTGAACAGGTGACCAGTGACAGCATCTGTCAACAGCCCTGGACGTGACAAGGAGGTGAACTGTGTTAAGAATTGAGCCAGGGAATACCATCAGGAGCAAAGAAGAAGGGGCTGGACTCAGGGTTGGAAGCAAGCCACAGCATGTGTCTGAGGGTTGCATACAGCAAATGAGCTAACTACAGCGCAGTTCTGAGTTCTACTGCGGAAGGAGGGTTGGAGGCCAGTGGTCAGTGGGGGTCCTCTGGGAGCGTAGTCAGGACAACTAACGCTTGTAAGTGTCCTCAAGTTCCTGACAACTTGCAGCAAGAAGTGGTCATGAAACTACAGGACTGATTTTCCTGGTATTGGTGGAGCACAGACCTACTGTTGATTTTGTAAAAGCTCAATCAAGAATCATCACATTTTTTCAGCAACCCACCATTCCTAGGTTATCACACTCAAAGGAGCACAGCAGCACACACGATGCCTATCATTACAAAGCCAATATCTCATTTATGTATTTTTCAAACACATCAAGGGAGCTAGCAAAGAATATGGACTGAAAAAAACAAACTCTTCCACAAGCCCAAAGTGCCATTTCAGTTACTTGAATTCAGTAAAGACTTTACTCAAAGGGGTGCGATTAGCATATTTGCCAGCTTGAGTGATGTTATGGTTTGGCTGTGGTCGGCAACAAAAGTGCCACACAGCCGCCCCTCCCTCCACCGGGGTGTCGAGGAGAATGGAAAGAAACAGGCAGAAACTGGTGGGTCGGGATAAGGGCAGTTTAACAGAACAGCAAACAAAGGCAACAGGAACAACAATGATACAGATAAGCAGAAAACACAACACAAATCGCACAACCCAGCAAGCTACTCTCCCAGATCGGACCAGCGCTGCACGCCCATGAGCCGCGAGTGAGTTCCCACTGCCCCGCTCCCCCCCACCGGAACCCAGCATGACGGCACATGGTATGGAATACCCAGCTCTGTTTGGCCAGGTGGGGTCAGCCCACCCGGCTGTATCCCTTCCTGGATTCCGGTGAAAATTAACACTGTCCTGGCCAAACCCAGGACAAGTGAACAGTCATGTTTTAGTCTTTGGAAGAGACAAGAGAACTGATATGAGCAACGTAAGGTACCTGGAGCATGTAGGATTTGCAATAAGGAAGATCTGAATCCATAAAACTGAGACAGCTATGGAATACTTTGCTCAGGTGATAGATGCCTCAGCTGACATAAATCAGTGTGACCCTGTTGACTTGAAATATTCAAACAGATTCTCAGGTGAAGTAAAGAAACACAGTTACATTGTGGTCAATACAGCCACTCTAATTTAGAGTATCTAAGGGATTTGCCCATAGACTACAGTTTTACTGATCAATTTACAGCTGAGTGTATGGACAATAAAGTGTAGGTGAATGAAATCTGAGTGACACAAAAGAGGTCAAATATTTCTCTTAGAAGATGTAGACAAAAACTAAAGAAAAGCCAGTTTTCGGAAAATCTGAGCACTCTTTTTGGCAAAGATAAGCTGTTGAGTGGTATGAAATGGAAGAAATTGCAGAGTAATGTGAAGGAAGTAGGCCTGGTCAACAGGCAAAACGTCACTTGCCATTGAAAGGCAGAAATAAAAAAGTCTTGTCAGACGCACATAAGAAGTTACTGTAATGTGTCTTAATAGTCTTGTTGAGCTCTACAGAGAATTGTATTAGTCTGCTGAAGGCACCAGATCTCTACAGATTTGGCATTTTGTGTCACCAGTTCTGAAGATGATCCTTGCAGCTGTGACTTGCCATCCTATTTTGAGAGTTTCAAAATACGTACTGAATGGCAAAGGCTCAATAAGTATCAATGTTCTGTGCTGAACATTGATTCACTACTTTCTGCGCAGACATAAGACAGTTCCTGTCACATACTCTTGAAACAACTAAACATGATTTAAGGAGCAGAGGAGACTGGGCTTGTTGTAGCAAAGTGCAGCATTAGGTTTTGGATTGTAAAGTTGGCAGCTATGGTAGACGCAGAGAAAAGATGCATTTCTACCAGAAATCTATCTCTGTCCTTGGTTGTCACTGTTAGACTCTCACCATGCCGTTCCCATAAACTCCAAAATTCACCATTCTCCATGACTACTTTATAATGCCGATTTGTAGGCTTTTCATGAAGCAACATCCTCTTCCCTGATCTGGTGCATAATGCAGAAAGCAGTACTAAACTCACGGTATGTTTGCAGAAGTTCACCATTTATTTGAGTGTGTGGAATCTATTAACAGCTGAGACTTTCCTTCTTTCTACTTCTTACTTTTAACATAAGGAAATATTGAAAAGTTGAGATCAGTAGGGAGGAGAGTAATAAACTGTAGTTATCAGGGACACTATTTCTTCAGGGAACCATAAAGAAACCTGGATAGTTCCTATACTTGTAGTAAAACTGTTTCAGCTAAGTGTCTCCAGCTGGGGTTACATAGCTTGTGCATTCACGGTTTGTAGATTATTCTGTGGTTGATCACACAGCTACATTAAATACGATTTTTGTCAGTTTCTGAAAGTTTTTTTTGGGTGGGTATTTTTAGGCCAGAGAGATACTTGGTTAACTAACTGGATAAAAAGAATTATTATTTAAGTTACAAACATAAATGAGGCTTCTTTGGTGGAATTTTTGAGTCACATGATGGAAAACACAGTAATTATATTCATGACTAAGCAAAGTTTAGTATACCACCCTGGATAAAGAAGGACACAAACAGCAGAAGTACTGCAAAATACACTACAGACAACATTGCACTAGCAAAACAATGGAGGAAATTCATAGAGACATATTTTTCTCATTTTTATGAATAGGAAGGACGGTAAAAAAGAAACAAAACAGTGCATGCAACCATCATCTGATAGAACAGATAAGATAATGAAAGAAAATAAAAGTTAATGATCAGGTAGAAAACCATAATCACTTAAAAACAGGATAATACACAATTTTGTACTCTAGTTTGAATCAGCTTATATTACGATGTTCTTTTAAACAAATTGAGCCTGTGGTGTTACTTATTGTGATCAAATGCAGAAGACTCTCATTTGCGGAACAAGAAAATGATTGATAATGTTATTGCAATTGAAAACATAACAGGTAACAAACAACAATGACAATTGTATTCATCTATCCATCTCTGCAAAGAAATCCAAATGAGCTATGCAGCTCATCAAGAACAGCAGGCACCTGTTAAAGCCAAGGCTAGAAATTATTTAATCAAAAGCACAATAAGAAACTACTACAGAGTATTTATTAACAGTTCAAGGTCAAGATAGAAAGGCACAGGAAGTGGTTTTACCTTGATATTCTTTATATAAATGATGTGTACGGTGGAACAAAATATGACTTCTAAATTGTCAGATCAGAGACAGATGGGAAAGTCTTGAAGTAGTTTAGTGGAGAGAAATTTAGTTCAAAATGATCTGAATATATTAGGAAAATGTTTTGAAAAAGAAATAAATTTAAATTCCGTAGAGACAAGTGCAAGGTGGTGTATTTTGGGAGGCATAATCAGATACACAGTTACAAGTCAGAAGTCATGGGCTTGGTGGAAGTTCTGGAGGACAGTATGAGGAGTTCATTAAGGACCATAAGCTGAACCCAAGCCAACGATTCTGTGCAGATATGGAGAACAAATATCATATTAAGATGTGTAAAATTCAATATAAGCTGACTTCCTGCCTTTTTCAAATTTATATTACTCTTTTCAGATGAAACCAAGAAAACAAAACTAAAAAAAAACATTTTTGAAGGCCTGAGCAAGATTACGTTTAAAAAGAAAATGTATCTAATAAAAAATGTGATAAACTAAACATGAACTTTAATAACAATTTTGGTAACAGAAAACAAGCGGGTGAGAACAGAGGCAGTGTGCAGGTGTGGACACAAAAATCCATGTGATCATGAGTAAAGACAGAGAACAAATTTGAGGTGTGATCAGCAAGAACATACTCCAGGCAAAGTAAAGGGGCTCTAAACAGTGAATGCTGCTAAGGAACAAAATTTTCATACCTGCACCAGGCTACCTAACTCACACATTCCTGTTTTGCATATTAAATCTGAATCAATTTCTCATAAAGTGGTCCTTAAGTTAAAGTCATGAAGAATATCTGAATTATGTATTGCGACCAGAAGATAACTGAGCTTGTTGTATTTTCTTCCCCCCACCTTCTTTCCTCTTCCTCTGTCATTTTTTTTTGTGGTTGTTGTTTTAATAAGATACCTTCACCCGAGCACTGTTCACATGTAAAAAATGTCAGTGAGTGAAGGAAGAAGCCACGGGGGAGTCGTATCCTATAGAGTACTTTCTCTTATTGCCAACTTATATGTGGGACATAGTGTTGAAATAAAAATGTAACAGCTCTCCTGTCGAAGCTCACACTGGTAACCATAGCCTGTTAAAGAAGGCAAGCAGCCATCAGATAAATATCAAAGTCTTTATGGGCAAAGAGTTGAAAGCACAAAGACTGCACTTCGTGGAGGTTTTTTTTTTTCTGTTGGTTAATGCTTTTCCTATACATAAAAGGAGAAATCAATGTTTTTGGTTGAAAGCAGTCTGGAAAGTCCAGCCAGCATTTTAAAGCAGTTACCTATACCTAAATTTGTATCTTGGCTTCCAACTATGAACTTCAATGGTCAGTGTTCAGTGCAACACAAGTAATGTTATGGAACTAAAGAATTTGTAAAATGGATGTTATGAGTAATGTTATGTAAATCTTATGCATAATATATTTGTGCTCATAGCTCAATTAGTAGAAATTGTGCTTCTGGCTCTTGTCTTACAGATTCTAGTATGTATGACAGTTATTTTCTCTACTCACTGTCTATGAAAAATTATACCACTTATTTAGAGGTAGAGTATTTCAGGTACTACTGTTAAAAAATCATAAGTCCTCAGAAGTCAAGAGTTTGCTTAGAATATCGAAAAATAGGGACCTTCTTTTATATGGATTTGGAGATTAAAAATGAAGTGCATTTGAGATGTATTCTCAAGCTTTTTTCCACAAATGCAAAGCCACTTTTTCTTGTCTTGCCTTTCTACACATGCCTATGCCCCTTTCCTTCCTGCAGAACCTCCCACATCATTCCATAGTTCCCGGAGCTCAGACTTCTACAATTTCAGTCACTCTAAGACTCAGTCATGGCAGTTGACATCACCTAGTTCTCCCTAGATGTTAATCTAGCACATAATTCAGTGTGGGTTTTGTGTCATTTGGATCCTCAGTTTAGAGATTTCAAAACCAGTGGTCATGACTTCTTTTTTGGTCACAAGCAAAAATATTCAGAAAACATACAGTTTACTCTGTGTGATATAAGTAATTAATAGCAAGCATAACCAAAGTCAGAAGAGAAATTGTATTTCCAGGTGTGTACAATTGCTTACTTGCAGATTCTTCTATCTGAATATTATTATATAGAAATATACGATAGAATATTATCTGCAGTTCTGTATTCTGAACTCTGTGCACAGGTATCTCAGTGGCTGTTTCCACTTTAGAAAATTAGAATGAAATATTTCCATGTTCCTGAGGTCCTTGATCTGTAATAATTAAGTGAGTCAAGATTTAGGCTACTGCTTTCTGTTAACAAGTACAGTAAGAGAAATAAAATGATCCTTGTGTGTGATTCCTATGTATAAACTACTTGTAGCTATTATTGAACCAGCAATTGGTTCTCCAATTTCCTATTAAAATATCAATAGTATTTTTCAGAGCTTAAATTGAGCAGTGATTTTATTTAAGGCTGCACCTAGACACCACTTTTCTTCAAAGAATCTCTCGTTGTTGCTAAAAATGAAAGCCATTCAAACGAGTGAGATTGAAACAGGGACAGGGAAAGCGAAAAAATCAATAGAACATTTTCCAGGGTACTATCTCTGCTTTTGAAAAGAGACCATTAATAACATGCTTACAGTAAAAGCAGCTGCTTGTTCAAAGTGCATTCAAGGGTGATCTGAAAGGATGGCTTTCTCTACACAGCCTCCCCGGAGAGAGAAATGGCAAAGATTTCAAAACCAATCTCAGACTATGGACAAAAACCTTTCCTAGACATTTTAAATATTCTTATCTAATATTATTAGACTGTGAAGCTGTGCCTGAATTACACTCCAATATTCTGATCCTTATAAAAGGCAATACGGGTCAGAGAATTAGCTATTGGTCTGGAAACTGCTTTACAGACAAAATACTGCAGGTTGTATTTGTACCTCTGAGGACACTAGGTGCCATGCTAAAGCAAATTGCTACAGCTCTCAACAGTGATGGGCAGAGTTATGGGGCATATATCACAGTTCCTGATGAAACGGAGGACTGGATCAGTCCATTCAGAAAATTATGGTATTTTAGGACAAATTCATGTTGATAGCTGGGACAGAACAGAACAGAATCTTGGATCATCACCTAATTTGCTTTTAATATTGTTTCATGTCCTGAAAGGCATACAATATTTAAGAATACCTGAAAGGTCACCAGTGCAGTTAATATGTTAGAGGACATTTTTTCACAGATCTTAGCACTCCTGGGTGTAATTTGTAATCTCTTTCACTTTCTCGTTTAGATAGCTGAAGCAGATCTATAGGTTTTCAAGAACATCAGGACAAAATATAAGGGATACCTATAACAAGGATATTACAGGTGGCCAAAGACCTGAGCTCATACTTATAATAAGTTATTAATTATAAGTTACTTATTATGCACTTCACTGTCTTCTCTATGGAGACAAAATAGTCAGTCGAAGAGCCTATAATCTTCCCATGTGTGTGTATTGTTATCTTTATTCTATTGCTGATTAACTAGCTCCGTCCATCCTTCGCAATCCTTGTTCCAGAATTTGGATAGCTGGAGAAGCTTTGGTATCTCTAACATCAGCGCCTAAGGGCCAGATTCATTTTATCTCACCTCATTAAGGCCCCCAACAGCCACTGCTAAATTAAGATCCTACTTGTCCTTGGTCTCTTCCAGAATCACTGAAGAGTGACAGGAGCCTACAGAGAGAAAGTCAGATCTTAGGCTGATTAAGAACAGACCCAGTTCTACATTCTGTAGGGTTTTGATCAGAGACGTCTAGAGGGAATATTAGACTAAGGAGTTACAGCTACTCTTTTCTGCCTGTGACTGCTGGTTCCTACACTCACATTGCAGGAAGAGACTGGTCTGAGTTATAAAAGCTCCATGCACAAACAACAACAACACATTAGCAAGAAATGTACCTTCAGAACTAGAGGGAGAAGTCTCTGTTTTGTGATCCATCTCACACACTGATTCTGTCAATAGCTGGCTTGTATTGGGGGAGGAAAAAGCAAGGTAGAAAGGACGTGGTTCCTTCTGGCCCTGAATTTGGCCCCTAAAGCTCTTGCATTATGAAATCACAGCAGAAAACTAGCAGGAAATTCTGCAACATACACTGTAATGGTGTATATTAATCTAAAAATAAAGACCATCACCTAAGTATTCAGTCAATCCTTAATGCCTTTCTTCCTGGTCTCAGCCCTGCTGACTACAATTCCATAGATTTCGTACAGCGGTAATAATTTGGCATCCTTTATACCAATGGATTCGTGTGGTCACTCAACATGCCAGATTGCATTGATTATTATATCTCGGAGTTTCTATTCTAAGGAGATACTACTCATATAATCTGCTGGGTTGATAGATGAGGAGAAGGCATTATTGCAACGGGCTGTCCACAGCCCCTTTTCATCATAGTTATAGCTATGGAATAGCAGGAGCCCCTCTGCAAATGAATGTTGGAAATCATAATGGCACTTTGCACTGTGCAATTTTATTTAGGGAAATACTATTCAAGACATAAAATAAGGAGCTCCTGTAAAAAGACATAAACAATTGAAAACTTTAATATGATGGTTTCAATAAGGATCCTTGTTCTCAATAAGAATTTTGACGGCACTTTTATATTCTAGATTTTACCTTCATTTGCTTCAATTTTGTGCAAATATTAATATAAGATGTTTATTTGAAAGAGGGAGATTACCACGGTGATTAAAACATCTTTTGTTCTGTGTAAGAAGAAGAAGTAGTTATTAATACTGAGAAATATATTACACGTCTCTCCTCTGCTCTGATTTCTCGTGAAAGCTACTCCTATCAAAAAAGTAGGCTCTTCTAAAACACCATTATGATTTATTTCTGTTTTGTAGTGCTAGTTTCGAGAATCATCGGTTGTTGAAGGTGTTTCTGGTGGTCATTTTGTGCAAAAGAATGTTCTGCTGTTCAAACAGGCAGATACGAAAAAAATCCCTGAAAAAAATTTTGATGCCACTTGGGGATGAAAGGTTAAACCCTATAGCTGGGGACAGGATTTTAGCCTACCCAAAATACCTACCTAACCCTGATTAGCGTTTTAAAAATAGTATTTATTCTCTGAACTGCTGTTCTCCCTACCTCAGTAAGAGAAGTGCTACTATCACTATTTCACAAAGAGTAATGGAAACATTGAATTCTTTAATGGTTATTCAAGGAAGAGAGGGAGTCTATAACATCAGGCTCAATTCTTCCTTTCCCAACTACTCATTAAATACCCTCCACTCTGTCTGATTTTCAAGTGAACCTATGCACTGAGGAATCCTGAAAATTTTGCCACCATTATTCAGTAAATGGACAGGATATTAATTTGATCAAAAAAACCCCAAACCTGCTGAAGTCTGTCAGAGTTTTTTTCATACATGTCGGAGATATTTCAATTTGGCCCTTAAGTTACACCCACCAAGCTCTCAGTTGCTGTTGCAGATGATAACTGCACACATTGGCCATCTGGACAAAATAACAATTTTGTGCATGTAGTACAAGTCATCTTACATGAAGGTACACCACATCTGGGTAGATTTCTATTCTGAGGGAAATTCTGACTATTTAGATCTTGAGCTTGACTCAAATTTTGTTTTAGATGTTGAAGTGTCTTGAGGGGGATTGTCCAGGACTTGGGCCCTCAATGGGTTTATCTATTTGATAACTCTACCTCATGATCAGAAACTAGAGTGTGAAGACCCTTGAGGTTCAGAGTCCTTTGCCACAAATTCTTCCTGTGTTGAAAAAAACTGGGTTCCAGAGAAGGTCACCCTTCAGCAGACCTGTCAGAGAGCAGAGAATACCAGAAAGCAGGATTCCTATTTTTGTGGCTCTCCAGCAGGTGTTTGCCTGAGTCTGGCAGAAACAATATATGGGATACAGCAAAAGTCTGTTCATACCTAAATCTTTCAAACAAAGCAGTTTGATACTCAAAAAATCAGTGTTTAACACATCTTTGTTTAGTCAAAAAATGTTCATGTAACTCTATTCGTTTACTACATTTAATTAAGGGAAGGGAATATATTGACTGCAATTGCAGTCTGTGGTACTTGGCTATTTTCGTTACCTGAGCAACATCTCCATTTTAAAACTAATACTGTTTGTTTATGATGTTATTATCTGGTCATTCTGTAGCAAAAATCAAATATATGAAGACAGGGAGCAGGGCTGCAAACAAGGTCAGAATATAGAGTGCGAAGAGCAGCTGTAGGATCAGGATGCAAGGAAAGAAAGAAAATGTGGGAACATTCTTTAGGAAGGATATTATTCTGGCAGAATATACCCGGGAAAGAGGGAAACTGATTTTGAGCTTAAGACAAAGTGGGGAGATCTGATGATCAAAATGTAGAAAGAGGTTTAGAGGAGTAGGAGAAAGAAGGGGGTGAGTGAAGCAGGGGGAAAGGAGGAAAAAGAGCAAAAGACTGCTCTTTTTCAGAGATCTTCCCTGTTCTTGTGAGGCATACACACATCCTATCAGCTGTAATCAGTCATCATCAGTAACCACAAATGGATATGTGTTGTCTACATCATGTCTGAATGAAACTGAACTACTTCACTGATGATGTGTCCAGACAAATTTTCTTGAATGGACTGTAATGTGAGTTCAACATGTGTATTACACAAGTCATAATTTTCTTCATCTGTTGGATGAGTTTTGATTGCTCTAGTTCCTGCCTGCTGAACTGAATATATCATGTACATCTTAATCCCTTTATTTCACCAAGTTTTTAAAGGAAGATAGAACTTCAGTACTGAGCAACCAGGTTGCACATGACAACATTTATCAAGTTAGTCTCATTTAGTTACTCCAGTGCTTTTTAAAGCAAGCTCCAGCTATTTCTATGCACATGCATGTGTTAAAAATTAAGACAGTAACAACAGTAAACAAAGTACTCAATGATGAAAAATTCTCCACATGAAAATTAATTAGAGTTATAGAACCATGAAATCATTTAGGTTGGAAAAGACCTTTAAGACCATGGAGTTCAACTGTAAACCTAACGCTGACAAGTCCACTGCTAAACCATGTCCCTAAATGCCACATCTACACATGTCTGAAACACCCCCAGGGATGGTTATTCAACCAGTGCCCTGGGCAGTCTCTCCCAATACTTGACCACTCTTTCAGTAAAGAAATTTTTCGTAATATCCAATCTAAAAGTCCCCTGGAAAAACTTGAGATGATTTCCTCTCATCCTGTCGCTGTTTGGGAAAAGAGACCGAACTCCGCTTTGCCACAGCTTCCTTTCAGGTAGTTGTAATAAGTGATAAGGTCTCCCCTCAGCCTCCTTTTCTCCAGGCTAAACAGCCCCAGCTCCCTCAGCCGCTCCGTATAGGACCTGTGCACCAGAACCTTCACCAGCTTCGTTGCCCTTCTCTGAACACTCTCCAGGACCTCAATGACCTTCTTGTAGTGAGGGGCCCAAAACTGAACACAGTACTCCAGGTGCGGCCTCACCTGTGCTGAATACAGTGGAACGATCACCTCCCTGCTCCTGCTAGCCACCCTATTCCTGATAGCATCCAGGATGCAGTTGGCCTTCTTGGCCACCTGGGCACACTGCTGGCTCATGTTCAGCCTACTGTTGACTGACAGCCCCAGGTCCTTTTCCTCCAGGCAGCTTTCCTGCCTCTCCTCCCCAAGCCTTTAGTGTTGCATGGGGTTGTTGTGACCCATGCGCAGGACCCAGCATTTGACCTTGTTGAACCTCATACAGTTTGCCTTGGCCTGTCAATCCAGCCTGTCCAGATCCCTCTGCAGAATCTTCCTACCCTCAAGCAGATCAACACTCCCGACCAACTTGGTATAGTTTGTGAACTTACTGAGGGTGCACTCAATCTCTTCATCCAGATCATTGATAAAGATATTTAAGCACAACTGACCCCAATACTGAGCCCTGAGGAATACCTCTTGTGACCAGCCACCAAGAGGATTTAACTCCATTCACCACAATTCTTTGGGGTCAGCCATCCAGCCACGTTTTCACCAAGTGAAGATTGTACCTGTCCAGGCCATGAGCAGCCAGTCTCTCCAGGATAATGCTGTGGGAAACAGTGCCAAAGGCTTTACTAAAGTGTAGGTAGACAACATCTGTAACCTTTCCCTCATCCACTAATGAGGTCACCTGGTCATAGAAGCAGATCAAGTTAGTCAAGCAGGACCTGCTTTTAATATATCCATGCTAACTGGACCTGATCACTTGATTGTCCTGTATGTGCTGTGTGATGGGACTCAGGATGCTCTGCTCCATATCTTTCCCCAGCACCGAGGTCAGGCTGACAGGTCTGTAGTTGCCTGGATCCTCCTCTGGCCCTTGGTATAGAAAGGCATCATATTTGCTAATGTCCAGTGGACTGAGACCTCTTCAGAAGGCATAGACAGGGAAGGAGAGGCAGTGGGATAGCCCTGTGTGCTACGGAGTGTTTTGGCTACCTAGATCTTGATGATGATGATGACAGAATCAATTGTTTATGGGTAAGAATAAGGGGAAATGCCAACAAGGCAGATATCATGGTGGGAGTCTCAGACCACCCAACCGGGATGAAAGGCAGAAGAAATATTCTATAAGCAGCTAGGAGAAGTCTCATAATCACTAGCCCTTGTTCTCATGGGGAATTTCAACTTATCAGTTGTCTGATGGAAATGCAATACAGTGGAGAGGAAACAGCCTAGAAGGTTCCTGGAGTGTGTGGAAGATAGCTTCCTGATATGATTGGTGAGTGACCCAACATAGGGAAGGTGCCCCACTGGACCTGTTGCTTGTGAACAGAGAAGAGCTTGTGGATGATGTGATGGTTGGAGGCCATCATGGGCACAGGGATCATCAAATGACAGTTTTTGATTCTCAGAGAAGAAAGGAGGAGGGTTAGCAGAACTGGAACCTTGGACTTCTGGAGGACATACTTTGGCCTGTTGAGGAGCTTGGTTGTCAGAGTTCCTAGGGAGGGAGTCCTGAAAGGCAAAGGAGTCCAGGCAGGCTTGACATGCTTCAAGAAGGAAATCTTACAGGCACAGGAGCAGGCTGGCCCCATGTGCCAAAAGACAAGCTGTCAGGGAAGAAGACAGGCCTGGCTGAACAGAGAGCTTTGTCCGGAAAAAAATTAGAGTTTATGATCTTTGGAAGAAAAGCAACTCAGGAGGACTACAAGGATGTCATGAAGTTACGTAGGGAGAAAATTAGAAGGGCCAAATCCCAAGTAGAAATTAATCTGGCTACTTCCTTAAAAGATAATAAAAAATTTTTCTATAAATACATTCGCAACAAAAGAAGGGCTAAGGAGAATCTCCATCCTCTCCTGAATGCAGGGGGAAACAGTGATAAAGGAGGAGGAAAAAGCTGAGGTGTTTAGTGCCTTCTTTGCCTCAGTCCTTAATACTAAGACAAATTACTCTCAGGGTACCCAGCCCTCTGAGCTGGAAGACAGGGATGAGAATCAGAATGAAGTTCCCATAACCCATGAGGAAATGTGATCTGCTACACCACTTAGACGCACACAAGTCTATGGGGCTAGATGGGATCCATCCAAGGATACTGAGGGGGCTGGGCTACTTTCAATCATTCTTCAGCAGTCCTGGCTGATAATGCATCACTTGTGCAGTCTCAATCCTCTTCTGAAGACACTGGGGGAATGTTACTATCTGCTGCATATTTGTTTGGTAAAGTTTTTTCAGTTTAACACACATGTACATACATGTCTTTAGGTAGGTATAATGTTATGTGGGAGGCTTATTCATGAGCATCCATTTAAAAAGCAGGACATCTATTCTTTACCTAATTTCTGTGGCTCCAAGATTACAGAAGAAAAGATTGCTGTCTGAATGAACTGTAGGTCTGAGGAACTGAACAAAGGGTCTAGAAAGATCTAGAATATCAGAATGAAGTGGGCAACAGTACTCACTGCCTTGAAACGTGAGAAAAGACTGCTCTTGTTTAAGTAGACGAGATGGATCAATTAAATAGCTACTCTTTAATGAGATTCACCCTTCCAAACTGTCACATGAAAATTTAGAAAGATAATAGAGGAAACAGTGTACATCGACACCGCAAAACCCACAGGATGTAAATTTAACCTTCTTTGTTACCACATTGCGGTCTTTTAATAGTATAAATAGTAATGACTGTAAGAAATCTGAATAATTCACATTCGTATTCCCTACACATTTGGCTTAGTAACAAGATAAATTAAAGATGTTGTATAACTGAGGCATCTTGATCTTTTTTCTCTGTATATACCCCTTTCCAATAAACCCCCTAGTTCTGCACTTCACATTCTACTTAATTTACTTTTGTCTACAAATTAGTATGACACTTGCATTAAAATATCACCAGACACACAATGCTGTCAAATTTTGAAGACAGCTTGAAAAATGCACCCTAACTTCATTGTCTCATAAGAACACTTGATACTAAAGCATCTTCATTACCTGGCACAAAGATTTTGTACCTAACATAGTGAATTTGCATGGTTAATTACTTGGATTACTCCATTAACAGTGACTATGTGACATTTTCCTTGTATGTCCAAAACTTGTAGATTCTTCTGCCTTACAAAAGAAAACTTACAATCATTTAGACAGACATTTAGCTAGACTTCTAGTTTTAAATCCTTAGTAGAGAGATGCCTGTAGATCAGAGGTAGATACCAAATGTGACAATCTATCAGCTACAGTCACCTCCATATTTTCATGCATGGTATTTGCTCAGCATGCTAGCTTTCTTGCAGGCTGCTTCTGGGTGTCTAGCTGTCCCTATATACAAAAACCTGGATCTGGAAACCTGAGGGGGTTCATTTCTAGCTGGGGCAGGAATTGAAGGGTTAGAAGTTGCAAGTCAGAGTCATACAAACCTGAGTGGGAATTAACCTCATCCAAAAATAATTGTATAAAGAACGAGCTGAGCTGAGACTCCTTCTATGACTAGACGATAGATGAAGGAGACCCCAAAGGAATAAATCCAAAGGAACGCATTCTCCACTGACTATAGAGGGAGCTCACATGAACCCCTTTTAGGCAGCAGAAGTTGCACATAAATTGTTCCCATAATAAACACCCATAAATTGCGTTGTTCTCAGCTACATGGAGTGGTTGAGCTAGGGAAGGTTAGATAGCTATTTACGTCAAACAAATCCAAGTATAAGAAAAAAATGTATTTGTAACACACCAGAAATCTAATATGAGCTTGAATAGAGTTAGAATAGCTAACCACTGGAATAAATTATCAAGAGAAGAGCTGGATGTTCTTTTCTGTAAAGTCAGATAAAGGATACTGAGTACTGTATAGGGTGATTATTTAAGGTGTGAATTATAAAGGGTCAGACAAAAGGTTGTACTAGTCTTTGCTGGACTGAGTGAGTCGGTTAATTACACTATTTAAATCAAGATAGGTTATGCAAATACTTATGACAATGGACGCCAAATGCAGCTTCTGACGTAGTGTTAGGAAGCAGGCATAAAAAAATGCGATTTTTTAAATTAAATTCAATGGCAAAAATCACTGACTGGGGAAGAAAACTAAATTTACTAATTTATGAGAAAAATTACTTTAAAAAGAAGCTATAATATGGTAAAAGCAAAACTCCGTAAATGGTGAGAAGAACATTTTTCAGAATTTTTTTTTTCTGTAATGATTCAGCTCCTCAGGTAACTCCGAGGCTGCCTGTAAACAAATCCACTGCTAGATTGGTGTGATTCAAAAGAAAAATTTGCAACAGCTGTTGTGTGAATAGCATCGTTCTGAGATTAGAGTTTCTAAGCTGATTACAGGCAAACATCTGGAAAATTGAATTGAATCCAAATCTACTAAAAATTACTGTGTCTGTTTGTTGTGTTCACTTCAGGAAATGAACAATTTTATCATAATTTAAGGAATTTCATTGCTCGGTTGGTGGCATATACATTGAAAGAATGAAGTAATCTCAGTTCCTTTTCTTTGGTGAAAACAGTCTTTGCAAGAGGGGAAATTGTCCCACTTACATCTCCAGACATCACCGTGAGGTCTTTCTGATGGAGTCTGGGCAACCAAATGAAAACCCAGACCTCTGCTTGCTGAAATGCAAGGTATTTATATACACAGATACATATTTATTTAGACCTTTAACCTGTGAACTGAGTCCTGGCTCGGAAGTTAAGATGACCAGAAACCCACCCGAAGTACATGGCATTGATTGATACTCAGACATCAGCACAGGTTTTTTACATCACGAGTGAAGGGAAAACCAAAACAGCACAACCTTTTGACTATATCAAAGGACTTGAGTGTTTTTTATCTTTTAAATTTAGAAATGTATAAATGGTGAGATGCAAAGTTCTTTTCAGCTATTGGAGAACCTTTACAAAATGGCCTGTCCAGGATTGCTTAACAGCTTTATCTTTTCAATTTAAAATAAAACCCTAAAAAACTCTAAAATTCTCAAGCATATGAATACTCATCTGTGTCAACTTTTTCTGGGGGAAAAAAATAAAATTGAAAGGAAAAAACACTGATGCAGAAAACATCACTCAGGTCTAGTTACTACCATAATTAGCAGTAATCACTTAAACTATGGGGTAAAGAATTTATTAGCCTACTTATTCATATTTTCTTAATAATCTTACAAATTATGTCTGGACACTTAAAAATCAAATTCTAGAGAAGACTTAAAGTGAGAAGAATCTGCCAGGGTTGTTGTTTAAGCGCTTTGCTTTATTGTTTGGTGAAAATTTGAAGGTTTAATTTCAAGATATTTCAAAAGTAAGTAAAAAGTTGCAGTCTTGTCTTCTATTTATCTTTTTATGTTTGAAACCATTAGCTTCATCAAAGATTTTCAATAATCAGAAAACATGTGGGACCATAAGTGTTCAAAACACTTGGTCTGAAAAAATGCCTTGCCACTGTGGGGGAAAGTCCTGTGGTTGGTGGAGCTGCGTAAGTGTACTGTCAGGAATACGAATAAAGTAAACACAGTTTACACAAGATTATTTTATTCTTATTAAAGTAGAGTTTTTAAATAGATTCTAACAATTTTAACATAAATTTTCAATTGTTGTGTCATAATAACTGTAAAAGGGATCCCAGCACAGGAGTATGAGCCAATGAATGTCATACCACCTGCCCAAATAAGACCCTTTGCAGAAGGGAGTCTTTAAACTCCTCTTTAGGTGCAATAAAGTGTGGGGTTAGAAAAGAGAACACTGCAACAGTTAGAGCAGTCTAAGACATTTCCAGAATATTTTAAGATTATGCAAATTGTCTACAAGTTTGCACAAAAGTGCTGTAGAAAGATACTCCCTCTGTCATTTTGTTGTAATTTTGAGGCAAACTTGCATCCCAAAAAGAGAAAAAAAAGTTGAGTTTAAATGATAGGCAGGATCACATGAGTGTGGTCCTTCACAGGAGTATAAATAAGAAGAAACCTAAGCAGTGTGGTTAGGGGTAGCACAACACTTTGATTGGATTCAGTGAAGTGCAAATGTGGGAATTATTAAGTGTAACAATGAGACATATTGCCTCTTTTAATATGGGAGGAGGGGAGTGAGAAAAAGGAAGGAAGGAAGAAATGAAGGGAAACAACTAAGAAAAGAAGCTATGAGAGAAAGAGGGAAGGGAGGGAGGAAGGAAAAGAAAGAAAGAAAGAAAGAAAGAAAGAAAGAAAGAAAGAAAGAAAGAAAGAAAGAAAGAAAGAAAGAAAGAAAGAAAGAAAGAAAGAAAGAAAGAAAGAAAGAAAGAAAGAAAGAAAGAA
>Ga0065711_1002417_pt1 | contig 34065 bp, 15 predicted proteins | sample Hoacrofraction12_FD_59098 | JGI IMG/M metagenome (GOLD analysis project Ga0065711, IMG submission 59098) | Hoatzin crop microbial communities from Cojedes, Venezuela - Epithelial fraction 12 v2 (version 2) | ecosystem: Host-associated > Birds > Digestive system > Esophagus > Crop | place...
CCCGCCCCCTGCCAAGCCACCAAGGAAATTTGCATAATCATTTTGAGACAGCTTTTTTCTTTTCCCTCTGTAAATTTACAGAACCTGCCATTCATGGAAAAACAGGGTGTCTTATTTATCTTATAGGCTTCTTTATCGTAACTACAAAAGATAATGCATCTCGGGCACGAGCCTAACAAGAAACCATAGGACTGCAATCCTTGTTAAGGATCAGAGCCATCTCCAGTTCTTTCTCCCTGCAGCTCCTCAAATCTGACTGTATTGAGTCACTCGCAAGTTCCTGCAAACGACTGTACTGAGACACAGAATGAAATGTTCTGTTGAACTTTCAAAGAGTTTTGTGTGCTCTCAACTTTGGCTGTAGAATCTGTAAATTTTGGGCACTTGGGCCTATTGGGAATCTCATTGAAAACTCTTTCCTAGCAGTGTTTTGCATATGCAACCATCAAACATTCCATGTAATGAAACACTGAGCTTGGGAAAGAGTAGTGTACAGGATGGAAAAGATGGTTGGTAACTAGCGAGGAGCAGTTATTACACAGACTTGCCCAAAACTTGTGATTTCAAAGCCAGTTTTCACTTGGCATATCTCTTCAAAAAGAAAGTGAAATGGTGTAATGAGATTCTGTGTTACCTGCTGTAGTACGTTTGATCTGGAAGTCAGACATGTTTACAGGTAAAAGGATTGTTTTGCCTATTAACAGGCAGCCCAGCAAATTCCCCTTAGAGCTCTGAGCGAAGCAGCTGGTTTTGTGTGTTCTCTGAGTTTAGACAGGGTACAGCCTGATGTGGTTGGCACCTGAAGCTGTTTAGTGTTTCTGTGGCATAAGTAACAATTTGCATGGATTCGGGGCATAAAGCTGTCTAAAGCTCAGTGCCCTTTGTGTTTGCAGCCAAGCTGGATGCAGGTTTGCTCAGATTTCAAAACCAATTTGAAGGATTTGTGGTCCAAACTTAGGAGACCTCCTAGCAAACCTCTTCAGGGGTTATTTATTTGAAAACACATCAGACCAGATAACTTGCTCCTTAAATCTGTTTTATGCAGCCAGGGCCCATGCCAAATTTCTAGCATGGTTTGGCTCCTGCTCCCACACTCTCTTCCTCCGCTGTATGAGATTGTTTTGATGCAATATGGGGAGCAGATCTGTGATAAAAACTCTTGTACCAAGACTTCTTCCGTTTTGCAGCCCAGAGACTTGCCTTTTGTCTTCCTAGTCCCCACCATTCACTCATTACACACTCTTTTCTTTGGACCCTTTTCTTTGTTTCTCAATTTTTTGATACTTAGAGGTAAATGTGATAAGGAATTATCAGTTATCACTAATCCACATTTATCTGCAGGGAGGCTGCCTTACTCATATATTAATCTGTGCACCAGAGTCTGTCTATTATTTTTGCAGCTACCGCTGTTTGGTATTACTCATCTCCTGTATGGTTTTCTGAGAAAATTAGCTGAAAAATAACATCTGTATTTCTTATAATGTTTTTCAAGCTAAGGATTAAAATGAGGAAAATTTTCAACTCTGGGTTGAACTAAAAATACAAAGGGAGGAGGGGGAGGCCTGGCTTTGAAATAGGTAATGCAACATGACCATTGCTGAATAAAGAGACAGTTCCCTCAAGGTCATCCAAGGAGTTGTCAGCACAGCTGGGACTGAGGTGACTTGGAACTGCTTCTCCTTGGAATGGTGCCATGTGATGCCCCCTCACTGCCTTTGGTGCAGCTCCTGTCTGGGAGCTGCTAACTGAGGTGAAGTCCTTTTGGTTGTCACTGCCACTGCGCTGCCTGCAGTGAACTCCTTGTTTAGTTTTCGTGTGGTTGTAATATGTAACTCCATCTGAATTTCATTATGCATTGGAATTAATGTCTTCATTTACGTACCACTGCTGCTGTTCTTTGTGCCTCCGGCACATATATTTGTTTTCAGTACCAGCAGACGCAGTAATTGAGCTGTTCGCTGACTTTACTACCACTATTTGTAAAGGTCTTGATTCTCTCTCCTACGGAATGAACAGCTTCTAAAGACCTTGCTTTTCTCTCCTGTAACCTAATAAACCTCACTCACTGTAATATTCAGTATTGGAAATTGCAATGAGTAGCGCTGAGGGAGTAGGTCACCAATTTGCCTGAAGGTGGCATGATCCCACTTAATACAGCCCTGCTGAGCGGTGGGAAGCGTGGCCTTCACTGATGTCAAATTGTTGAATAATTTGTCAGTCTTGTTACCATTTTATTAATTAAATTGGTTTAAGACTGAGGAAGTAGGAAGGACAGATTGTTTCTGACTTTGACTTGGGTTACTTTAATCACGAGTTCATGTCCATATTACAACTTCTGTTTTCTGTATGACTGAAATCACAGGATTTGTCTCAATTTCTGGTATTGTATTTGCTCATAGACCCTCCAGGCATGAGGAAGCAGATGTTAGCCAAGTTCATGAGTCTTGCGTGATTTTTAAATACATAGTACACTTTTCCCAAGTCAAGGTTCCCCAAAGCAGTCTTCAGATCACCCAAGGGACTTCCCAGCTGCTTCAAGTCATCACACATGTAATTATTTGTTCTACTGACATTCTTTATTTGTTTTCTTGTGTGTCAGGTGATTCACAATTGCAGTTATTCGCGGTAGCTGGAAGAAAATGTGTTTGGGAGTTCTCACCATCCCCACAGCAACAATGCCCAGTTATCCCCATACTAGCCTGTACTCTTCAGTTAGTATCCTGCTGGTTTGATAGAACATGGTATGGTTTTTACCTAAATGTGTTCTAGTGCTTAATACAGGTCTTGGGTTTACAGGTAAGATTTAAAGCACCAAAATAAATTCTTTCCCCATGGCTCGCTTCAGCCACAAGCACTGCCAGCTAAATTTGTCGTGACGTTTGCTAATGGCCAGGTTGATCTTCCCACTGACCCGCGCTGCCTCTTACTCATGTCTGAAGTGGCGGGTGTTAGATTCTGGCTCCTCGGTGTTGTCCAGCTGCATGCGGTGTTGTACAGCTGAGGGGTCCATCCTTGCCAGAGCTGCTTCTGACCAGAGGATGTGCCAAACATTCTTTGAGCTCAGACAAAATATTTTGGCTTGTATAATGAAACCAAAATCTTAGTGACACTGTTTAATTTTCCAGTTACCAGTTGATTGGATGGAATCTAAAACATGGACTGTTTGTGTATGCATGAGCTGCATCTTGAGCTAACTCTACTAAACAAAGTACACTAAACAGATAGTGTAAGCCAGAATTTTGTGTGTCATAAAACTGTGGGTTTTTTCCCATGGTTTTGTTTGAGGAGATATTTTTTGCTATAATGAATGTTCATTAGAAAATTTTAGCTCCGGGATTCATAGGGGGTGATTTACTGTAATTGTAAAGATTTCTCATGTAACATTAACAAATACAAGAGTATAATTGGGTACATGAGGAAGCATTAGTGGAGCAGCGTGCTGAGCTAGGACTGGTACACACTGTATCAGCCAACGGGTCCTGAAATCGAGAATACTCATTATGCAGCCTGACCTGTTCTGGAGCAATTCTGCTGAGAGCTTCTTTGACTGGATTTTTAGTGCTGCTGAAATGTGGCTGATTGATGGCTACAAATAACAATAATAATGTACTTAACACCTTTCACTTGCAGAACTCGGGGCATTTTAGGTTTGTCTGTTTTAGGGATGTGAGAATTATCACTGATTTTCTGCAGAGACATGAAATGTGGTTCACAGATGCTTCATCACCTGTGGTTATCTGCCTTTCTGAGAGCAAGCATATTGCTGTTCCAGGATGCTAATCCCCCAGCACATTTCATTTTTCTGCTCTGCTTTAGCTGCAGCCCAGAACATGGGAAGAGATCCCCTCTGGCCCGATCAGCAGTGATTCGAGTGACCCACAGTCTGCCTTGCAATCCTTTTTCAAGTTGAAGACTGAGAGAACGTAGTTTGAGAAATTAAACTCTTAGGCCAATTAAGACCTTGGTTAATTGTCACAGAGCATCTGTCAAAAGAATGTTTTGAAACTGTCTTCTGCCTCTCACAGGGCAGTGAACGGACTGGGTGCAAGTGCCATTTTTTTCATTGTGCAAGGCTCTGTTGTTAGAGATGTATATTTTAGTTGCTATCATGCTTAATCTAGGGTTTTTCTACACATCTCTGCTGTGCTAAGACTGATCTGTATGGTGGAAGAGAGCTCGTGTTCCACTTGCCATGCAGTGGAAGACAGCAGAGATTGGCCTTCATTTTGCCTGAGCTCCCACACCCAGAGGGCATGGGATGGTGCCGTGCTAAGAGATTTTTCTTGGGCCTGAAAGCAATGTAGCGTCACAGGTTATTAGGTGCAGTGAAATGCTGTGCTGACATAGCTGTGCAGTTTGTTTCTGGATTTAAAGTGAGGGAGACAATAGTAATCTGTCTCTTTGCTCGTGAATCCTGCTGCATCTTCACAGGTGTTTGATTTTCTTTCTCAATTTTATTGGATTATTTTTTTCAAGATGATAAAATTGTTTTGGGTTTGACACCCACTTGCAGAAGGGCATATATGATCAAATTAAAGTAAATAACTCTGCGGGAAGCAGTGTTATACCTTGAAATACGAGAGTTTTTTCTTCAGCATGTGTCAATACCTGGAAAACAGTTGTATGCATCTGTGTCCTCGGCAGAATGAGAATGTCTCCCTGCCCCTTTGGGATTCTGCAGATAAATGACATAGGGTCTACGAGGCATTTAAACAATACATTATGGCTATCGGTACAAATACCTGAGACTGTTAGCCCAGCAGTGCCCGAGTCTTGCAGAAGCAGCATGCTTGGCGCTTCCAGAAAAAAGTTGAAAAACGTATTGTTTCAGTGTATGTGACGAGCGTTCGACTTCTTAAAATGTTACAGGAAGACTTCTCTTACCTTGGCTTATTCCTTAGATAGGGCAGTGATTAATATTTATGGATAAGTTAGCTGCCTTCATGAGACGGATCCCCATGGAAATTGTTGCTCTAGGTTCCCTCTGGACTGTTATGTTCTTTACAAAGTGATCCAAAGGGAATTCTTCACAGGAAGACGTAATAAAATTGAAAATAGTGAAAAACAAAACCAAAACATTTATGGAGGCAGAATGGAAAATAAAAGGTCTGGAAAACTGAGCTGCCTCTGAAAGCGATTGAGTCAAATGCCTGCAGATGCAGGCACAATAGCTTATGGAAATCACTCAGAATAAATGGGCCTGGATGGCCTCCGCAGCGCTGTTGTGTCAACGGGTCTCATTGAATATGCTCAGAAGCATGTAACTGTTTGTTTCTCTGCCACATACATTTTTCCACAAGAAGAGGAATGAGCTTGAAAATGATACCTGAATTAATTTGTGTTTTCCCCTAGACTCTTGGTGTCCTGTGGAAATAGAGCGTTGGTAAAGCAGATCACATCACACTGCTGTTCTGCCTTAAATGGGTCTTCAAGGAGGAGTCTTTTCTATTTGTAATCTGTGTTTTACTGGTGATTGCCCACTTAGTATATTGGTAAAAAGGTTTAAAAACAAAACCCCAAATGGCAGAAATCTGTTGTTTGCAGAGAAGCTACCAAGGAGCTGGGTGTCCAAAATTTGATTAAGGAAATGAAACCCTAGAATGGATCAAATCCTACACTGTTTTGACCTTCATCACATTTGCCATCACTTTGTACTCACTTTGTATTCATATTTCATGGTTATGAACCTCTTGGTGAGAAATGTTTAATACCATTTTTTGCCTGTTTGCTTTGGCAGAAAAGTTAGGCTTAACACAGGAGAGAAAAACACTCTTCAAACTGAGAGCAAACGCTTTCAACTTGTAAATGCTCCTCTGGTTCCTATGTGTGCAACTGAAGTTCAGTTACTTTTTGGATATATTTTTCTCTGATGGCCCAATTCTCTGGCTAAGCACTGCAATTTATGATATATCACACTGTCCTTTTTGCTGAGCTGCTCTGGTGTAATGCTGTTATATTTTCCCATAGTAAATCAAGGAAGATTTAATTTGGAAATTTAATTTAGACATGCCTTAGGGAATAAAAGTCCAGAGATACTGCAGTGATACTTGTGAGGAAAGCAACTTGGGGAAAAAATGTTGCATGTGGATGAAATTATTTAGATGGATTCTGTTTGTATAATGCCACAGAAACCTTATATAAATCTTGATTATATAGATCTTGATTATGTTCTTGGTTCTGCCAGTGGCCTATAGAATGATTTCTGGTTTAAAACAAAGGGGGTGGGGGAGTTAGTATGTAAAGCCAGTGTAATGATACCGTCCTCATTTGTGTAGTATCTTGAAATTTATTAGTATTAAAAAAATAGCTGTGTTTTTTTTCAATTTTACTTCCATTTGCTTGACAAGTAACAGACAGACATCCGTAAAATGCTTAGCTGTAGCTTAAACTTCAGACAAGCTTTGAAGCAAATGAAATTCCTTTGCTTTTCCTCTGTCTGGTTTTACATTTGCTAGTGAGACTAGCTTAAAGTGCCGACATCAGAGCTGAACTTCACAGTTTTCGGGAGACATCCACACGGGAACCTACTCTGATTTCTAGCCACTCTGAATTTGAACCGAGTTTTACACTGTTTAGGGCAAGGAGTAAGCCTGGGGTCTAGAAATGCAGATGTACTCAGAAGCTACAACTGCCTACAAGGCGTTAATGGTGAACAAATGAGTTGTGGAGAAATGAACAAGTACACTTTTCTTTGCTGTTCATTTAAATAAAATGATGAAACTCCCATGATTAGTAGAGGGTTCCACAAAAAGCTGTGGAGTAGGCATAGGAAATTGGTGAGTGGTTTGAAAATGCCATCCAAGAGGCTTTTTCCCAAATGATTTCTAAATGGCAATCTAAACTCTGAGTTTCTCAATCTGTTTCTGATACCTGCAGAACTATAATCATTTGATAATCGTAGTAAAAAAAACACCACATCAAAATTGACCTGGTTTTTAACACGCAGAGTCTGACTTTGCTGTGGTAATTTGTCCTCAGGTTTCATAATCTGAAGAACAAAGCAAAATGTTTTGATTTGACATTAAGTAGGTGATGAGCATGTCAAGTGAGCTTTGACTGATGTTTCCTCTTGTTCCTGCAATGGAATTTAAATGATTTATTGTTCAGTTAAAGTGCAGGCTAAAAAATAAAATCCATCCAAGAATTATTAATTTTTTTCTTGTTGCTGTGATGGACAAGGTTTTCTGAAGAACTGTGAAGCTGCAGCACGCATTCTCGCTGGCATCAAACAGTGGAGAGTAGAATTTGCTCTGCACGTGAAACTTTCTGCTTTGTATTCAGCATGAAAGTACAAATGTATTCAGTTGGGATATGATTAATTTTTACTTTTTGGAATTGAACTAATTGTTCTGGTATTGGCATAGATGTGTAAAAGGTGTTAGCACAACCGAGACGGAGATGATAAGCCTTGCTGAGAAACAGGTGGTTTTACTGTGAAGGTGGATGTTGTCGGCACGGCTCATTCTCCATCCTGTGTGGGAACAGAGCCAGGTCGGCATGTCAAACTTTTGCTGAGGGAAGCCATATGTATGCAAGGTGCTTGCTATCATGGGAAAAAAATTCTGCAAGTATGTATTTGCTTAGAGGAAAAGTGAGGGTTATGCTTCTCTAGAGGAGTGTACTGCATCTATACTTGTAAGTGTTGCTAACATGGTATGATGACATATGTCACTGTAGCTGGTGAAAGATAGAGGAATTCAGCAATATTATTTTTATTTCACCCCTACCCACAAGTAGCTGTTGAAAAGAAACCGAGCATTGTTGAAGAGTGGAGTTTCATTTCCATTTTGGGTAATGAAACTTTTCAGTTCTAATAGTATGGCACGTTCTTTTTCTGAAATTAATCCCTTTTCTCAATTTCACGATCTTTGGGTATTGAGACTAAACAACTAATTTCTTACAAACATCCCAAGAGATTTGTACATTAGAATACGGTCAGGATGAAACCATCTACCTCAGAGAACCTGTAACCCAAAAAAGAAACCTAAAATCCGAGAAACTTTATTTTTCCCACTGCTAGCCTTGAAGTCTTTAGTACCTGCAAATGCTTCTTGACAAGGAGCATGCAGTGAAGAGACAACCCAGGCTCTTTTTTCCCCATTTGACTAAATTGCCACTTTTCCAGTTTAGGCAACAGCTGAAGCAATTAAGAATAGATCTACTGGCATGTCTATGTCAGCTCTAGAGGCAGGATTTTTGCTTGCTTGCCTTTATTTTGTTGTTGTAAAACATCAGATGTTTGCTTTTGAGAACCTCTGCCCATTTTTTGCGTGTATTAATGGTTAGTAGGCTCAGTTTCCTTCCTCAGCCCCCATAGCAAGATGTTTCTGTGAGGAAAGTACATCTCTCTGCCAGTACTTTTAAAGGCCATATTTTGGTTTCAAAAGTTGAACCTGAGAATTGTTATGTACTGAGCTACCTCCACCTTTGAGGGAGGGAGCATGTGATGAGGTGAGAATCTCTGTTGCTTCTAGTAAGGAACAGCATCCTGTTGCATCTCACCTGAACTATGTGATGCACCCATATATGCCTTGGCAAACCTGGCCATTATTCTTGTATGAGCCAAGATAATTCCTGAAAATATTACTGTAAATATAGCCTTAATTTGTGTTTAAATGAAAGAGGTTTAACAATTAGTTCTGCTCCCTTCATTTTAAAGCAAGAAAGTTGCTGAGTGAACAAAGCTTCCAAGAAGCTTTACATATGTCATTTCTCATCATGATACTTGAAGGGTATAGTAATTAGTTGGAACAGCTTAATTATCCTGAAAACAGGGCAGCACAGCTATTGTGTGCTTCCACATTTCAGTCAAAACATGTGTGAGGTTGAGATATCCTTACGGCGGTGCTAGTTGTTCCTTCCCAGCCAAAATTTAAAAAAGGGGATATTTTTGCTAGTGTTCCTTATAAGTGTGCTGGAAGTCTTAATGCGACAGAATACATTAAAATCAAATGTAAGTTGTATATACAAAATGACTGACTTTTTGTCCTTGCCACTCAAAGCTCTTGGAAGTAGCTTGATTGGAGAGTATGGACTTGTTGTCTTGGGGTTTGTCAGTTTAGGAATAATATAGACGAATGTATTTCTTGTGTACATTTAAAATCTATCTTAGCATAAAACTGCAGTTTTTGGAGGGCACACGTTCATGCAGAGGGTTAGCATTGAGCTACTGCTCTGGCTGCAAGTCTGCCTCGGTGCAGTTGTGGCTGTGGTAATATTCTAGAAGTAAAACACAGTGCAAATGAGTGACACCTTTTCATACATTCCCTGAAACAGGAGAGTATTCCAAAAGAGTACATGTTTTTTAATTTTTATTCTAAAAAGAGACACATATGTGTATGCACTTCTGAAAGTGTTTTTTGTGCAGTTCTTTGACTTGCCTGGAGATGGCAATGTGGCAGTAGAATTGTTACACCACAGCCTACTCCCGGGAATAGATAGAAATTACATTAAATTAATAATAAAAAATAAAGCTCAGTTTGAGCCAGCTCTGCAAAAATATAGGGAATAAATACGCTAGAAACATACAGATAATGTAGCTGAAACACAGCTGATTTAACTAAATGAGAAGCTTTGTGAATGGTAAATTAATTTTTTATTGCACCCGGACACCCAACATAGTTTTAATGTCGTGTAACATCCATTTTAGTGAATGACTTACAATAAACATAAGCAATGGCCCTTTGCTGCCGCTCATCGGCTGCGTAACGCGGGCCAGCACCGATGGCTGCCGCAGAAATAAAGACGGTGAGTTACCTGAGCTCTCAAGGTAGTCATTGCCTTTATGCTCCTGTGCCTGAGTCAGGCAACCGAGGCTTCTTGTTTATCAACTTAAGCCTGGAAGCTTTAAACAAGTTTTCCAGAACATTTTGCTTGCTTGTAGCTGGGAGAATTTTTGGAAAAGCGAAGTGAAAATGTTTTGTGCTTAATTACAGCACTAATTGTTAAGAATAATGCCTGCTCTAGCAGAATATGTTTCACTCCAGCTCATTTCCAGTAGTTCTACTATGAGTGTCAGTGTTATCCTCAACGCACAAATAGCGAGACCAATGTATAAGGAGATGGACCTACTCGCTGCCAAGTCAGCCTACAGGCTAACGGCAAAGCTGGGAAGATAACCCAGGTCTATTGAACCTCAGTTTTATTAGGCTATGTTCTCAGTGAAAGGAATTCAGACAAGAACTCCTATGTCTGTATCTGANTAGACTTAAGTGCAAAAAATCCCCTTGGGTTCTTTGGATCATTAAGAATACAAGGGAAATGGTAGATGATATAATTTGGGAACCCACTTTTATGTGAAACTCCAGGGATATTAGAAAACTGATTGCAAAATTTTTTTATGAAAGACAGTGTCTGCAAACTAAATGCAATGGGTTTGCTCACTAAAGTCTTCTGGCTCAAAGTATTTCCTTAAATTTCCCTTTAGGGTGAAGACATCTGAGTTTGGTAAACTGTGTTCTCTGCTGTTCCAGGTTAGATATTGCCTCCCCTGTGTTATTTCTGTTGCTCAAGCACCCATTCTTCTGTTCTAATACCTTTGCTGACTGGAGGTAAATACAGTATAAATTGTCAGTTTGACATGTTATACTTTGTAGTGTATTGAATAATGCATTTAACATGCTGTCATGATGTACCTGCACCTTGCAAAACGTTTGAAATCGTGCCTGCTTGTTTTACACTTCAAGATGTAGCTGTTTTACAAGGTTTACAAGGCACTTCTTGCTCCAAGAAATCTCATTTTGCACAGTTGCCATCACTGCAGGTATTGATGGAAAGGACAGAAGAGATGTTCCAGCAAATAGGATGAGTGGCCCCACAAAATGAAAGAGGATGGCTTTTCTCCTTTGGGTGGGGTTTTTGTGTCTGTGTGTCATTCCTCTGGCTTGTTGTTTTCTTTCCTTGGAAGCTGTTTGGAGAAGAAAGGAAGACTAGCTCTGATCCTCCCAAGCTCTGCAAGTCACGGATGCTTTATGTTACCCTGGTGTGTCACCCCATCACACTTACTTGCCCAGCTCCTCAAATGGTGGCTTCAATCCCATAAACCACTTCCCTGCCTCCAGGCATGCTTAGCTGTGTTTTTCCAGACCTGTGTCATTTGAAGACCTTACTGTCCCAGCCTGCTTGCGTGCAATATATGCAATCTCTGGCAGTATCTCATTGATGTGATGTCAGATACAATATGAGAGAAGCAGCGTTTATTGCATAGAAATGCTTTGAAAAGGCTTGATGTCTCATAAAACTTGGCCCCATAAAGTCAGGTTCAGAAGCACCCTTTACCTCTTCTTTCCCAGACATAAACTGGAGCATTTGTGACTAGCATTCATCCACAGGAAGGCAAAAAAAGCGAGTTCTTCCAGAGTGTGGCTATGCGGGGCTCTATGGGAAAAGCAGAATTGATATTCAGTTATCAAGTGTCTCATTTGGACACACTTAGTTAATTTGAAAAGCAAATGAAGGAAGGACCTCAACCATCTGCCTAATGCTGTGTTTCTATTCCTGAGTCTTTTTGTGATTATAATATTCTGGCAGCGCTGTGGCATCCAAGGCTACACTCCAGACGGAGCAAAGAGTATGGAGAGTGTAGGAGCAATTAAGCTGCTGTTGGGCCTGGGCTGTGTGTCGTCGGAGGTGTTAGCAGAATTAACTGTAGTCAGTCATAGGAGAATAAAAGCTGGATAAACTGTTGTTAATCTTTTTACACTTAGATTAATTGCAGCAATTGTAATCTCCCAGTTGACTTACAAATGCTTAGTTCAGGATGTGAGTCAACCCTTAGCGTGGACAAGTGCTAAACTGTATGTCCAGTGCCTGGAGATGGTGCAAATGTGGGTTCCTAGAGCTATAGCCAGGCCATTTGTGCCATGCTTTGCTTGGTATTCCTTAGCCAGGCTACTAAGAAAGCAAGTGCAGGGTAAGAAGGATGACTGGAAATAAGGCTTTCGGTTTAGATTAAATGATAGAAATTAAAAATCAAAATGGATAAGAAGACACAGAGGGAACGATTACTGTGGGATACTAGTTTTCACAAGACAAGGAGCAGAGGGGCACTAGAAATTAGAAAGCAGTGGCTTTCAAAAATAAAATGGAGGTCATGTTTAAGAAAATAAGTGATTAAATTGTGGGACCCTTGCAATTGGTGCTGCAGCAACTGAAAATATAGATTAATTCAAAAATGGGTTAAGGGATGTCCTGGAGGACATATTCACCAGTGTTCCAGATGCCACTTCCAGCTCTGAAAAAATGCAAGTCTGTGATTGTTGGGAGGCTGGGTGACAAATCACCCTGTGCTTGTCTCTGATTATACTGTTCTTTAAGCCTCCACTACCAGATAAGCTGGGTTTGGTGGACTATGGGATTGACCTTCAGCCGGACTCGCACTTTCATGGGGAGAAGTGATTGATAACTACACTGTTCTTGTTGTCTTGTGACTTTGATGGCTCTGTGTGGAATGGAGGGTCTTTTTCACATGGTCTATGAAGTTTGAAAAGCTTTTGAATCCTGGCGGAGCATTTGATACAAGAGAGTTTTTAAAATGCAGGTCATTATTGGTCTGTGTTGAGCTCTGGGTAGTGAATATGGATGTATTTCCTCTTCAGAAAGTTCTATTTATGTTGCAATGATGCTGCAGGCCAATTTCTGTATCGTTTCTGTGCATTTATCTTTGTTGATGATGGTTTATTTGAAGAGGTCTGTCTTTATATTGTCAGTGACTTAATGACGAGAATCAGAGCTTTAGGATTTGCAGGAGAAAGGAAGTGCTTGACAGGCACTGCTGAAATGGTTCAGCCAATCTTTCATTTTAACAATAGGGAAATAAAATAACCCAAGTGCAGAAATAGATATTTTTGAAGCAGAGCGTAATGCTCATCAGCATAGATAAACACATAAAGGATTGATGCATTTTAAAACTATGTCAAAGATTCATGTTCAAAAGCCATGTTAAAAACAATTGGAGAGGGCTCGTTTTGCACCTGTTATGTTCCAGAATGGATTAGAAAGGGCTTAATAGGAAAAGGGGTATTGCCTGGAAGTAGGAGTCTAGAATGGCTTTTCACTGCTTGCTTCCCTGCTCTGCCAACTGCATGCCCTGACCCTTTGGGTAAGACTCCTGTGAATGGAGATGGTTTGCTAGTTGAGATAAATTTTGTGTCTAAATTCTGAAACGGCAGGAGTATCAGGAAACAGGAGTGCCACCTCTGCCAAATCAGTGCTCCCAGACTCTCGGATAAGTAGTGTTGAGCTGAACAAAGCCATGCTTCTCTGGGGTGAGCTACAGCTTTAGGAGAAGTTCCCAGTGAGGCTCACAAAGGTTTCAGCCCATCTGTACCTCTGATTACAATGAATATTATGTCATTTTCAGGTATATCATTTCATGAACTAACAGGCACATCGTGCCTTATGAGCTACTCCAGGAGCTCCAGCAAAGACATAAAAAGGGGTTTAATATCAACCTTTTCAAGTGTGTTAACAAAACAGAGCGTAAGAGCATTGATTTTAATGAAGCGGTTGCTTTTTTCCACCCCGACAGCACAGCAAATATTGGCAACCTTGCTTGTGAAAGAAGTGTTATTGCCCAACACGGAGGTACCACTACCAGACACTGGAATTGCTGCATCACTGGGCTTTGTTGCTTCCCAGAGGACAGATACAAGCCTTGTGCTGGAGGCTGTAAGGAAGAGGTGTTGAATTCCATCGAATACCTTGTAGAGTCCCAGCCTGGTCATGTATTCCGTGAAGAGAATTTCAAAGGAATTTTCCCTACCCCACATAGTCTGTTCCCTTGTCAGTAAGAACCTCACTGCTGCAGCATCATCCAGACCTTTTTACTGCTTCAATAATAGCATGAAGTTCAAATACATTGAGTCACTAAACAAAATCTTCCCCTAAATTAGGCTTTCCTTGTTTGCAGCCAGTAGCAAAAGCCTTTCTAGGGCTGCTCTGCAGTTTAAAATATCCATGGCAAAGTCAAGACTTAAGTATTCATGACCTTCTGTTAAGCTTTCCAGGATGTCTGCAGTGAACTTGGAAACCTCTTTCTCTGCAGGAGAACTGTCTATATTTTAGCTGCACCTCCTGCATCAACTTCTAAGGGTTACTGTCTTGGTTCTTGAGGATCTAGTGGAAGGCCAAGAGTCCAAGAAAAAATTCAGCATCAAAACCCAAACCTAATTTTTCTGCTCCCAGATTGCATTGCAAAGGCATGGCCGAGTTCAGCAGGTGAGGTTGCACAAATCAGCAGTGTTCAAGATCAGCTGCTTTTGTAGGATATTTGACAGGAGTTGAGCTCTTTTAAGTCCATGTAAGAATAACTTAAGATATCTTTATAGCCAGGCATTTGAAGGGCTATTCAATTCCACTGGTGGAAGAAATTAAGAATTCTGTCTTTCACAGAGGCTCTCCTGAAGGTAATGAGTTGGTTACATAATTGCATAATTGTTCCTGTTGGATTCTGGAGTGTTTCCCTTCCTCCTTTCTTCCCTCTGTGGTTAATTAAACAACATTATAGTCGTAAAAATTGTTTTTAAGGCAAATGCTTGTTAGGGATCAGAGGAACTTCGTGGGCTGCTGAATGCTATTTGTCTGATTGAGAGACTCCTCACTGATAAACACGTGCTTCAACCTCATCTGAGGTCCACAGAAATCAAGCAGATATTCTGATGCTGTTGTGAACCAATATCACTATTAATAGTTTACATATTACATCTTGTAGGACCCAACAAAACAAATCTCCATGGGAAACTGTAGAAAATGCGGGTGCTTTTGGAAATGAGATTAGACTGCATTAACGCTGACCTACTCAAAAAGCGGTTTGTCTGCCTGTAAGTATTTAAAGAATATCTGTCATTAAGGTATGGTAAAGAGCTGTAGCTGAGTACTTTCTCAGACAGCATTTTTCCCTTGGAAAATACAAATCTACTGAAATATTTCCCATGGTGACTTGCCAGTGTTTTAAATGCAATGTTTTGATAAGGCCAGAAAACGTAATTGAAGCTTTTGTTATCTAAATTAATGGGGAAGATATGAGGTTGATTTGATGTGTCTGAAGTGAAGTACTTCAGGGTTATTTGTTTTGCTTGTTTCATGGAGAATGTATTTGTTTGCTTTGTGCTTGGTAAAAGAGAATGTTTTGAAGTCTGGATGTTTTGCCATTTCCAGCGGAATGGCAACTTCTGTTTTTAAAACAAACAAACAAAACCCCTCTGCTTGGAGGCAGCAAGTTTGCTTGTTCTTTGCCTCTGTGCTCCACACTTGCAACAGAAGAACTAAAATGCTGTTGCTGTTCATGGTTCTTGTCACACAGCAGAGTCTCAATGTTTTTAGAGGAAGAGCAAGGAAAAACCTTGGCTGGATTTGTCAAGCTTTCAGAAAATGTTTTGTGATGTGTTAAACTGAATGACATGCAACCATAGTAATATTTGTTAGAATTAAAGTTTTGAAGAGTAGAAGTTCCCTCAGTATAAAATAGCTGTGAGTGGTAAAGTTCAGGTAATGCTTGCTAAGCCTCTCAATAGCTGTGGTAGGAGAAATTAGCCAAAATTTGAAATGTAATTATAATGAACAGCAAGAAATTCTTCAAAAAGAAAACAGGCATTTAGATGTCTGACTTAAAGGAAACTTAAAAGGGACTGGAGGCCATCTGTGCTTCTGCAGGTCTCACAGATAAAAGGTGAAAGCCTTGATCTTTTACCACTTAAACTAAGTTTGTCTGGCAACTGAAATATTGCACGCTTGAATCCTAGTGCCTCTATTCCGGATGCCATCCCAGTGCAATCAGCCTGGCAGAGAGAGTTTTACCAGGCGACACGAGTTAGGTCAGCTGCATCGCTGCTAATGCGTGTGTAAGTACTGTCAGTGTGAGGGGTTTCTACTAATTGACACGGCCGAAATACACCCTTGGATTCTGGAAATGCCAACAGTAAAAATAATTGTAGTAGATATTTCCGAGAACTGCTCATGACTTCTGGAGTTTTGACTATTGATTCCTGTGTTGAGGTCCCCCTGCGCAGGGGGGTTCAAGCCTTTGAAGGTATTTGCAGCTGGGTTCCCCAAAGCAGTTCTATCTGTGCGTATTTATGTTCCTCACCAAGAAAAGTAGCTTCCAAAAGCTTCCTTGGTGTTTCAAAAGAAAAATAAATCTGTTATGTTGCTGAAGGTCAGTGTATAATGGCGTGACATCGGATGTGACACCACTGCTAATCTAATAAGAGAAAAACAGATGTGGGAAGCTCCTATGATTTCCTGCTTACTAAGATCAGATTTGTTCTGTGATTATGAGTATTTCTTGCCTCCTGGAGATGTGGATGCTTAGACAATGCGCTTAAAGATGCATTTGAGAATTATTAAGAGCTGGTTTGGCATAGTGTCTTCCCTATCTGCTGTTGGTACTAATTTAGTAATGAGATAAATGTTATCCCCTTCAGAAGTAATTAGGACAACTGTTTATGTGTGTGCACATCTCAGACAAATACGAAAATGCTACAGATTTCATAATCTTTGCCTTTTTTCTAAAGACAATTATCTAGGTTAAGCACTCTCTTCCTTGGCTCAGTGGCCGGACTTTTGAACAATGCCTGCCTAGTTTTGCTTACTATTTACTACTTAACATCAGTTACATGTTTCTATATCTAGTGTCCTATTTTTTACACTCGATTGGATTTTTGTTTGAATATTTCCCAGTGCCAAACCCTTACTTATACCTCTGCAGTTAGGAAAGCTGATATTTCTTGTGGTGTAAGTCTGCAGAGACCAGTTTGTTTAGTACTCATGGGGTGCTTACAAACTCTAAAACTCTGTTACATGATGGGTGAGAGAATGGACCTGAAATTTCTCATATTTTTCCGGTAAATTTATGTTATGCAATCATACTTTCCTTCCCCAAAGCCATGACAGGCAGTATATTTATCCTTTCTTGGTGTCTAATAGCATTGCCAATTATCATGAACCTGTAAACAAGCAATGCTAAAGGTTCATTAATTTTAAAACCAAAGTGAAAATGTGGTCTGAGGTGATGTTCTAAAGGATGCCATAAGGGTGGCCAGGTGAGCGTGAAGACACATCAGGGGTTATTAGCAGAATCCCCATAACTCCAATCTGCACAAATGAGTACACCGCAAGCAGATGTTTTACTGCCTTCGCTCAGTGTGGTGCAGCTGCTGTTCAAGCCTTGGAAGTACCAGCTCCTTAGGTTAACAAAGAAATCCAAGGTTGAAGGTAATGATGTCTGAAAATAAACTAGAAATGGCAGGCTGGTGAAAATTAGGCAGGCCTGATTAAAAAGAACATAAGGATCTCTAGCAATGTTTAAATACACCTGCTACCATCAGTTCATTTAAAACCTGGGTTTCTTTGATCCTGTGCCCGCTTGCCCATGTCCCATATCCTTCCCTGAGAACTTCAGTGACATGGTGCGGGTGGGATGGAGCGAGGAGGGATGTAAAGCTGTTAGTGAGAATTACAGCGTAAATCCCCATTGTCTTTGTAGTTCCTTTGTGAACCTGCTCGAATGTCCATCAAATCGATGAAAAGACTGCTCTTAGCTGAGTTCAGGTTGCAACCCAAAAGAACAGAGCTGTTCAAGGTTTGCCTGGATGATTGCGAGTCAAGAATCGAGTGATGCTATTGTAGTCCCAGAGCTTGCCTTTGGCTGCAGCATCGCGGTGTTCATTGAAATGGCAGCACAAAGCACTTCTTCAGGCTTTGACTCTTTTCGTCGGAGACTGATGGGGCACAGATGGCAAATACCGCAGTCCTTGCTTGTTCCAGTGTCTGCAGGGAAACCGTTCTTGTGAGAAAGGGCTGCGGGGTCAGACCTGTGCACTTTTGTAAGATTGAATCCTCAGCTGGAATTGCATCTGCTTCACTCCATTGGTTTTACTTTTGCTTAACAGACCATAAACAATTTGTTTACATAGACAGCTTTTCATCTTCCAGAGTGAATCATAAGCGAGTTCCCTAGGGATCAATCCCTGGTCTGGTTGTTGCTTTTCATTTCTATACCAGGCTTGGATGATTTAGATCATCAGTGTTTCCGTCTGAATTCAAAGGCAGCTGGTTTATGTCCTTTTCCTTGCACAAAGGATCTTACTAAAAATCTACATTATGGATCTGGCAGAATAAGCTTTGCTTTGAAATACTTTGCTATTAACTAGGAAAGAGATGTTATGACCCATGTGCCACAGAGAAGAGAACCCCAGTCCATCAGTGCTAAAAATACAGGTCACTCTCTCTCCAAGAGTCATACTGTAATGGTCCTCTGGCAATAATGATGAGCTCTTACTCTGGATGTACTATTGACTAAAGGGAGAGAGAATGTGTGTTACGGGGGGGACAGTGGCTTACAGACAGAGCTAGAAAAAGATCTGAAATGACAAAATGAGCTGAGGTGATGCCCTAAAGGTGACCAGGTGGGCACGAAAGTGTATCCAAGAGTTCTTAGCTAATAACTGGACTTTTTCTAAGGGTCTGAACATCTGTGCTACAGTGCCACAGGATGAGCTGCAGTTGTAAGCCTCCTGAGCAGGGCAGCCTGTGGTGTAGGAGTATCTGGAACCAGAGGGAATTGAAGAGACCCTCTTTTACCTGCAAAGTCTTATGCCCAAGGCATGACTCGTTTATAGTCACCTCCACAGTAAATTACAGAGGAAGCGTGAACATGATTCTCACGAGTCTCAGGTCAAAATTGCTGGCTGTGTTTCAAAGGCTTTGACTTCCATTTTAATTTTTATTTTTTTTATTTACTTTTTACAGTTTGATATCTCTGAGTCAGTGCACTTGTGTTTGTATAGTTATGCCCCCAATGGCTGAAGGTTTCCAAAATGACTACCAGCTGTCCATATTTCACATATCATTAGTTATTTAAGACCTAATGTCTCCTTCTTCCAGAGCCCTAATAACATATGAATCTTGATTAAAAACATTTCCCTGGAAATGTTAGTGTTGGGGTGATTTCCCTTGCTCAGTTGCAGAGGGGTAACAAAGATTAATAGACCATGATGTTAGTATTAACCTTAGAGGAAAGCAGATGCTGCAGCTACTTAGTTGTGAAAAATACTGGATAAAGTAGTGTGATTATTCTTTGCAACTACACCAAATGTACTTAATTCAAACTAAGTCTTAGAAGGTACTGCTTTTTCCTGTCACGTTGTTTATTTAAAAAATTACTTTGGAGCAAATAATTCATTACCTTCTCGCCTTGCATTTGGTGATTGCTTGTAAAGAGAGTCCACTTTGAGAAGCAGTTGGCTTTTTCCTTCATTACATATACATAGACCCAAAGAATTTTTTATACTCCAGTAAACATAATTTGTATTTCACGACGTTTTATGAGTTTCTCGTTGTATGAATGTCTTAAAATGAATTTATAAATAATTTTTATGGTTCAGTGAGAAAAGCCGTTAAGGTGTTTAAAATGTTTGGAAGTGCAGGAGTTGAAAGAGTAGTTTGAAATATATGGTGCAATGGGAGTTGAGAGCTGTAAAAAATGCTGTTGTAGTTTAGCAAAGAAATCTAGAGGGCTTTGACAACAAATTGCTAAAATTACTAGGTGTAGAAATCGTGTAGAAGAGAATTTAAAGATGAAAGAACATGACCAACACTTAGTAATAACAGCACAGTGTTCATTTCCTCATTGAAATCTCTTTAGATCAAGCTAAATGTTACATACGTTCTTAAATGTTAAAGTAAATATGTGCAGGTCTGCAAATAATCTAGCTGGTAAGGCATTATCAACAACTCTTCCCCTTCCCTTCCCTCTCCCAACTGTTTAGTCTGAGAAATGCCACGTGTGATCCTGCAAAAATCTGATACTGGGACTCCAGGCTACCTGGGAACTCTTCATTACTCTGGACAGCAGAGCATCTAAGAACTGCTGTATTATATGGATCCTGGAATCTCAGAGAAGAATTTCCGTTTATGCATTTCTTTTTTCTCCTCTAACATGCAGAACGTTGTGCTAAATTCATGGGAAATGTGTTTAAGTTTAGTGAAGTAGGAGTCTGTGCTGAACTATACTTTCCACAATGAATTGCTCAATCACCTTCATCTGGAAGAAGAACAATTAATACCAGATCTAATTGGCTTACATGTCCCAGGGTAAGGTTTCTTAGCTCTATTTTTGTATGGTATTTTTTATTAACTTAGAATGAGCATTTGTGCATATAAATATCAATGCAAACGTGTGCAAGTGTTGTGATATATGTGTACAGCTGCCATGCTCTTCAGAAAGGGATTTTTGTTTCACTCCGGTTGCTCTCGCCAGCTTGTCCTGGGGAATGTGCTGGCATCAGCCAACAGTCAGAAGAGGGACCGCGGCTGCAGCACATACACAAATGCCTGGATTCAAAATGATCCCTACTCTTTGAATCCCATTATATTAGATGATATTTCTAGATACTGTTTATTTAGTCATCTGAAGTAAATTACTCAATCTCTTAACATTATTCCAGTCACCAACTAAATGATTACATTGCTAATTAGCAGCCTGGGAGTATCATGTAGTGTTAAGACAGCTAGTTTTGATAAAGTAGGAGTGTTGAGACTAGCAGAAGAGGTGCTGTCATCAAGCATAGCCATGTTTACTCTCAACAAAGGCCTTTTTCAGCATGTCTATGTAGTGTATTTATACTGTGTTCAGGTTTGTTTGATGGTCTTGGAAGACAAGATCACCTGCATTTAAAAATGGTAAATAAAGCATAAAATCTAGTTATTTATTATTTCAGATGTTGGTTGTGGAGGAAATCTGTAACTGATAGAAAACAAACTGGGTATTTCTAGGCTACTGCTAATAAACTGATGGGGAACTTTAATCTTCTTGGGGATTAAAATGTCATAGTTCATAAGGAATCTTCTTCATGTAACTGCGTAAGTCAAGCTGTTAATTTAAATAAACAAACAAAAACCCCAAACACACAGAGAAAACCAGCAACCTAAACCCAAAAGCGTTTTCTGCAGAATATTTCCCCACTAGAAAATGATGCAAGAAATACATCAGTTTTGACAGTTTTGTTGTAAAGCAGAGAATCAGAGAGTGCCTAATGGTTCTGATCTAGCCTCTTGACCTCCCTCTTATCGTATCTCAGGTTTTGAGCTGACTCGCGTGTGCAGACATTTAGAAGTACAGGTTAGCTTATGGTCTCTCATTGAAACTGTCAGTGAGTGTCTGGGTAGGCTTTTTCTGTAAGGAGACACTTCACTAAACAATACATCTTACAAGCATGTAGGGATTGCCATGGAAACAGTTCTTTTTAAATTAGAAAACAATTAGATATTAAAAACCCACATAATCTATCACCACGTAAATTACTGCCAAGAGGAAGGTAGTGATTTAAGCATCTTCATTTCCAGGGGTTAAAAAAATAGTTCAATTCATGTTTTAACCTTTAATAGTTTCTCTCCACTTTCCTGAAATTACATCACCTACAGAAGAGGAGGATGGAGTAATGGCTTCAGGAGATGTCTCCTGCCCAAGGAGGAGCTATGTGGCATGATCAGAAGTACTGGGGTAGATACTTGTTTGCCACAAATCCATCATTATCAACTGGCCGGCTGGACTCAAACCAAGCGACTGCATTTGGATACGCCTAAATGCTTCGGTATCCTGCTGAAATCAGTAACTTAATGAGAATTAAGGGCTTTGCCCTTTTCAAGTTGAGGGAACACCTGAGTTCTAGATCCACATGCATTTTGGGAAAGGTGGACAAAGACAAGTTTGTTTTTTTTCTGGCAGAAAACTGTATAGCTGCAGGATGGCATTTTTCAGCTTTTCATTATCATTACGCAGTGTGCTTTTAAAACCTGGTGCAGCATAGCACAAGGAAATGGGCTGTGATTTTTTACCTGTAGCGTTTAGGTCCTTTAGGACATATTTCTTAAGAGATACAAGGAAGAAGAGTCAGTTAAAACAACTGGTGTCAGGTTTTTATGAGAACTGGTGCATTTACTTTCCTGAAAATACTTCAGGTTTTAGTTTCAGATTACATTCATGTTAAATGATCTACATGGGGTTTTGAAATAAGGTAACATCCTAGTGCAGGACAGGAACCTGGTTCTGTATTGCTCTTGCACTGCACCTACAGACACAGCTGAAATCTCAGTGAAACGAGGTGGGGGAGAGGAAAAGGCTTGCAGAAAACCCAACCACCCACCTGGATTTCACTGCCCTTACAATTCCCCCGCTGAAGCTACGGTAAGAGGTGTCAGACTAGTCAAACATGCGGGCTCACTTTCACTTGAGCTACATGAATAAATTATGTGATAAGAAAATGCCATCTAAGGCTCTTGACAGCATCTTAGTGCCTTTGGTTTAGCAAAGCCCTGTTTGCATTAGCAGTTACTGAATCGGTCTCTTGTGGCCTGAGCTGCTCCTTCAGTATATGAAATGTTTCTTCAAAGAAGTGGTTGGTGTAATCTAGAGGAGTAAGATTTTTCTTGATTCGGTGATGCTCCTCCTTCATTTTAAACACAGGAGTGAGCCTAACAACTTCTGAGACTTAAAGAATATGCTTATACTTTATATTGAAATGCTATGTTAAATAGAAAAGGGCTAAAACACTTGCCAATGTTTTGATAATTTGAGAGCTATTAAAATAGTTTTCCGAAGAATGAATCTACAGCTTCATCTTCAGTACTACATTGACAGGGTGGGCAAAGCCCATGTCTCACCCTGCTCTGTTTACAGTGTTACAGCTGAAAGAAGGGCGAGTGCCCTGTCTCCTGCCTTCAGACAGCCCCTCGCACACTTCCACTGCTTCGCTGTCGCACACTGTTGTCCTGACACTGGTTCTGCAGACTCCAGGAGGGTCTAATTTGCCTGGCTGTATTTTGAACTGTGGACCCTAAAGTGTTGCTGAATAGCCTGCTGTGCCATGGATGACAGCAACTTCGGAGACTTCCAGCAAACGTGACAAAGGGTACACTCTGAGTAATGTCCTTCCCATTGCAAGACCCTTGAAATGTAAAAAGGAAAAGTACAGGGCTTGTCACAGGGGCAGAAAATCTTAATTTTACCAGACTTGTGTGCCTAGCTGAATAAATGATCGTCTACTAAAAAGATGGGACTGGATCCAATGGGTGGTTGATCGTTATGTCTAAGGCCTTAACATCCTGCAAAAGGTGCCTTGCTAGGGTGGTTCTATCATGCGGCCCTGTGGTCTGAACACAGTAAATGACCATATTTGGGAATGGAAATAATTGCTTGTGGATTTGTGAGCTGCAACTACAAATTATTTCCTGTGCCCCTGTTGTCAGAAGAAACTGTTCTCTTATTTCCAGCTGAGACACCCTTTATGTTGCTAGTGCTGTCTGCCATGATTAGACAGAGTACTCACTAAACCACTCCTTGAAGTCGTATTTAGGTAGAAATGTCCGATTCCATTTTGACTGAATTGGTGTCCTGTAATGATAGTGGCTTTGGTCTAATTAAAGACAACAAACACACCCACACACCTAACCAACATACTGCTAGTGACTAATCTTTAGTAGGAAATGATCGCTTTGTCTTTCAAAAACTTTCACTGGGTGGCTTCTGAAGTATTTTATTTTCTTTAATTAAAAGACTTTGAAGTTTTTGTGTAGGAATTTAGTTGTTTTGCAAATTCCTTGCAGGGTTTGAAAACTTCTACCTCGTTTTCTAGGATGTCTGTCTGTGACCAACGCTTGAAAAGGAGAGGTTTTCTCAACTGCTGGAATTCCACAGCAAATATCAGTATGAATAGAATTAGAATTTTTATGTATCACCACCCGTCTCGTCTGCTGTAGGTAGGCAGCAAAATGCATGTGCTGGCTAATGGTAAAATGTCATTGCTCTGTTGTAAGCACTAGTGGGTATAATCCAGATGTGGGGGTGATATTTTGCCTGCTAGAACTTGGTTTAGAAAAGGGCATGGAGAAAGAAGGGGGAGGAAAAGGGTGTTCTGTGAGCTGGAAGTGAAAGTTTCGTCTGCTCTGGAAAACTGCTGTTTAAGTGATGTTGGTGTAATTGAATGGCACATTTCTACTTCAGCATTAGAGAAATTGGTATAGAAATGCTTCTGACACAGCTAGCATGTCCCTGTGGGCACAGGTGCTGCTACTTTGGTAGAAGGCATCTTCATGACTGGAAGCGCAAGTGCGTTGAAGCTGTGTTTTTACAGATAAAGGTTGATAAAGGTTAACGTAACTGTGCGGAACCATTCAAATGACAGTAATGGCACGAACTCCGAATAACAGCAGAACCACTTCTGGTTTTTATTAGAAGGCAGCACAGAGGCAATTTGTTTCCCAAATTCCCTCTCCTCCCATGGCAGGAGGCATTCATTACCTCTCTGTCGCATCCTTGAGAGCGGATCCCTTCTGCTTAGGAGCAGTTGGATTGCAGGGGCATCTCTGCCAGCCTTGTTTCAAGGACAGGGGAGTTGTAACTAAGCTAAAGCTGGTGGTGGTGACATGCTGGCATGAAATATGAGGGGGTGTGCTGCTGCCTGTGATCTATGTAAAGCAGGTCTTAATATACGTCCACCTCTTCCTGAAAACTCATGTCGATAAGGAAGATGAAAGGTCCTCCACTAAACCTGCCACTCCTTAAAGCGAGAGCCTCCATTTGCAGGACGGCCTTGCTGAATGCATAACTTCTATTTTGACTGGTGATCCTGTGTTGGTGTGTTTGGTGTTTGTGTCGGGTTCTTTTCAAGCGAGCAGAAATATGTAAGTGGTATTATTGATAAAGGCTCCTACATCTCTTTCTTTACCCCTTCTCCTCCACCCAGTGTCCGGTAGCACATGAAGTTTCCATCTTAATTATTCCTGACATTTTCTCCAGGATGCTATTGATCCACTTCAGGGATTTGCAGTTTAACATGCTAGTCATTTTTATTGTGTGGAAATGTGCACTGAATAAACCCATATAGGCTATTTTTGTTGTAAACTATTTAATTTTGGATGATTGCATCAACATGCAGGAAAATTTTAATAAGCTAATAAAGTTTAAATTGAAATATCCTGTAAACACTGCACTTGAAGGATGGTAGCAAGTGTGGTAGGCTGAGGGTCTGCTATTCTTAATTGGGATAGCTGTATAAGGAAAAAAAATGTATTCTGAGTATTGATTTATAAAGATACTCTTGGTGTAACAGAGAAACTCAAATTATGTCAGGAGGTAATCTGAAAGTGTACAACAAGCTTTTTACCCTCAAGTCAGTCTTTTCTGTTCCAAAGTATAGATAAAAATCTAAAAATAATACTACAATATTATGGTGCTAGCTAATACATTATTTTTTTAGGGCAGTTCCTGCACAAATGCTAGCTTAAGGAAATTATGGCATGCGAGAAGTATTTGAGTCAGTATTAAAATAGTCAGGTCTCCTGATTGGATCACCAGGATGCTGATGTTCCTAGAAGTAAATGAATTAAGTTGTTCCCTTTCAAAAGTCTAACATGTCTGGAATGTAACGAAGCAAATGTTCTGTTTTCTTTTAAAAAATAAAATAAAGCAATGACGAAGGGAATGATTGAAACCAGGCTCATAATTCAGCCTGTGTCACACTGCCCCATGCTTCAGTTCTGGGTAACCGGCAATATCTGTGCTGCTTGACTGTACATCAGATAATGCTGGTTGGCCTGGTGACTGCTGCTGGACCAAATGTGTGTTGTGCTCTGCTTGTTTCCTTCAGTGGAGATCCTCGGTGTGGGCCATCTTCTTTATACGCTTCTAGGAGGCTTGTTTCTGAGACTGGTTTTCATTGATTCAGGAAAAAAAAGAAAATAAATCCAATCTTTAAAAATGGATTATATGAACTCTTCACAGGATTTTATTGCATGAGCTGTTATTATTAATTAATAGCTACAGAAACAATATATTTGGGGAATAGAAATAATATCACTCAGGTGATACAGTGAAGCAACAAAGTACGCATGTTAAAGAACAGATATAGAAGTTTTATAGCTTACGTAAAAGGCGGGGGGAATCTAAAGCCTTCAGGAATATTACAATTGCCTCATGTACAAAGAGTGTGCAATTAAATAAGCAATTAGTTATGGATTATTCACTCAGCTTGACTGTTGGATATTTGAGTAGCACGTTAACCTTGAAATGACTGCTTTTATAGCCCTTATTGTTCACTAATAAATTAGATCTGCATTAAAAAAAACCCTTCCTGGGCTTGATCTTGCAAAGAAATTTTGCTGCTGCTTGGTGTATCGCAGCTGGGAGACTGAGGCATCGCAGTGGTACGAGCTGGATGCACATACGGAAGATGATCTTCCCTGCCTAAAATACTTTTAAATAACCAGGGGGTGAGTGGGAGGGGAGAAGAGACAGGGCACTTTCCTTTAAAAAGGGCAAAGCTTTGCAAAGAACTTAAAGGTCAATTGTTTTTTAATCAGTCAGTCTCTATAAAAGCTTAAAACCTTCCTCTGGATCTCACTGAGTCCAGCACCCAAATGCAAGTGTCCCTTCCCTGCCTCAAACTCATCTGATTATTAAACAAAATGTGTGCTGAACACATTCAACTGGTTTGGATTTTCAGTGGCACACTATCCCGGGTATAGGTGTGCTCCCAGGCTGGCATCATATGCCTGTGTAAATTGGCAGTAACTGGAGAGTATTTTATAAATTGAGTGTAATTAGATCAGATTTGAGCTAACTTCTTTCTGAACAGCGAATGTATGTACTCCATCCACTTTATGCTGTCCAACAGCAAAAGTGATGTTCAGCTTCTGTGTGTTGGCACCTCATTTTTCCTCCAGTCTTGTCTAACCAGGTAATGCATTTTTTCTTTCTTGTTCTCAGCTACCTTTCATTGCCTGATACATATCTGCTTGGTATCCTTTTTCTCATTTCAAGTTAAATAAATGGGAAAAGGAGGAGGTAGTTCAGAGATATTGGTTGCTGTCACAAACACATGTGCGTATGTCCTGTTGCCTAAATCCGTTATTGCATTACCCTGGTACAGACCGGTATGGTTCCGTCTGACTGCACAAGCTAAACAACTGAAGGTGATTGCTATTAAATGCCTCCTTGCATTTCTCCATACAATCCCTCACCAAATAAATTCCAGATGCAGTCAAACAAAATCTAAAGCGAGCACAGCCGAAGGCAATGAACTGTGCAGAACAATGGCTACAACACGTAGCTAAAAAGCCCAGAACCTTCCGTGTGCGACCGGCTCACGATGCGATGTCTGAGGGCAGGCTGCTGGAAACAGCGGTGTTTGGCATTGTCTGCTGTTTGCCTTGGCGCTGACGCCCTGCCCTTCTCAGCAGCTGATACCGCTTGTGATGGTGCTCATCCTCTTTTTACCAGGCGTGATCGCAGTGGTAGCAGTCGTGTTTCTTCGTTTGCATTATTCGTTGATAGAGGGAACACCACAGACGAGAATGCCCCTTCTTTTGAAGACTCATCATTGTTTGAAGTGCTGATGGAATGATATTCTTCATTACTGTATTTGTTACCACATCAGAATGAGGGGAGAAGCAGCTAACCAAGCCCTAGATGATTTTTTTCTGGTTTCACCTTCAGATTCTTTTTCAGCATAATGACAGAGCAGTGTATTACACCGAGCAGGAGAGATGTAACAACACAGTTACTCAGCAGAAAGAAAAGCCGAAGAAAACCACACCCTTCTTGTGGAAAAGAGTTGGTTTCATCTTGCCATTTTAATGCTGATCAAATAAAGTAGTTTCTCATTAGACACCACATTCTCTTCAGTGATCTGATACAGGGGCTAATACTTTTCTTGGCAGTACTTAAAACCCAGGGCAAGCTCCTTGGCTGTGGCATACTGGCAAGGGTTGTTCCTCCTAGGGATTAGTGCGGTGATAGCTTGTTCAGAGATCCAGCCACAGGGACCATGTGGATCTCCAACTGAAACACACAGTACGCTTTACGCTTAGGAACGTTTTACGGATATAGGACACGTTAAGACTTCTACTACCTGCTCTTAATTTTTTTCTATAGTCATCACAAGTGTCAGAGTGGGAAGAGATAGAAAGTCTATTTAGCATTTTCTGAGCTCTACTAAAAAGAAATAGGTCTAGGCAGACAGATCCCCCTGTCCACCAATAACTGATCGCATTAGAAATTGAAAATGAAGTTTTCATTGCTTAAAGGCGGAAAGCTGGTATCTGAACTCAAAATAAATCAGAAATATTAATGTATTCAAGAAATGAGCTTAATGATGTATTTAAAAACTATTAAATTAATGTTTCTCATTAGTGGCACAGCCTAATCATTCTTTGCAAGCAGGGAGAAGAAAGTAAAGCGATGTTGTAAAAGATCAAATAGTGATTCAAAATTAATTAATCCAGCATTATATAAATCAGGTAGCTTCAATAAAAATACTAGTTCAGTGTTCAGTTCTTTCGGGCAAAATTAAAAATAAAAAATGCCTTAATTAGTGCCTTTTCATTCAATCCAGCTGACCTATTTATTTTTAATTGAGCTACAGGGTGCTAAACATTCTGTGAATGTGATAATTGCAGTAGTAAACTTTTTAACATTTCCCTCTGGACTTAATACCTTGTTTTCTGGAGAATATCTCAGAACAATGGAGAAAATTGGTACCTTGTTGTGCTGGGAGTTGCTGTTCTGCTGCTTCTTGGGTTGCTGACCTGCTTAGTGCTGTGTAAATACCTCGTGGCTCTTGTTCCCGCATCTTTGCTTCGAATATACCAACATTTACTTGGCAGGATGTGGTATGGGAACTAGTTAAAAGAACTGTTTGAATGGACAGTAGCGCAATAGATGGTGTTGTTAATAATTTGTGAAATTAAAAACTTGATGTGCTTGACAACTCTTTTAATGTACTATTACATTTTTATTATATTTATACCAATATACCTTTTTATTCTGATGTTTTCTTGCAGTTCTAGAAGTAGACCTGTTGTCCTGAAACAGTTTCATTATCAATAGATAAAGGAGAGAGGGAAACCAGATCAGTAGACGGAGGGAATGAAGGGACTGAGATCTTTTCATGAACCTCCTCATATGCACTCAATAATGTTATTGTGGCCAATGACGTGAACTGGAGCTCAACGACTGGTATTGTTGTTAAACTGGTATTTCCCACTGCTTTTTTACTACCGTTCTTTCTGGAGATTCAGATTTACTGAATTTTCCAAACACTAATCCCCAGAAATGATTTTCAGCGTTGCAGTCTGAAGAATAGCTCCCTCAAAATAGGCTCTTCTCAAAGCTTTCGCACAAAGAATTAAAGCTAATCTGAATGCCCAATGCTGAGGCCTCGAGTATTAGCATCACTTTGGCAGCTCTTAGGTGAGGTTGTGAAAGCGGCTTTGTAACAGACTGTCTGAGAAAATATTAAAAGCCCAGATAAGATTTATGCAGTCCCTGCGGTGGTTTTTAATGAAGATAAGTTAGGCGCCTAAGCCTCACGTCAGTTCTGATTCTGGGGAAGGTAAGAACATCCTGAGCCTGCCTGACTCCTCCAGTGCTTAAGCATGTGTTTAGCTGCTAGCGTGCAAGAAGTCAGTTTGTATTATTCACTCCATTTAAAGGCTCGGCATCTTATAGAATTGAACCCATAGATCTAGTTCATTCTGCGACAGATATTTACTGCTGGGTCATAAAAGTGATTCCATCTGGCTGACGACATTTGTAGGCTCCCTGAAATGCCTGTCCGCTCATACACATGACAAACAACTTCTGCAGGTAGAATGACCTGTAACAGGAAGAATAAAAGCAGCAACCAAACATGAGTTGGGTTTTGGAATGTCTGGCTATTTTCTGCCTCCTGTTCTGACTAGGATGGCTTATATCAGCTGATGTGGTGAGAAGAAATGCTATAAAAGGCTGAAGTCTGGGAATCTTCAGCTTCATGTTAGACCTAAATTTATAGCTTGAGCACCTAAATATCCATTACCAGTTCCCCAATATTTGAAAATCACAAACCAGGAGCTCTCAAAATAATGAGAGAGAAATTATTTGTGAAATACCTAATTGTCTTCTGCTCCATAAGCCTTAAAGCCTCATTGGCATCACATTTTCAAGTTTTGGCCAGCATCTTCAAATATTTTTTAACTGAACAAAACTTGTATTCTCATACATTCTAGCAGCAGTGGTTTGAGGATCACTTTCCAATGATACAAATCGTAAGAGCTGACAATGCCAAAGATGAGGGTTGACTTTCCTGAATATGCAGAACAACCTGATTGCCCCTGTCACATTAATATGTAGATGCATGCACACACATTTTGTAGACCAATAGTCCGAAATGAAACCAGAGCTTACTACCTAATTTTAGGTAAAAGCAATGGGAACGTATAGTGAACATAAATTCCCTGGAGACTTACAATAGAGCTGCTGTTGTCCTGAAATTGTGCACCATCACTAGGTGGGAGACAGTGTGCTGACGACAGTTACTGGTCTCTGAAAAATAACCTGGTCCCATGCAGAAGAGTCTGACTGTTGAATTCTCATGGGTACGTGCAGAGCAAGTCCTGCTCTCCTCCTGATCACCCTTTTCCTTTCTCAGACAGTCCCACAAAGCTGCTGGTTGCCTGTAAAGCAAACCAAGGCTGTCAAGTTCTGAAGTCACCACTCCTTGCCAGTTTTACTGCAGTTATTCTTTATGCAAAGCATCGTTAAGGAGTTATTCAAACAGCTGTAATGGAGATGATTTTTCCGTAGCTGAAGGAGCTACGGACTACTAGAGCGCTCCATACAAACTGAGAGCACCAGTCTTTAGTTCATAAACCGTATACAATTAAAGAGTTAGGTGCTCCTAGAACAGCAGTGTGCTCTCCCCAGTACGCTTGGGGGTGGAAACAAAGGAGTACAAACAAGGAACAGCTTGAACAGAAGCTGCAGAAGATAGCAATTCTGAGATCTGGGGGAGCTCTGCATACTAGAAGATGATCGAATGCTGAAGGAGGTTAAAGCTCGGCACTTCCTCGTTTGGCCTCGGCTTGTGCAGAGCATTCGGTTCAGGTCTGTGTGGCATTCCTGGAAATGTCTCTGAGCATCTAACAGGGGCATTTGGGAAATTCAAAATGAAGTTTAGCTGCACTCAGAACTCAGCACCTATGTTTCAGGCTGACTTGAGAGACAGCTGTTTAGTTCTCAGACTTACCATGCCAAGTGAATTTGCAATAAAAAACTTCATGGTTTATTGATTTTAGAGATGGATATGGACATAAATACTGCTCTAATTGTTTTAAGTTTCCAGAACTGCATCTGAATTTCAAAGGTGACCCAAGACCTCTGAAAGCCTTGTACTCAACACCATGAACCTGAATATGACTCAAAAACTTTATAGGGAAGACCTGTATCAGTTTGAATGGCCAGGTTTTGCTCTTAAAACCTCTCTACTGCTTATAATGCTTTAGAAGTGTAGGATTACGTGATCTCACACTAGGTAAAAGCGTACCGAGGAGCTGAGATGGAGACAGCTCACATTGTGTGCTGTGTGATCCTACAGACCTTATCTGAGGTAGCACCTTTGAAATGGACGGAGTTAACCCAGGTCTTCATCACAGTAACACAGATCCACAAGTGGTCTGAATGTTCACCATGTAACACACTAAAATCTGAGGTTCTTCTCCTGGCACCAGTTACTGCTAGACTGAAGTCATTACAGTCTGCTTTACAAAGGTAATGTAAATGAATTTAGATATGGATTCCATTTTCAAATGCTCCAAAGCTTTGTGCAGCCGCTTCAGTAACCCACTATAGGATTTTGGTTGGATTTCTGTAATCTGATTGAACCTTAGTTTAATTCTTTTTTTACCATTTAAAAATGCAAATGAACAGATAATTGCATCTTACTTAATGAAATCTGTATGATGAGTTAAACCTACGTGTTTGTCGTGATTTCTGTGAAGCCCTGAAACTCCCTCTCTAATACTTTCTTATGGTGTAGATGTCTTTTACCAAAGTAGCTGAATATATTTTCACTGTTGAGATATTTTCCTTCCTAACACCCCTGGGAAGAAAGGGCTGAAGAAACTAAGTGGGTCACACAGATTTGTGCTTTTGCTTTCCCAAAAGCCCGTAGGAAGCAGATGCTGTACCCACGCACTTTTCAAAGTCTCTACTCACATGGCTGGGTCAGCGCTCAAACTTTAGGGCTTTGTGGGAGAGCTGAGAAGGAGGGTCCTGGTTCCTTAGGGCCCCCATCCTGAAGTACAGGGCCACGCTTCCAGATGTAGGAGACTGTTGTAAGGCTGTTCGACTTACAGGACTACTTTAAAAAACATGGGAAGACTTATCCTTTCTGCAGGCATGCTTCTAATTTAAATAAAAGGAATAAATCATCCAAGAATGAAATGCTGTTTGTTCTTTGTGAAAGCTTAAGAGAGCATTGCCTGTCTCTCTTATTTCTCCTGTGTAATTGCTGTATTTCTGGAGTTTCTGTAAAATTCTTTCATTCTTCTCTGCTGAGGGATTTCTTACAAAGCTTCAGTCTTAGCAGTGTTTTATTCATGATGCTTTAAAGGTATTTTGTTGTGGACAGCTCATTCTTAAATGATAATGCAAATAAATTGAAATCTCTGGTTGCAAGGGCTCTGTCCTGGAGGGCTGCTGTAACAGATCATAAAAACCTAATTTCCAAAGCTCTCCAGAATGTGTAAATAAACAAGGGGGCAGTTCAGCCAACAGTTCTGAAAAGTTTACCCTCTATCCAGTGCGTGCAATTATTAACTAGAGAAAGATGATTTGACCCTGGGTCAAATCATAGCGTAACTTCAGGCTGACACCGTCCCCCCTCGGCTTGGCTCTGCAAGGCAGAGCAGCCCTTTCTCACTCTGAGCTTAATTACAGGCTCCTTATCCAGGGAATTCTAAGAAATTACTTTTGAAGGGTTCAGATATGGTTTCAGTGTGTTAATAAAGAGCTAATCACCTGTTTAGGATTAGTGATTAAAGAAGTGTATGAAACTAAAGCAAACTCTTTTATTCTAGGATAGTTGTTTCTGTTTGGTTGTTAAAGAATATCTATTTCTCTCTAAATTCATGTCCGACTGTAACCTTGAATTAACTTTCAAGTGTAGATAACCCCTTAGATTAAGGTATTTTCTGTCTGGAAGGGGTGGAGGGAAGAAAATGAGGTATATAGATAAGGACTAATACAGTCTTACCGTAAGGTTAAACAGGAGGGAGACTGGAGCCTGGCCAGAGGAGTGGGAATACCAGGACGGCTCAGCATCTAGAAAATCCCCATTACAGTGTCGTAGGTACAACAGCTTCCTTGATGGTTTTAAACCAGTTTTGTTTCTTGTGTCGCTCTGAAGCTCCAAGTAGCTGCAGATTTACAGCAGCATGATACATTTCTATATGTTATTATATTAGCTAGAGAACTGTACCAATATACAGTCTGTTAGGTCCAGGCGCGGTTAAGGATTAATGAGTGGCCAGGCAATCTGTCATTTTGATGAATATCAAAACTTCATGCACACAACTAAAGCGTACCCCAAGGGCTGGCAGAAAATGGCTGGTATCTCCCATAGCCCATTATGGGACTTTCTCGCCCCACTCCAAAATAAGAAATGAATTCCATTTTGTTTCTAGTAATCACACATCATTTCACTTCAAACAATGTAGCAGATATTTAATACCATAATTACAGGGTATGCAAAATATCAATCACTGTCCAACTCAATTTGATTACACACCTATTGCTTTAGTGACAGGGCCCAGCTATGGGTGCCCACCTGGAGGCAGTGAAGTGAAAGTCAGGCTTAATTTGATTGCTGTTCAAAAGGAAAATAAATCGCAGTAGATATTGGGATTTAGTGTTCTCAGCACTAGAATTTAACATAAACCAGAGCCTAGACAGGAATTCAGCAGGCATTTGGCTGCGGACACGACTGCAGGCACAGCAGGAATAGGCAGAGTATCAGTTTCAGGAACAGCTGCAGCGGGTAAGCTGACTCAGATGACCCCATGAAATCAGTTGATCCCCACTGGTTTTATACAAAGGCGACTGCGTGGCATTGGTTTGCTGCTTGGGAGGAACCAGAACTTGAAGTTGTGTGCTGCTCGGTGGTACAGCAAGGCTTTAGGATGTATCTGCTATGATAACAAATGGATGGGAGGAAGTCCTGCCTGATTATCCTTTATTCCAATTAGCCTTTC
>Ga0065711_1030015_pt1 | contig 34064 bp, 22 predicted proteins | sample Hoacrofraction12_FD_59098 | JGI IMG/M metagenome (GOLD analysis project Ga0065711, IMG submission 59098) | Hoatzin crop microbial communities from Cojedes, Venezuela - Epithelial fraction 12 v2 (version 2) | ecosystem: Host-associated > Birds > Digestive system > Esophagus > Crop | place...
AAATGCCTGAACTGGATTATTCCTTTTTTTTTTCCCCCCCCCCCATGCCAGAACCCTGCATTTGGATGACTGAGTGCTCACAATCAAAAGCACAGCAGCAGCTTGTGGTGCTCTGAGCTGCCCTAAAACTTATGCTCCTCCGGTCCTCTCGAGAGAGCAGAGAAGGAGAGGAAGAAACAGGCTCCCAGCCCCAGAGCTTCCCCAAAAGGCAGCTTGCGGTCCTTCCTCGGTGACACCCAGCTCAGCGGGAGGGTCGCTGGACATCTGTAGTTCTTCCCACTGTGCACTAGATGCCACTGCGCAGACTGTTTTTAGCGTCCAAACAGCCATGGTGTTTTCTCAGGCAGCCACACTCTGCCTATTAGAGGTCCCTCGTTACCACTGGCTTGGAAGTTCAACATGCTTCGCCTAGCTAAAATCCCGTCAGTTAGGGCAGGACAGTCATTGTTTTACAAATGGGAAACTAGCGTAAAGAGACTTCAGCATGATTTTACTGTGTGTTGGGTATGGCTGACAGAGCATGGACTTCAGCAGCAGTCACCTGCATTCACCACCAAAGTCCCATTGAGCAGACTTGCTGGCTCTCTCCCCCTGCCACTGTCAAAGCCAGATACAAGACCAACCCGGAGGCAGAGTGGAGAGGATGGGGAACACTAGTGGCAACAACAGCAATGTGACTAGCTATTCACAAATAAATTCAACACTTTATGCTGGTTCCCATGGCCAACCTCAGTTTCTCAACCTGCTATTGCCTGCTCAAGCTCCTAGGCATCTCCTCAGGAACCACCTCCACAGCTCTCACGGCCAGGCACCCTCTTCCCTCTGGGCACATCTCCATATTCCTTCAACAGCAAAACTTTCTGGTGATGAGGAAGGAGAAGCAGCAGGAGAGATTTCCTGGGAAGGCTGGAGAGTCTTCATCACTCAAGGTTTTTACAAGTAAGTTAAAAGCGGTAGAAGGTGTCCCCAGATTATGACACCCCCCCCATTTCAAAGCAGCTGTATCACCTGGGATAAAGAGAAGCTACTACTACTTCTAGTAGCTCCACAAGGCAGATAAGGTGCTGGGAACGTCTGCAGTACACAATCTCTTCCAGCCATACTTTCCTTTGATTCTGGGAATGGATATACAGATTGTGGAAAAACATCAGTTGTTCCTCCTCATAGCAGATCTCCTGACAGGACCCTCTGTCTGACCCAGACACAGCAGCTTGCCACTGCTGAATCCAGCAAGCCCAGATGCCTTCCAGCATGCCCTCCCCCCTCCGGTTCTGCCCCTGTTGGACTCTGGCATGAACCTACTCCTGAAAGACCTGCTAAGCCTTGTGCATCTCCTTGTCCTACACTTGACACAGTCAGTAGTGGAGCATGTTGACCGCTAGCTGAAGGTTACACAACATCTGATTTATAACCTGTAATATAGCTCACTGGAAACAGCTGTTTACAGTTGTGAGTGACACAGTGCCACAGGTACTCTGAGGGCCAGTACCGTCCCCTCCATCTGCTACAGCAAAAGTGCATGAGCCCTGGCTGAAGGGGGCAGCTTTAAGAACGCTAAGTCCTGCCTTCTACTTTCCACCTCCCAGCACAATTTAAGCTCTTGGTTTGGGGACAGACCAGAAAACACAGCGATGTGTTAACTCGGTGCCAAGAAAAACAGCAGCATCCCAGCATCAGCCGTGAGCATCTGCACACCTGCGCGGGTTTATGTTCACTCTGCCAAGTGAGCTCATTCGCAAATTCTGTTTCTACAGCAGATTTTACTGGCTTTCAGAAGCCAAGCAAATAAAATTAAGGACTCTCTGACAGAAGAAAATTTCTTCCCTAGGCTAAGCTGTTTGAAATAGGAAACAACCACAGAGTCTAAATTGAGGTCTTCCTTGAGGTCTAAATCAATTAACCACAAGGTCCATCAGAGTTAAAACTATGTTACAAGAGATTCGGCTGCGATAAATACTTGTGTCAGCCCTTTCTTTCCCAAACAGTGAGTTTTTAAAAGGTACTTCTGTGGCCCAAATAATTTTCAGTTCTGTTTTTTTGATTTCTGCTTGCCAGTAGAAAAGCCCTGATTTTTCAATTTTGTTGTGTGAATTTTAAAGTTTACTCTCACTTGGGCAGCCACTGGGAACGTCTCCATTACAGAGAGAAGGCTGGTCCCAGCGGCCACCGAGGCTGAGGGCACAGCCTGGGCTGGGGAAGTGGTGCAACCCAGGGCCATGTGGCAGGCGGGCAGACGAGCCTCGCCGCTGGTCACACCCAGTGTGATGGCCCCCTCCTCACATCACCCATGGCGCTTCTTCCATCCGGTGCAACTGAACCCTCCCGCATGCTGCTGCCCTCACCGCTGGGCTTCCCCCCAAAACCAGTGGGTAGCTCCCACCCATGGGGAGCCCCCGAGCTCCCCCTTCTTTCCCGAGCCCGCTAGAGTCGTCTGCTGGAACGCAGCAAAGGGCTTCCAACCCCACTGGGGCCTGGAGCTGGGCAAGGCTTCCCCACCTCCCTAAAGGCCCAGTAGTGGCACATATCCAAAGCCTCCACGTTGTCACAGCAGGGTTTACATTTGCACTCTGGAATAATTACTGAGTAATTGGTAGTTTTTTTCTGATGATTATTAAAGCCTTTACCTGAGTGTTATTTGTTTATTTTATGGATTAGCATATTTTGCATAGCTGGTGTCAAGTATTTCTGTTGCAGGTTTATCAGCTATCACTTGCTGCCAGCTGAATAACTCAGCAAATGAGAATTATATAAGCTTTCCCACGTAAGTAAATCTACACACAAAAGTATCACTCCATGAAACCTGTCTCCTGCTGGGTAGGTAAACCATGTGTGCACACCCATCTGACATCCAGGCCATAAACAGCCTTGGCCACTGAACAGGTGATTGTGGAAAAATACAAAGCAACCTATGGGAATGTATGTAGTATTTTTAAATGTATATAATCATAGAATGCTTTGGGTTGGAAGGCACCTTTAGAGGTCATCTAGCCCAATCTCCCTGCAGTGACAGCAGGGACATCTTCAACTACATCAGGTTGCTCAGAGCCCCGTCCAACCTGGCCTTTAACATTTCTAGGGATGGGGCCTCCACTACATCTCTGGGCAATTTGTTTCACCACCCTTATTGTAAAATATTTCTTCCTTATACCTAGTCTAAATCTACCCTCTCTTAGTTCAAAGCCATTGCTCCTTGTCCGGTCGCAACATGCCCTGCTGAAAATACTTTCCCATCTTTCCTATAAGTACTGGGAGGCCACATTAAGATCTCCTCGCAGCCTTCTCTTCTCCAGACCGAACAGCCCCAACTCTCTCAGCTTTTCCTCATAGGAGAGGTGCTCCAGCCCTCGGACCATTTTTGTGGCCCTCCTCTGGACCCGCTCCAACAGGTCCGTGTCTTTCCTGTGCTGAGGGCTCCAGAGCTGGACACAGGACTTCAGGTGGGGTCTCACCAGAGCGAAGTAGAGGGGCAGAATCACCTCCCTCGACCTGCTGGCCACACTGCTTGTGATGCAGCCCAGGATAGGGTTGGCCTTCTGGGCTGCGCGTGGACATTGATGGCTCACATCCAACTTTTCATCCACAAGTACCCCCAAGTCCTTCTTGGCAGGGCTGCTCTCAACCCCTTCATCCCCCAGCTTGTACTGATAGTGGGGGTTGCCCTGACCCAGGAGTAGGACCCTGCGCTTGGCCTTGTTGAACCTCATGAGGTTCACACAGGCCCACTTCTCCACGTCCCTCTGCATGGCATCCTGTCCCCTCAGGTCTCTCGACCTGTTGACTGCTCCACTTGGCTTGGTGTTGTCAGCAAACTTGCTGAGGGTGCACTTGATCCCACTGTCTAGGTCACTGATGAAGGTATTAAACACTACTGGTCCCATTGCGCACCTCTGAGGGACACCACTCATCATAAGTCTCCATGTGGACATTGAGCTGTTGACCACTGCCCTCTGGATACATCTATCCAACCAATTCCTCATCCACTGAACAGTCCATCCATCAAACCCATATCTCTCCAATTTAGAGAGAAGGATGTTGTGGGGGACTGTGTTGAAAGCTTTAGAGCAATCCAGATAAACAACATCCATAGCTCTTCCCTTGTCCACTGATCTAGTCATGCCATCATAGAAGGCCACTAGGTTGGTCAGGCAAGACTCGCCTTTGGTGAAGCCATGCTGGCTGTCTCAAATCACCTCCCTGTACTTCATGTGCCTTAGCATAGCTTCTAGGAGGATCTGTTCCATGGTCTTCCCAGGCACAGAGGTGAGGCTGACAGGTTGGTAGTTCTCAGGGTCCTCCTTCCTACCCTTTTTAACAATGGGTGCAATATTTCCCTTTTTCCAGTCACCAGGGTCTTCACCTGACTGCCATGACCCTTCAAATATCATGGAGAATGGCTTGGCAATGACATCAGCCAATTCCCTCAGGACTCCGGGATGCATCTCATCAGGTCCCATAGACTTAGATACATTCTGATTGGTCTAGATGACCTCTAAATGTCCCTTCCAACGCAAAGCATTCTATGATTCTATGAATTCACAGAACTATACATTTATTCTTAATAACTTTATACCTAGATCACCAGCTGATACTTCTTAAATACAATTTGACACCTTCCTGATCAAATACTGTAGTGGTTTTGAGCAATTCTCCTCAAAGGTGAAATATCTGGTGTTGCTTTCTTAGCATAGCATTAATTTTCTTGAAAAATAAGGACGTAGACATTTTCATTTTTTAAAATGAAAGCTAAGATCTCCTTTGAATCCTAGTATTCAAAGAGCTAAGGCTTAAAAAAAAAACACAAAACCAGACAACCTACCCAATAAACATTAGGAAACCTATAAATAAAATTCCAAGCATTAGCAGACCAAGGGCCACCACCAGGTTTTTCCTTTATTCTTTTCCCAGCAGGGCTGACTGTTCATCATCATTAGGCCTCAGGTTCTTCATAGCAACACACACAAAGCTTAAGTGACATTCATCGCCATTTGCAAGGCAGTTGCTTGAAAAGAAAAAAGGAGGGTGAAGAGCAGACAGAAATGTAATCACAAAGGTGTTCATCTGGATGAGCTTCTGGGAGCTGCAGACAGCAAGCAAGTTTACCTGCCAGCTCTGGAGCACACTACGCAACACTGCTGGGTCCCAACAGAACACCAACTAAGCCTGTCTGAGTCCATAAGTCTGCAAACTAACCCAAAAAAGGAGGAACTAAAATCTTAGAGATTCATAGCTATGAGAATTTTTTGCCTTAAGACAATCTTCGAGTGTTTATTAAGAAAAGAATTTTCGTATTCCACTGATAGCTTAAAAAAAGGCATCAGTTTGACAATATAATGGTATTTTCTCTCTTACTTTGCTCTGAGAGAGCTCCGCAATTACCTTTGCTTCCTTGCCACACTCAAACAAAGGGCATGATCAATTAGGGACCGATTCAATTACAAAGAACGACTGAAACGTGATTTCATACTACATTGGTCCTTTTGCCCTCTATTAAGTTTGGGGGGGAGGAGGGGGATGTTACAATTTCTTCAACCTTGTGAAAATAAGCTACTCAAACGGAAGGAAGAAATGGCTGACCACACTGTGGAAAAATGAAAGTAATAATATGTAGAGGCTGTAACTCACCTCCCTACAATAAGATTACCATAAATACCTCTCTGAAAATATGGCAAGTTGTAAACTGCAGAACATCCTACTAACGTGTATAAGTATGGAGTGACTGCTTTCCTGTCTAGTATTAAACTGCTTATTTTCATGCCGTGAGACAAATTGAAAAGCTGTTAAAGCAAGTCTCTGAAATAAGTAAATTTATTACATTGACTCAAGAGATGAGGCAGGCAGCAGCATCCTAACTCATGTGATTCAGGATGCTCCATAAATACATAACCAACATCTGCCAATAATTCAGACAAATCCTGGTAGAGGTTGGAGAGAGATGTAAGAGACTTGGTACTGTCTGTCGCTGGCAGATGTCCCGCTACTACATGCTGTTCACCCTTCTCTGTCTCTATCCTCTTTTTCTTTAAAGAAGTTTTCTTTACAAAATCTGGACTAGACCAAAATTTACTCTTGGTTCTACACCAAACGGTGAGGTATCCATATCACATGTGGGCACAATTACTATTTCTTTAAATAACAGAGAATATTATTACAAACCACCAAGAGTAAGAAATCATTCTTTGGTTAAAAACAAACAAGACCTGTTGCATATCAACTCATCAATACATACTGGGCCTATGGTATAATCCTAGATACTCAAGAAGGCACAGTCAGCATCAAGCAGTACTTACTGCTATTAAATTCAAGTGAATGACTAAATTAAATCCACATTTAAGTGTTTTGCTGAGCAGGAAAGAGCTACCAAAGCAGGACCCTTCAGAATAACCAAACACACACAAAAATCGTTGCTAAGTTATAGAATTTTTGCTAATCAGACAATTTACAGATGTAGGAGAGGGTAATAGTTTAGACCCTTCTATAAGGAGTATGCTAACGCTCACTACACTTTAAAAGAGTAATCCATGCATACCCAATATAGCTGTTATATTATTAAAATATATGTACACAATAGAAAAAAATTCTGAAGGTGGAGATGGGATGCTCTTTATGACTGTGCAGTCCAGCTTCTCTACTGCCTCTTCTGTTTCAACACTCATCTAATGCAGTTAGTGAGAAACTGCAGCAAGTCAACAGGAAGCATATTTGTTCCCCAGAAAATGGCAAGATTCAGAAATTTTGGAAAAAAATGTAGAAGTCTCAGATTTTTCACACAGCAAATAACTGAAAAATATTCAGTTCTGAACCCACAGAAGTGTTTCATATGGAAGTGTTTCAGTATTTTTTTTATAAAAAATACTGTAATATAATTTATCTTAACATTACAAATACATGTGCTAACTGAATCTCCAAAAAGGATCGGGCAGTTTAGTTTCACAAATATAAATATAATTGACATATCTCTACAAAACATTTCAGTAAGCTTGAATAAGGATTTTCTGCCAGTAAACCCCTCCGTGAGCTGGTCTGCAGGCAGCTGCAGATCACACCAGGCTAGCTGGCACGGCTCAGGAGCCGCACAATGCCAGCGTACGCAAACCTGAACATTCCTGACCATAACAGAGTGTCACCAGACATGTGCATATGAGTAAAGGTTTTAAAAAATTCTGTAACAGCCTACTTGAAAACAAGCACTACTAAACAAAAACACTCATCTTGCAATCCCAGAGATCAAAATCCAAGATTTCCAGTGGCAAAATACCAGTGCTGCTCTGAGTATCCAAGACACAATTCTGGGCGCTTTTTGTAATGTAACCAGCTCTTACAGAAGTTTTAGGCGGCGTTTTACTGCACAGCAATGCTTTTAGTCAATGTATCTTATCCACAAGTGCTAGCAACAGCAGATCAGCCCCTTCTGAAAAAAATGCTGCAAAGACCAAGTGGTAGACTCTGTATAAATGTTTGGTTACAGGCTGTAACTATTAGGAGCCCAGGCAAAACTGAAGAGCCTCCTACCTTCTTCTCAACCACAAGCATATGCTGCAAGCGCTTCCACGGTATTTCGAACCTGGCTCAGTTTCTAACAGCTCAGAAAAGCCATTACCAATCAATCAGAAGAAATACTAGCATGGACTTCTGATCGCTCCCTCCACTGGGTATCTGGTTTATTGTACTTTGGTTTCCTCACATTTTGTAGTCCTGCAAATGCAAGGTAACCGTGCACAATGCATAGGGACATGCAGGTTTGGAATCACCTCCTAATATTTGCATTTAGATTCTGCAACATAAACACCAGCCCCAGCACGACCCAGAAGAGAAGCACGGTCCTCTCAGGTGGAGACATCCATGGTGGCCAGCTCACAGGGCAACATATTTCTTTTTTGCAGAAATATTTTTGAGAGAGACACCAATTTTCCAAGCTACAACCTGCAGTGCCCACAGTTTCAACAAGACTTCCAAGCTACTGCAACAACAGCTTTGAGAATTCTAGCACTCGCTGTAATTTTATTCATTGATTGATCCATTTAGACCAACTCCTCTTAGGACTGGCTGTACTATGGCTTCTCTTTTTCAATATCTTTATAGATGTGGCTTGCTTTCTTTTTCCTGTCGCTATTTAAGTGAACATACCTGAAGAACAAGCCTTCTACGCTGCTGACCTTGAAGTGGGCTTTTGCATAACCAGTTCACTTGAAAGAAAGGAAAGACTGACAACTTATAAAACTACCCTACCAAATAAAAAAAAAAATCTGACACCTGGTGACATCGGTGAAATCCAGCTGAGTGCTTTAAAATTCCCAGGTGTCATCCACCAGTGCTTTTCTGAACTCAGGTCACAGACATGTATCTTTGCCTGTTTTACTTGCATGGGTCAAAACTGAACGAAAAGCCAACTTTTCAAATGATCTGCCAAGAGTCATATAGGATTACGTTCAGTCAGACAAAAAAAAAATTAAATACCATCGAAAACAATACACATTGTAGAACAAAGTTATTTTCACTCGCCCTGTGATATGCAATGCAGCTATTTTCTTTTCTTCTGGCTACGTATGCTGTTGCGTAAAGAAGAAACACATGTCTGTATACATGCCTCAGTTCACCACAGTATTCAAGTACATACCTAGATTATAATATTACATTAGAAAATCTCATAATTAGACTCTAGAGGCTTCATGCAACTAACCAAATGTGCAAATCAATATATATTATAAATGTACATACAAACATACATACTCTGTTAGTCAGTGTTTTGCTGTTAGTGCTATTTGCACACCTAATTATGGCATTAGTCATCTTAACATTTTCATTACTCTTTCTAATGCATACTGGGCTGCAGTCATCTAAGTCATACAGCTCCTATAGGAAACCTGGGGTTTATGGGACCACTGTCTCCAGTGTACATTTTAATAATGTTAAAAAGATACCAACATAAAATTAATGACTAAATTTTTCATGAAGGGAGCATTACATTTCCACTTAATGGGGGTTTAAGCAGTTATTTCTCTATTATTACTATATTGCTGAAATTAACATTCAGTAGCCTGTTGTATGATACGACAGAGAATCCAAATTACTATTGGCATTAATGATAAATATCCTTAGAGAGTAAACATCTTCTGAATGCCATGCCAGTCCTAATCTGACTGATTGTATTTCAGCCAGAGTAATGAAATCGCTTCTGGGGGTGTTTGAAAGAAAAGGATTAAAGACGACTTCAGTTACTTTTCTGTGTCAAAGGGAATATTTGCAGGCTCTGTAATTTCAACTCACTGCAAAGTGGAAGCTTTCTAACTGGTGCTGGGCTTCGGTGTCGACGTACTGGGCACCAAAAAACCAGCATGTCTACCCTGGTGTAACTGCACAAGTAGTCGAGAGGAGCGTGCTGCGGTGAACCACGGCTGGCTTCGCTGCGGTACTCCTTCCTGCTCAAGGGCACAGCAACCTGTTCTCAGCACAACACAGAAAAGCCAGAAGGATCCAAGCAAGAAAACAGCGTTTTCACTTCTTCTGAAATACGTGGCACATGTTTTACATTTCTTCTGTGTTTCATCTGATGAATTTGAAAGCATTTTAGATATCCACGTAGTCTATGTTCTATCATGCATACTCCAACAGTGAGTATTAGTTACACAAAGGGAGAACATCTTTCTCTTTTCTTTCTTGTCCCTCCCGTTCCCTTCCATACAGCATCAGCAGAGCTGGCCCAACAGCCTGAGGAAACAAGCTTTGCATCTCCCAAGAGCAGGCACAACTTGGAGAGCAAGTGCACAGGCTTCCCCACACAGTCACATCAGGGTGCTTCTGCCCTGGAGGGATGCAGATGCCTCTTTTTACCTCATCTTTTACAATGAAAGCAGGTTCCAACCTCTTTAGCCACTTCAGTTCCAGTTACTCCACACATCTCTACCTGCGTCTTATTTTTAATGCTCATTCCTATATGTCCAAAATCCACCCTTCCCCCCCCAATGCTCACACAGCATTTTTTTTCATTTCTGTGACCTTACGGCCTTTCAAATTTTCATATATTGCCTATCTTATTCATAAAAACAGATTTTCTCATTAGCATCTTACTTGCCTTTTGCTTTGCTTGCATTACCTCATTTTTCTTCACCACTCACACTCCTTATCTTAAAATACTCCCCCTAAAATAATTTTTTTGCTCCCTGCCAGCCACAAAGGGATGCTGTCTTACACCTTTGTTCTGCACATTTCCCCTGCTGCAGTCAGGGTCTCTGGTGCTCCACAAGTTGCTTCAAGCCACTTTCTGTTTTCTCCTAGAATTGCCCAACTTCCACCTCCCCTAATGACCACAAAGTCTAGACAATCAGCACAGCAATCCTCCTGCTTCAGCTTCTCACTTGCACACAGACCCTTCAGAAACAAAAAGTTTCCTTTCACTAACTGGGATAATAGCTTCTGGCACAAACACTTCACTATCCGTATCTCCTCGTCCAGTGCCTTGCCTCCACGGTACCCGCTTTGGTTCAGCCACGGTGCACATCAAACAGGGTTCGGGTTTGGTTTAGTGTTCTAGTTGAGGACAATAGGTAAAAATGATGCAACCACCATAGGCAAGCGGCAGACACCTGCAGCCAGGGCTGCGGAGGAGCAGGCACTCCTCCTCAGGGAAAACGGAAAGCCAAGCAAAGGCTGTTTCTCAAAAGGGCTGCGTCCCCAGAAAAATCAGGCCTAAGTCCCAACCTCAGTTTTCCACGTAATTTCTGATACTGTATAACACTGGTGTTTGCCAATAGGGCCGGTCCTGTGAAGGCAAACTAGTGCAAAGAGCTGGTTTCAAATGACTACTGCAGCCAATGCTCACCAAAAATCTGAAGCTGAACTACTTTTGATTTGAGAATGACCCCTTCCTCTTCTAAATTGATCGCAGCAATTCAGCACAGCAGCCCACGACCATGGCACAGCACAAATCTAATGGCACAGCACAAATTCAGCTGGGATGTCACTTCCTGACTGACGATATTTTCGATAATGGCATCTAAACCTAAATTTATACTTGTTAAATACAAGTATTCACAAATTAAACTTAGAAACATGTGGAAAGCTAACCTGGTATTTAACCTGCTTCTGATAAGCTAAAATATTGTCTCAGGGCAGTAAATGGACAACAATCCATCAGCCAGAACATAAAGGCAAAAAACTGGATAGAGAGACTATGGGAAATGGTTTCTTGACTTGCACAAACATTTACAAAGGCCTAGTAGAAGGAAAAAGTGCAGGAAAAAGCTATTCCTACAAACAAGTTTGCACTGATTTACAACCTAGTTTACCACATACAAGGTCTGTGATTCCCCACTTACATTTGTAAACAGCTCAAATGTTTTCCATGACATGACAAATATTTCCTCTAAATTTGCATTCTATGTATGATGACAAAGATGCTTTTGAAGAGAGTGATACCTCCCACTGTTTTTGTTAAATATTTGCTTTTATATGACTCGTTTTAACACATCATATTTCCCCACGTTAATATTTACAATTTTCCCATCACTGACTTAATCACAATAATTTATTTCAACAGTTTGGCCCAATCTAACATTGTCTGGTATCCAGTCTTCCAAGAACACAGAAAGCCTTTACCCATATTTCTCATTCTTCTTTAAACAGGCAGAACTGTACACATTAATAATCACCCATTCATAGAAGGGTTTATGTACTTGTGTCATCAATAACAAAACAGAAAGATTTTATTGAATAAAATATGCTGATTTTTGATCAAAGAGACAGAGTTAATGCCAATGCCCTTAAATTGGCACAAGAGACAAGTGCCATCACCACGTTCTCGGAAAGCTGGTTTAAGCAGAAAAAAAATCTTTTCCCTCCAATTTAAATTGGACTCTTTCCACTGACTTAACTGTACAGGACTTTAGAGGAGGACCTGAAGCTCCCTGAAGACTGGAGAAGAATGAAGAAAGAAGGGTCTATCATGCCTGAAAGGTACAGTTAAAAACCCGAGGAGAAAAACGGGCAGTGATGTTGTACTGAGTGTACATCCCTGTTCAACAGATCGGTCATAGTCTTGCTTCATATTTTTCACTTTTAAAAATTAACATTTTTATATCAGAATTTAAGACAATCCTAGAGGCACTACAGAAATTAGCCATTGTTCATTTTTTATTAAGTTATAAATAGAAAATAAAAAGATCTTTGTGGCCAATTCAGGATGCATCAGCCAGGCTGTGAAGCGAAGGGTCCCCTGGGCTATTCCTTTGTCTAACAGATCATTTGCTTCGTGTAGGACTTTTCTTCACAGCATGAAGCATGCAGCCCAGATCCCCTTTAATTCTTCTCCACTAAACCGTAAGTCAGCCCTTACTCCTTGACAGAGCCATGGGAAGTATAAATCATTGCAGAAAACAAGTGATGATTACATGGCAGCTCCTTTAGCGGTTTAGATGTCAAGTTGCAACCCACTCCCCAAAAGTGCCTCTGCCACTCATCATAAGAACACATTCCTACAGTAAAATCAAAGACTTAAGTCCTGTCAGAGCACTTGGAAAGCTGGCAAGCCATATGAGACAGCCTGCAAACGTTATGTGGTCCATGAGATGAACAGCAACTATAAGACGATAGTTACAATATCTATAAGGAGATAGGATGAGAATTTCCTCTGTACACCAGACATATACAACAGCAGCCCAGTTTGAGCTCTGACCTAAGGGTCAGGCTTTCAGGAATATTTTAGGACAACACAGTTTTCCCTCTGAGAGAGAGGATGAAAGAACAAACCCTACGATGACCGATGCTCCCACACTACCTGCCATGCTGCTCAGGTGCTCAGGGTGTAAGGACTTTAGTAAAGCAAAACAAAAAAGTCAAGCTCTCTGGACTTCTGACAGAGTTGTGCCCAAGGATGCTAGAAACAGCTTAGCTACGCATCTTAAATCAAGTAAAATAACAGGGATGAAAATGAACAGAAAGCAGAGACAAGAGCTCTTCTTCCCTGGTGAGGCAGACCAGGTCCCTAGTCATGTCACTCTATCCATGGCAAGACTCTGTCTTCAGTACGAAATAAATGGAAGATGCTCAGGGAGGTCTACTGACAGTATGAAACAAAGACTGTAACAGCTCTGAATTTAAAAAAAAAAAAATCCCCCACAACCCGCAACTTTTAGTCAAGAGATCCAAATACCTGCAGGATATTGGAGATAATTCAAAACATTTTCTACATTTCCCATCACTCCTTGAGGACAATTCCTACCCAGTCCTCAGAGCAGTGCCATAGGAAGCCAGCACAGCCACCTCACCTGACAGAGAGAAAAATGCTTTCTGTCAAACTAGTCACCAGCAGCCCTGGTGAGATGACTTTTTCTCCATCTTATACCATACAATCTTTGCTCCTAAAACTCCGTACAGCAACTGCAAATTTTCTTTGCCACGCTTCCTAGCAAGCCTCAACCAGCAATGAGTGTCGGATCGGAAAGGGTACCACTATTAATCAGAGCAAAAGTATATCAGACCAGCTGACAGCAAGGCAGGAAAAAAGAGCAATGTCCCAAGCATGAAATGACACAGCAACAAATTTTATGTATGGTTTCATTTGTTAAAGTCCTTTTGCCTGCTGACATTCAGACTTTCTTCTCTAGCTTAGCTTCTTACAACATGAGAATATGTCTTCAAATTTCAAGGTCAAGTGGAATGTGGTCTACACATATTCTTTGTGCTGGATTGAACCTGTAAAATTTCTCTGCTGTGGATGCAATTACACCAATACAGCTTATTCCCTTTTTTGTATGCTAAAGTGTATAAAACACTTTGTAACGGTGTACAGCTGAACTCACATAAGACAACAAAAAACAATTTAATTATATCCATACTACATATTATTGTTCTGAACTTAAATTTGTAATCACAATGCAAAGGAATAAATTGCAACTTTTTTTTTAAAGTAGAACCACTTAGGTGGTTACACAAAACCTCTCAAAGCAATTAACTATATGGGAAACAACTGGATTATTAGCTTGAAAAAAATACTTCCAAACAATGCTTTTCTACAATAACTTCTTTCCCCTAGTTATTAGAAAGATGGCAAAGGGAGGAGCTGGGCTAACACTGCTTCTGGAAGTGGCTAATCTCCTATCCCTCAGAGCTGAGGAAAAAATGAGCTGCAGAGAAGCAACCTGGAAGAAAATGAAGAGGCTTCCTGTTTCTGCAGGCCAAATAAAACCGAACCTCCTCTCAGGGGTAAAGTCTGCCTGGCTCTGGCACGTTTCCACTCAAGGCAACTGTCTCACTCTTCAAAAACGGCCACCTCCTCTTCTGCACCCACATCCCTGCACACGCACAGGGCTGGCACGGGCCATCACCGCTCCTCACACCTCTCTGCAGCTCCGCAGGCAGGTCCATGCTGGCTGCACAACTATGGCTTTGCAGTGGGAACACAGGCTTTGACCTGAACAGTTGTAAAGCATATGAAAAGTTTGATGGTATATTCAAGCAGGAGGAAAATCTTTAAACTCTGCCACACTCCGGGCAAGGTGCTTTAGGGTACCTGGCATACCTCTGTAAAAAGACTGACCGCTACACGAGTCCCTCCTGCCTAGAGAGGAGTTGTCATGAGATAACATTTAAGACAGAGTAGCTCAAATACAACTGAGTAACAGCTTAGGTATTTGGCTACAAAACGGGGAACAGCTACAAAAAAGGAAAACCAGTATAAGTCATAATGGAGATCAACCTACAACTCCAATGTGATGCAGTGGCTGTGCAGATTTCCTTCTCGGGGCCTGTCTCCCTAGGGAACTAGTCTCGGCACATACTCCATCTTTCCAAATGGAATTTCAGAGCACCAACCCTTTCCCATGGCCTTCATTTATCAGCTACATCCTGCTTTTTGGAGTGAGTGCTCAGTCTGAGGAACCTTCCAAACACATCTGGGTGTCTGATTTTTCTCTTGCTCCTAGTAAACTCATCAGTATAAGTATATATTGTCACCCTCTGTCAGACAAAATGCAAGGGAAACATTGGCTGGCTTGACCAAAGAAAAACCACTTGGAAACTCTTTTGGATGCAAATGAAGCCTTTTCAACTTGCTTTTCTGCCTATGAGCCTTGGTTTCACCCAACATCTGTCTTTCCCACGCAATGTAAATCTAAATACAAGACTTGAGGCTCATGTGGAAGCTGTAACCAGCTCTACTCAAAGCCATTCTTGCACAAATGCGTTACAGTCAATCCCGTCACTGTACCTCACAACACACATGCGAGGAACCACTTCTGCCCATCTCACAGACATACACACTTCTTGTTGACTATACTGTTTTCAGTTTGTCCCTAGCATTGCAGAAATTCAAAACATGACACAAACACGGATCTGAGATTGGGGGTATGGGGAATGAGCAAACCCCTCCCTTCCTCCATGCACAGCAAGGGTTGGGGAAGTCAGCGCTAGTTTGAATGCTTCTCCCAAACCACTAAAGAGAGAAATACTCCAAGACAGTTTTCTTCTTTCCCTCCAACGGTCCTTTTCTAATGCCTTTTCATAAAACCAAAGGAAATTCTGATGCAATGCTAGGTACCAAACAAAACTTATGATCCTGGGGAAGTTTCTCCAAAGTTTTCCTGTTTTGCAAATAGTATCTTTTGGGGATTTTATTTATGCATGTCCTCATACTGAATTCTTTTTGCTGTAGAAATATTCTTGTTCACTCTTTGGGATTTTTTTTTTTTTTAAATCTCAAGTCACTTGACTGCCAATTAGCTGAAGCTGTTTAACATTGTTGAAAAAGCAAGTCAGAACTCTCCCCAAACATTTGTAATGGGCTACAAATACTTGTAGCCTGGCTTAATCTGATCCCTAAAGTAAACTAGAAATGTTTGTGGTATACATTTTAAGATTGTGTCATGGTTGACAGAGGGGTTTTCACTTTCTACAGAAGCTCAGTATTGAGTTCAGTTGCCCTTTGGCTTTTTATACCGTGTTTTTTTTGTAAAACACCAGTATAAACTTACAAAGTTCCAGCTCTTGGGCCTAAGCCTACACAGCTTTCTCTAAATAACTTCTTCACTTAAAGAGTGCTGGAATTTAGCTATAATAGATCCCATACCTACCGAAAGATAATTTTGAGGATCTTGGATACTACAAGAAAAAAATAATATCGGGCACCTGAATAGTGCATGACACGGAGTATTTTTAGGAGTACCAATAAAACCGAATACATCATGTATATAAACAACCACAGAAGTATCTGTATTATTTATTATATGCAATTTGTAGAAACCGATTATGAACCCCCATCCCAATACTCTCTACAATCTAATAATGTCAAAGCAGGAAAATATGCAATCTCCTCTTTCACTAGAATTTCATTAGCATTTATACTCATTCGGTCTACACATGTGTTTGTTAACCTGATTGGAGAGGGGCATCATGTATGTTACAGCAATTAACTTTTATCATGTTACAGACTTTTGTCAAGAAAGTAATTTACAAGGGTTCATATCGATTTTTGGGGGTTTTTTTAATCAATCAAAAGTCTGCCTCTTCAACTATAGCTAATGTATAAAGTAACTTTTTCAAGCTGAGAAGCATAACCGCCTTCCTGAATGCAGTAAATGGACAGAAGAATGGTCAGTTAAAGTTCACTGATTTCTTTAAGTGGGTGGCATCCATCTTATCCTTATATCATCTAAATGTAGCAAGTTGAAACTTCCGTAGCTAGTTTAAGTTGCTGTTTAAGTGCTTTTTCTCTCTGCAGAAACACATGTATATCCCTATCCATACAAAGTAGTTGATGAGATATATCTCAAATCAAGCAGAACAGGATTTTCAGAGAACAGGTATTTACTCAGATTTGCATATAATGGTTTTCCTGGATCTCAAGACTCTTGATGTGTGATTTGATTAAATGAGGATTACTTGCAATGACTGGCAAAGTAGAAATAAACAAATCTCTAGCTTTACACTAAAGCACACCAAAACAAGCTACATTTAATTCAGTGTTTGGATTGACCTACTGTTGCTTTGAGCTGGTGGAGTGACAGAAACACATAATACTTGGAATGATTAGACCAACCTGCTTAACGGGTATAATCTAAGCATCTACACTCCCAGATGGCTTTTTTTTTTTCCTTTTTTTTTTTTTATTTCCTATGAATTCTAGCCTTATGCTATTCCTGATGTGTTATCTGGAATGATCAGAGGATGTGTTTGAAACATACAAACTATTGGTAAAACATCCATTTTGAGCCCAATTACTCTTCCCAACAAGAGACTGTACATTTTCCCCAATGCTTCATTTACTGTAGTCACCTGACAATGAAAGCAGCTCTTCAGGGCTGTTTAATATTTACATTTGTATGTAGCTTATAAGTGTGTTGCCCATTTTAGCCAATGGTGTCTTACAGAAATGACTTTTCAGAGTCTGGAATATTTTCATGTTAGTCCCTCAGATTGACATAACTCATATTCAAACTTCACACTTTCTGACAATCCAGGCTTTCTTCAGATACAAATTTTAGCCAAGCCTTGGAGTTCCATAAAAACAACAGACACAAGAAAATGTTCTCATGTGTTCCTGCAAGTTTGTTCTTCTGTCTAAAGCCTTCCTTGCTCCAGACAGCAGCAAAGCCCTGTAAGTGAATCTAGGTGTATCTCAGTGTGTAAAGTGAGAGCAGAGTCTGCAGTCACCTCACTAATTGCAAAAACCTTTGTATCACAATTCTGCCATAACATGGGTCCATAAGAACTATAAAGTTAAAGCTGTTTCTGGGGAAAACATTGCTAGTAGCTTCTGTTACAGTTCACGGAAGCTCCTGTTGTACTAAACAACGTCAACAACCCCTCCAAGGAACCTACTAATACCTCCTTAAACAAGTGGTAAAATTACAATGAAAAATTTTCTGGTCCCAGAGTTTTATCACTGCTCACATTTAGCATAGCTTCAAAGAATTTGCCTTCCATAATTTATCATAAAGATTTTATCAAGATTTGCAAATCTCCCACACTGAGATACATTTCAATCACTTCTGGTGTGATATCTGAAATACAGTTTTCATGACGATCAGGAAAACCTCGTAAATGTCTGACAAACACACCTGAGTTGATAAATGCATGTTATGACATTCAATTTAACAGAATCTTTGAAAAAACAAATTATATGGTGCCTGTAACATGCTATTATTCTGCCAATTTCAGGAACTCCGATAAATATTGTCCATTAATACAATAAACAAAGTCAAGCTTCCATTTGTAACCATTAGTTTTGCTTCTAACACTTACAAACAACTGCCACAAACATTTTAAATTTCCTAAATAAATATTTCTTAAAAAGAGAATATAGGGACTCATACAAGAAGAAGAATCTATGGTCTATTTTGCTTTTGTAAAAACGATCTGCTTGCAGATGTTTAGGTTTATCAGTATAAATTTTGTTATGGTCAGGAATTCAATAAATCAGCAGCTAAAAATTAATTCTTGACTGTATTTACTGTGCCACTAAACAAACACAAGGAAACACCTATGGCTGAAACATGTTGCAGAGCTGCTCCACAAAAAGTGATTTACACCAAAATCTGCGGGACCCGTGACCGTTGCGGCAGCCCAGTTCTGTGATACTGCTCCTCTTGCCTTCCACCTATCCAAGCCCACTGCATCGCAAACTTTCAAAATAAGCAGAAAGCACACAGACATCCTGGAGTTCAGCACAGAAAGGATTATTTTGACAAACTGCAAGGCTCTGATGATCATTGTGGAAGGTTCACTAATAATCGTATGGAATAATTTGACATCAACCATAAAGCGATGCCTGGACTATTTTCTTCCATGGAAGATTTCCATGGTGGTATTGACAGCTGTATTTTCTTGCCTCTGCTTTCTTCTTCTTTATTAGACAAGAAGCTGGTGAGTTACAGCCCCAGCAATGGAAGAACAGTAGTGGAATGTGCTTTCAGCACATTGAAAGCTAGATGGAGAAATCTGATGCCAAGGCTGATGATAAATATTCACCTCTTCTGACAAAATAACCACTTGCTGTATTGTGTGTGACCTTTATGAGACGCAGTGAGAGAACCTCAGAGGTGGATGGTAGAAAGAAACAGGCAGTCTAAGGTGTTTAATGCCTGCTGCAAAGGGTTTTTTTAATCTTGTGATACTTACTGGAAGATTTAGGCTATGGAGTTTCAGGCCATGGCTTTGAGGAAGACTATGTTGTGATGGTCTCTGGTGTTTTCAGGATAACACCCGTACTTTCTTTGACAGGTTGACTCTGAATTCCTGGATCTTATCAAGTTCTCCCCTGCTGGCACCACAGATGATACTGAGAGCAGTGGCAGGACATTCTACCAACACGCAGTCCCATTTCCGCAGGAGTTGTGGAGCCCAAGGGCATGCATGGGGGTCCTGTGACTACTGCCTACACTGCTAACGCTAACGAAGCTTTCTGGCTCTGCAGAAGCTGCCAGAACATACAGCAGAGAAGTTTACTTCGAGCTACTCCAGTATCTGGCAAGGCCAAGGCAGCCTCAGTCGTGAGTTGTAAAGAAAATACAGACATGTCATTTTTCTTAAGTGATAACATCTGGAGTTGTCCAATATAATTATCTTTTTCCTGGTGATGAAGCACAAGGTTAAGTGGCACAGTTTAACAGCTGATGTAATTTGTACAGCCTGTAAGAACTGAGCATCCAAATGCAAAAAACAATAGGATGGGGAAGGGCTTCTGAACTGTCTCCCTGAAACAAACAAGATCTAAAAGGCACATTTAAGAAATTATTCTTTCCAGGTTACTTTCACTTACCAGGCCAAGTTAAGCTATGACAGGAACCAGGTCGAAGGAAAAATACGGAAGTACTAATTTGTTTCTAATAACAAAAACATTAATTGCCTCTGATTTCTGTACAAGTAAAACTTGACATTTTCCCAGAAGCAGACGGAACCTCTGCGAGGCAGAAATTCACAAATCCCAGGTAGGTCCTATCTGATCCTGGTGTACCTCGACAGCCATGATGACGGCTCCCGGCCTCTCTGAGGGCAGCAGTGTGGCTGCTGGCGGTGCTAAGGCTCGCCGAATCTGGCGCCCGACAGAGGGGAGGCTGATGAAGATCCATGTCCCCACGCCCAGGCTGAAGCCAGGCTGAGCATGTGCTCCCAGCAGGGCACAGGTGCACATCTTCAGGCAATAATGCAGACATGCATGTGTGCAGTGATGCACATCAGCTCAGATCAGGAATACAGTACTGACACAGAGACAAACAGCATTTACAGCCTGGCCAGACACGAGCACTAACCAGCCACTTGTTCACACGTGACCAGCCCCTTTTACACCCTTTTCCTTTAGTTCTCCACACTGGTTCCTCCCCCAGCCCCTCCCTTTCCCCACCTTTGGTATTTTTCCCAACCATCCCACAGTAAGTTTGTGCAACCCCCAAGTGCTCTTCCCCCAGAATGATCCCACAGCCACCGGCAGCGAGCCCCAGCCCATTGGTGATCTCAGGACAGGCTCTCCTGCTGACTCCCGGTGCTCGGTGTCACCCCAGCAGCCAGCACACCGGCAAGGAAGCGATATCCACCCAGAAGTAGTCACCCAAGCAGAGGACAAACAGCAAGTGGGAAGGATGGATGAGCCACACGGCTGGGAAGGTTTGGAGGAGCCGACAGATGCATAACAGCTTTTTCAGGAATGGGACGCATGAGAGTTGCTGTAGGTGAGCAACTCCTGTTTCCCAAAACAGGCCTGACAAATCCTTGTTTGTGGACACAGAAAGAAGAAACACAACACAAAGTAACTTCAGCAAACCTGTAACAAATTTTGAGAGCATATGAGCTCTTAGTTCAAAAGAGCTAAACCCATTTGAAAAAAAACAGTTCACGAAAACAAAAACACAGCTCCAACAAAAACATACCAACAGGTTGCAAAATTCCTTGACCTGCAAACATAAACAGAAGGGCTGTCAGCATGTCTAAGCTACCAGCAGCTTTCCTTCATTAAATCTAATTGCTACACATTAGCGATTCCAACTGACGAATAGATGATGGAGCCTCCAGCCAGTCTGGAACAGAAGCAGATTCCAGACACCTACATACACTCCCCTTTGAAAGGGGAAAACTGTCGCTGGTAACACCAGCCTTCCCTCCCATATGCTAGGCCAACGCCATACTAGCGGCAAATAGACACAAATTGTGCACTTTGAATTTGAAGAGGCAAACATCCTTCGTTGATGCTTGGCCAATGCAGCAATTGGAGATGTTTCAAGAGCTGCTGGCTGACAGTTCAAAAATTGATCAAGTAGATGAGAGAGCACTTCTTTCTGATTTTGCAAGTACAGGGTGTGTTTGTAGACTATGCACGCTGCACATACAGACAACAAATTTACCTTTGAAATAGTATGAACGATCTTACATTAAAAATATTTATCAAGAATCATCCAGCGCTAGTGAGCATACAGTGAAGAACTGCTTGTCCTAAGATTTTGATTCTTCTCCTTTGTACATCTGGAGAGTATTAGTTCAGAAAATTATTCCAGCATGCACTTAAATCCCTCTGAAGTGAAAAGAACACAAGTGCAAGCTTAAAGTTAAGTGAGTACCTATGCAGCCTTCCTAGACAAAGGAGTGCAATTGGGGCCATGATCTTTTAACTGTTTGATCCTATATTCCTTCAGTGTTATGACTTTTCTTACAGGCTGATACGCATCTTTTTGTTACATGTAGTCTTTGGCTGGAGTCCAGCATAATTCATGAAAGTCATCTCATCCCACAGCAAATTTTACTTGCAGGTCCTTCCATAAATTAGTGAAAATTAAAGTGTTACTGCAGGTTGGTTGCACACATAGCCCACTTCGGCTTGCACCTCTTGAATTATCTCAGTTATACAGGCGGGTCTCTAAGACCCATCTATCAGCCCATCGGAACTGGGAACTTCTGCTGTCAACAGACCTGCGGGTGCCCCACTGCCAAGAGAATTGTCAACTGGATTCACACACTGCAACAGCTTGTGGAGTACCAGAGCTCCTTCCAGGGAATTGCACAGGTCTGCAATAATTTTCCTGCAATCTACCCTTTTTCACGCTAGTTTTCGACCACTGCTATCTCACCAACAGCACATATCACTTCTGGCCTCTGTTGTAGAAAGCCGATTTCCATTCCCTTTCACCCCAACCTCTTAAGTTGCATCTCAGAAACAATGATGTTGCTGAGAAGCACAATATCCTGCAAGACCTGCATATGTGCATACATACATATATATATACACACGCATATATATAAAACCCAAAAGAAAATCACATGAGAACCAAAAGATATCACTCAAATGGATCGACACTATTCTTGTATCTGCCTTTTGCACAGACAGCTGATTAATTTCTATTTGTGGAATCAAGGCAACTGGCTGCTTAGCACAGAAACTCAGTATACTAAGAAGCAAGGAAAGAGCACAAGCAGTCCTTGAACCCGACTTGCTGCTGTGGCCAGCTGAAAAAGATGGGGCAGTGTTTCTAGGTTCACCCGGTGACCATCAAGATATGTCCCACTATTATGCAGATTGGAGGCAGCAGAAGTGACTCCAGAATTTCCAGGCTTTGTAGGACATTCAGGCCAGTGGAAACAGGGACGCATTCCCAGGCTGACATACTGACCACCAGTGGGTTCAAAAGAACAAATAGTTTTCTTGACGATTTGACCTAATCTTTACTTCTCTGGCTGAAGCTATACAAAATGCAAATAAAGAAAACAAAGAAAGATAGAAATGGCATATGCCTTGCCACCATTCATCTTACTCAGGGGCTACTATCAAGCTTAACTAATATGCATCATCAGCTCTAAACATTAACTTCTGCATCTTTTGGCAAAAGCTTTCAACTGCTCGTAAAATGGGGAGAGTAGAGGTTACTGATGAGTAGTCCTTCCCTTCGGCACGATCCGCTCACCTCCAAGCAGGTCTTGGACCAGTCCCAAGAGTAGGACTAGTCTGGGGCTGTTCTTTTCTTATGCCGCAGTCATGCATGAATAGGGGCCAGATACAAAGGCAGCATTGTATCAGCTTTGTTGGAGAGGCTGTTGTCTCTGTTCCCTCCTCCAAGTCATCCTCCCGACGCAGGCAGCTCGCTGCAGCTGCACAGGAGTGCTGCGTTACAGACAGAGTATTTTAAAAGTTCCAGAAATAATTCCTGTGAGGAGCGAGAAATTGTGTTTGAATCCCAACAGAGTAACAGACAGGCTGAAGCTGGAAGTAGATGAAAGAGAGCAGTCATGGCCATACGATGCTATTGAAAATCGGAGGATCTAGACAAGGTAAAATATCTGAAGTCTGAGGGAGAATGAGGCATTTTTTCATCTCCTAAAGAGAGCTAAAAAAAAAAAGAGAAGAAAAAAGCAAAGGAGTCTTGATAATCAGAGAGCTCCAAGTTGTACGTGTACCCAAAGCACAACGGACAAATGCTAACTTTTTGACGACATCCTCAAAGCCTGCTGATAAACAGGCTCCAGAAAACAAACAGCTCTGCTATTAAATGAAAATGGAAGGCAATCAGCCCATCAGAGGCAGACCCAAAGCATTTCACAGAAGCATCCCCAAAGGCATCTACTCAACATTTAGAGATTCATTTTGAAAAACACGCCTCAGACTTGAGCAGGTAATTGTAAAGCTGCAGACCATGCTGTAAAGAGCTGCTGGGCATAGATCCCCATTGCTGGTTCGAAAGGTTAGTCACAGATTCGGTAACGCTGACAGTGACTTCCCTTGAATTGCACATTCTGGAGTTCTGACTCCCATTAGATTTTCATTGCAGTGAAATTGAATTAAAACTGATCAAACGATAGCTAAGGATTACAGTCTATTTTAAGAGTCTGTTCTTTCACTTTGAGCTAAAATGAAACATTGCCAGGGGCTGGCAGAAAAATAGCAGAGAAGGAACATGATTAAGAAGGAAAGCATTATTACAAAGACAAATCGCACATTTTGCATGTTGGCTATTAAAGACACTTACAGACCTTGTAAAAATAATGCTCTGAGCTACTGAAAAGGTGTTTTCAGGCAGGTGTATGGGATTACAAGAAGGTACTAGGGCTGTTAATGTGGGAAAACCCTTCTCCTCTAGGCAAGGGAAATTAGAAAAAGGCTTTGTACCATGCACTGCTGCCAACCCGTCAGGGCGGAGAGAGAAACAACTCCAATGGGCAGCTCTTGCTGAGGTGTCAGGGGCAACATGTCTTCAAGCTCCACTCCTCCTCTTAATTCTCGCTGGTGGGACCCATATGCCGAGTCTCCTCCATCTGCACTGCGTTAGGCACGCACCATCCCCAGCCCCCCTGTACTGCTGGGAGGTGAGCAAAAGCCAGAGCTGGTCCAGAGGGCTGGAAACCTCTCTCACTCTCTTGGCAAAAAGCAAGAAGCAGAAGCAGCTTGCTTTATATCCCCACTTTTCGAAGGGCTACAAGTGTTAGAAATTGTGTTAAAAAGAACCCAGGATTTTCCACTAACACTTCAAGAAAGTTCACTAACACCTTGAATGGCAACTCTGCACACGGTATTTTCTTTGGGTGACAAGTCCCAACAGCATTAAAGTATTGTTTGACCTTGTTTTCTTCTGGTTGCTGGTGCATTTAAAGTTGAAAATCAAGGTGCCATGTGGGTCAGGTAACGGGCCTGGGTGAAAATTGTGAAAACAGGCTTTCAGAAGGCAATTTTGCTGAGCAAGCCCAGAGCCTTTCTGACAGGGTGTGCAGGTTGCCCATGGAGAGGTGGATGCCCCGGCGGGCGGGCAGGCAGGCAGCGATGCCTCAGCACCCAGCAGGACAGCCGGCCTAGAGCAGAGCTGGAAACCGCTGCACCGCAATCCAGCACAGTTGTACCGTAGCCAACATTGCATCACTTATTAAGATAAAGAAAACCTATTTAAGCTGACATTTTGGTTTGTGTGCCATTAAGCCAGACGCTGCCTCTGCCTGCACTCGCCCAGTTGGCATGTATGTTAATGCACAAAAGGGTACAGGCAGGCACCCACGCTGCGGCAGCTCTTCCCGAGGTTTCAAAAGGAGCTAGGCCTGGCACCGCCACCCCAGGTCCTGCTTTATTCCAACTGTAAATGGCTTTTGCTGCCTGCCCAACTGGCACATCCTTTAAAGCTGTGATGAGGGGTGGGGGGGTGTTTGCTTTCGTGAGCAAACTAAGCAGTTCTGAAGCAGCCAAATTTGCAATTCTGAGAACCAGACTTGTGTTTAACTGCAGCCCAGACAAGGGGAGCGGGAGGAAAGCAGCCTTTCCCACACGTGCTCCCAGCACCGTTTGACACCAGCCGGAGGGACCGGGTGAACGCTGCTCTTGCCAGCCCAGGTGGTAGCTCAGCACCAGCCACCACGAAGCTTTTTGTCATTTATACAGCTGTCCTGGAGCAACTGGGCTGCTGTCACCTACTCACTCGCCACCAGACATTTAACAGCAGCTTAGTAACAACCGTCTTTGCTCATTACTGATTTAAACCAGGAATTCAGAAGAGAAGGACAGATTGAATTACTACCTCCCTGAACTCGACTGCCTTCACCTAATATTGTTAAAGCCTTATGCGAAAAAATACAGGCAGAATTGTAAACCTCTTTATTGGTTTCTGGGTAGACAGCTTCAAGTGCTAATCGTAGCTAATTAAATTACTTAACTTCATTTGCCTCTGCCAATGGGCCATGTGATAGGATGACTTTAGAAGACAGTGCTATTGGAGGCTGTGGCTCTTATATTTTACACTGGGGCAATGCTAATCACCAGAAAATGCAATTACCACATTATTGCTAAATCCATATGTATGAAATAAAATGAACTCCAGCAATGGGAAGACATGAAATATCTAACTTCTTGAATAATGACAAGAACCACTATTTAATCTCCTCTGAACACTCAACTCTTAGTTAGCAGGTAAGGCTTAAAGCACAAGAGGAGCGTGTTTATGACCAAACTAATATTTAATACATTTATTAAAAGTCTGCTATTTATCTCCACATCCCAGAGAAGTATCCAGTCAACAATTTGCTGTCACTGTCTCATTTTCAAAAAGGTCCATGCCAAGAACACACACCAGCACAGAACTCCTCTATTCTTCCTGCACCTTTCTCCCCCACAACACTCTCTCTCTGCTGATCAACGCCACATTCAAAGCCTGAAGGCTAACCTCTGTATCACCAGCCACCTGCACCCGCTGGCTGCATTCATCTCTTCCTTGCCAGCAGGCCTGTCACTGGAACTGCAGCAGTGCTGCTGGAGCACCACCATCACTCTGTGTTTATACTGGTATGAAAACACTTCTGGATGACGCTTCTGTTGAAGTTAGGAATAGCAGTCCTGCACAGATCATTGGCCAAAAAGCATAATTTGCAAACACTAGGTGACTGGCCACTGAAATTTATCACTCAACTTCCATCCTTGGCAACAGCCTGCTAAAGAAAACTTCCTGTTGCAGCCTGACACGTAGGCTACCAGTTACAACAGCACAATGTATTATCCGCATGGTGGAGGTTCTGTCCCTCCATCTTTGCCAGGGTCATCAGTGTGTCCCTAAGAGTGTCATTCATTCGGTTGGTCCTGTATCAGCTGTATCAGCTGCAGTAACTCTCACCTTCACCATCATCTCATATAACCACGATAGCCTCGCATCTGTTGAACAACTGCCCGCGATGCAAAACATCGAGGCCTCAAGCTCTGCAAATGACGAGATTAGTGCTCAGGTCTTCCCGTGCTAACAGCAGGATTTGTGATGCTCGGACTCCTTCAGTTTCAGAAAGCAACTTAGAAACCTCCCACTCCACTCTCCTGGTGATGCAGCTTCCCAAGCCAAAGCCAGGCTCTAATTACAATTCTACGTTACACAGCAGCCACGAAAGAGTGAGAGCATCCAGATTAACACGAGAGACAAAAGGAGAATTAATTGGCTCAAGAAGGAGAAAACTTGTGCCGAAAGCAAGACTCTGTGAATCTGGTGGTAGCAACACCCTCCGTGGGCACGGCCTGGGACTCTTACCCGTCACTGCATGGCAGCGGGGCTGTGCCACAGCCTGCAAGCGAGGGGCTAGCAGGGACACTTCTATGCAAAGTATGGGCAAATGCACTCCTCCTAAAAGGAACACAGCTTTAGGTTTCCCTTCGAGCCATTTTAGGAGGCACACAATCTTCCCAATACTTTTCCCACAGAGAGAAGCAGGCAGAACATTGAAGCATTACTACTTCATGATATCTTACTAGCCAAGACTGTGAAAAAAACTCTTTTTGACAATATGTCACCACGAGGCACTTTTAATCAAGAGCGAACTGACTAAAATGTTCAGCCTGGATTAAAAGCTGCTCTTTTACCTTAAATATGCAATCAAAGCAGCACAATTACCTGGCCCAAATTAAAACTCAGTGATTTGTAGCTCAAACGCAGACAACTCCAGAAAAACAATTATCCCTTTAATATTCAGAACCAAAGCTAAACATTTCTGAACACTTAATAAATCTTCAGATGGAAAATTTAATGTTCAGTAACACATTATATTGGTTTTGCTCCCAATTTTATAAGTGCCAATTTGTCTCTTCAAAAAGAAAGGCAAGACTGACAGCATTTCTTAATTGAGTCAGCAGCTTTGCCAAAACGCTCCATACCACTTGTTAACACAGGGGGAAGAAAAAAAGCCTGCTTCAAACAGAAACCGTCGTGCCAGGCAGACTTTGAACATACAGTCTGCACTGCAAAGGCCAAGGAGAAATCCCAAGGTCCTTTCCGTCAGTCGAGGACTGAGTAAGGGCTTCAAGATCTGGTGCTATTTCATTCCTACACAGGGATATTGTCCAGAGCAGAGTAAGGCGACTTGACTTGGTTTTCAGTGATATTATCCCCATGAAGTTGCAGAAGAGAGTTCCATGCATTAAGGTAATACTGACATATATGCTAATTGTTTGAAATGCTTTATATAGCTTTTTTCCCCTCCATCACTTCTTGTTGTTATGAATTATAAAGCAAAACAATAGTCATTGTTGCAATTAGTTGTAATTAGGGTAAAACCAGGCTTTCTTGCTTTCACCGCATAATTAACCAAATGTTCTTTCTCTGTCAACTAGAAATGAAAACATGATCATGCAGACTACTAATAAACATTAATAAAGAGATTAACTGTACTTGAATCACTAAGCTCTATATAAACTCAGTTACACGCTATGGATCATACATCACAGGAAGACAACCAGTTTAAAAGCTGCAGATTAGAGAATAATGAACCAAATATTACTGTGATCAGATACAGTCCTCAGCCAGAACACAGTGGTTTTACATCAGAAATTGGGTTTTAACTGAAAGCGTTTGAGTAAGTTCATTTTCAAATTTGTAAAATCAAGATTGTAACACTTTACTGTAGCAGCAATAGAAAAATGTCTATACTTGTACAGCACAGTCGTGCTCCTGAAGGAATAACAAACCCAGATGATGAGATGTCAAAGTGGATTTGTCACATTTTAAGATGTTCTTTAAAAGGAAATCCTACCGGGAGGGGCTTTGTTCACCAGGGAGTACTCCTCCATCATCATGTTATGCCTCTAATGAGCGCACGCAAGTTCTCAAGTGGTGGCAGCCAGGCAAAGCAAAAGGGAAAACAGAGCACAACACACCTGTATCTCACATTTGTACCATACCATTTCTGAGTAAAAGCCAAAACTTCATTTCAACAGCTGCCAGCTCCTGCAAGTGCGAAAGAGGGAAGAGAGTCTTGGCTACAGATGAAAGTGAATGAAGCCCACCCATCAGTCCCAGGGAGCTGGGGGGTGCCTGTTCCCTCCTGAAGGGATCAAGCAGGACACAGAGCTGCATTTGCACAGCAGCAATGCTGCGACATTATTTGCATCGTGGTGCTGCAGCTGAAGTTACTGGGGGAAAAACTGGCTCAATACTAGGATGTAAATCATACTAGTAAGTTGTAAGGAGTTTCACCAAATGCAAAGCATTTGACAAATACCCGAGTTGACAGCAAGGATGAAGGGAAGGGGAACACCAGAGTATTTGAAGGTGTTTGTCTGTGGGTGTACAAAAAATTCTAAATTTTCAACAGTAGCAGTATGATCAACGTATCTTCCTTTAAACGGATAATAGGGCATTTGGTACACACCATACAGGGCCAAAGTTGCACTAGGCAATCTTCCCTTTCATTTTACAAACTAAAATATGACTTTGGATTTCAATTTAGCTTTGTAATTAGTAATTTAGCCGAGCTGTAGAAAGAATATGATATATCCATCAAACCTTCACTTCCTTCATGCAGAGGACCTGCATAAGACCCCATGGCATATACAAATCCTACAGCACTTAGATAGTTGCTTTAGAGCTGTGGCAAAGCCTTTTCAGCCAAACAATGTTTGTTATATTAAAATAAGATTCAGCATGTAAAAAACTAAATTAGTAACCTTCGTAAGGGTATATTCTATTCAATAAGATATTTTGTAATCCAGTGCTCTTGCACACATATACTTACATAGAGTAATAGTCCTTTCCTTCCCAAACCTAATCCAGAATTACAAGCATGTAATCATAATCTTTTAATTAATGGATCCTCTGGGATAAAAAAAATGGTTGGCATGTATAAATGCAGAAATAGTAGGTATCCAAGTTACTCACGTGCTAAACAAAAAAAAAAAACCAACAAACACAACTGGAGATAAGAAGAGAGAAGCCAGAACCAGGGCTAAGCACGGCAGGGAAAAGGTGCTTTTGTTCCTATGAGAGGCACTGCTGTGACCAGTGTTGGATCGCTGTGCATCCTTCCGCTACATATTGTCTCAATAGACAGAAATCACAGAAAAAGCTATGTAAAAAAAGTCAGTAAAAAGGCTACAGATCTTGGAAGATGCCTCATTGTGAAAGTTTGATTGGTTCAGTTTAAAAAACCTGATTACAGTCTATAAATACTTTTATAAAGAGACTGGCAAAAATATTTTGTCATGTCTTCAAGCCAAAGCTGGGCATCCTTCTGGAAGGTACACCTGACTCCAAATAAAATTTGGTCTATCACAAAAACAAAACCCAGCCACGTGTAATAGTTTGTCATTGCCTGAGTTTACATCTTACAGCCCTTCCGGGCTAAGCACCTTGTCACCTGAGAAGCAGACACCATGAGAGCACCTCCTGGAATACACTGACGCTGACAGCAGAGTGGCCTCCTTTGGCCTCACACTTCCCATCAGCAAAAGCCCAGAGCAGCTGAGATCCAGTTAAATGAGTTGATCAGGTGCAAAGAAACCCAACAGCAGCCTTTCAAAACCTTTTCAAAGGTTTTTCAAGTCAAAACATTGCTTTTCAGTGGCCATGCTAAGTCTTTGCTACCTCACCTTTTAGGGTCAAAATAGAAAGGACAACAGTTAACAGCACAAATTCCTTCTAACAACCAGCACAAGAGCATCTAAATTCCACTCTTGGACAAATTCACAGATTCAAGATTTTTCTCAAATACAGGCATCCTTCATGTGTTCTGTATCTTTTTATTCTTTCATGGGTACACATTGTCAAAGCTAGTTATAGTATGGAAAACGTTTCCATGCAACTTTTTCAAAATACTAAAGCAAATTTCACTCCGAACATCTGCATACTTTTACACACAGTTGATCATAATTTTTCTTTAAATAGCCTTCTTTTTACAGTTTTAAGAGGTTTTTTTAATACTATGACCACTATTAATAACTGTAATAATTTCTATGGATAAGGAAGAACCTGAAAGTCTTAACCCGATTTTGGGCAAGGTAGTTGCTGTTCTGCATCAAAGACATTGCAGTCTTATCACTACTGCTATATAATTGCCTTCACTCCTTTTTGTTCTGCTCTCTACTATAATAGCTCTATGCTTCATTGACCTTCCCTTATTTTCATAAACCGTACCAACCATTTCCCTTCATTTGCTCCTCTATTGCTACATTAAAACAATTCAAGAAGATTAACTAGTGAAGCACAGGTTGCCTTTACAGAAGTCATCCTATTTTGACCTCATCTTATCATGATTTTCCAGCTGCTTGACAGCAGTATTTTTTTTTTTCTTTTTCAGTTCAATCGGTTTGCCAGGTACTGAAATAGGGCGTACTGGTTTGTAATGCCCTGTATCACCTTCAGTGCCTATAAAGAATACAAATGTCGGTGTGGTTTTTGCTAGTGCTCCAACATGTGTTGTTTTAATCAGAAACTGCACAATTTTACCAGTCAGCAAGAACACTCCCAAGGTATATTTTGCCAAATCCAGTGCAAAGGCGAGGCTGCCACTGCTCTATGTCCATAGCAAACTGTACATCAACAGGTACTGTTACAGAGCAGAAACACAGCACAGAGAAGCCGAGGCTGGACCCAACGGAGCAGCCAAAACAGAGGCTGGAGCCTCAGCAAAGTGGTGCACAACTCTGCCTTGGGTGTGCAGCAGTGCTGATGCCCCTGCACTGCCCGGCATCTGCCTGCCCTGCACCATATGAAAGCCCGTGGGCGTCAGCTGGGGTACTGCTTCGTGACACTGCTCTGCATGGTCCAGAGAGTTAGAGAAGTTGTTATCATGTTTCAGTGTGCACCTTTCTTTAAAGCTGAGCCAGGAGTATGAGCCACACATAACGATGCAGGAGTCTTTGACAGCACTGCTGCCACCTGGACCACGGTAACGTCAGCATCTTACAAAAACACAGGAGGAAAAGCCCTATACTGCTAGTCACTTTTAGAAGCTTCTAAAAATAAACTGTGTGTGTTCCTGAGTTGAAGATCTATGGAAAGAGCAGCCTGCCTGTTACCAGGCTCACTAGTGAGCCTGCCAGACACCACGACACAGCATCTGCTCAGTGTTACCTGCAAAAGGCAACACGGCAAATGTGTCTGGGCAATGAACACTTGCTAAGTTGTAAAGATTTGTCAAGAAAGTTAGACATCTATAAAAAAAACCCTGACTATTCTTTTCAACATTAAAAAATTACAGATAAGGTGTGGCAGATTAAACTATACATTTATCCAAAGCCATTTTTTTCCCCAGTTTGTTGAAACTGTTTTTTACCAGTTGGGAAAGCTAACTCACCAAAAAAAAAATTATTCATAGAGTATTATTTAAAAAAATTGTGTGTCACCAAGTCTCAAATCTCTAGTCGAGACTGCAGAACTACAAGAATTTTTAATAACCATAAAGTAATATGTTTTCCTAAACCTGTTCTGAGATACAGCTGAATGGCTTTTGTAGAAGTAAGCAGGTATTCCTTTCCCGAAAACTCCCCCTTATCCTCAGAACTGGGTCTCCCAGACAGAGGTGGTCAAGTCAGATGGGAACACTTCACCCTACTTGGTCAAAAGCTACAGCCCAGTAGTTAAAACCAACTTAAAATAAGGTCTTCAGATTGAAACCATTAGGTAATATCAATTAGAATTATCAAGAACCTTGACATGTAAAAAAAACCCATAAGCTCTTATGATAGCAATGGTTTCAATGGAGTGGTACTCAGTTACTTGAGCCTGCAACCTGCGCCAAAGCACAGAGCAACTATAAAGGTATCTATCATCTGACAAATATGTCACAGAATATTTCTGCAGCCGATAGAGACTGGCATACTAGACAGTCATCCAAAGATAGTTAGAAGAGCATGGCAAAAATATTTCTGAAAGTGATAACAGCATATAGTGAGCAGCTCTTTTTTAAAGTCATCACGTTAATCCTTCTTTTATTCAAAAAAATCCAAAGAATCTAAACCAACAGACAAACATTCTCCTTTCAGTGCAAATTCATAGATGGAAGCTATACAGGCTACGCAAAGAAGAATGAACCAATTCAGAGTTAACTTCTCATTTGTTTTATATTTATAGCTTTTAAAGATGGTCAGATTTATTCTTATTTCACTTGTTCTTTTGTAAGACTCCAGAGTATGATGCTGACCTTTCTGAGCAATGTGTAATAGCAAGGTTGCTAACACTTGTCTTCGTTAAATGCGTGTAATGCCTGACTGATTTTAGCAACGTAATGTGTACATCTGGATATGCAACAGCTCAGTGAAATCAAATGATGAACAAACGCAACTTTACATGGGCAGATATATAATATGTAAATGCATTTGTTAACTGGACTCTATAATTTGCTAATAGTATGCAGTCCTTAATGATACAATCAGAGGAAAAAATAAGCATACTAATTCATTAGGTAACAGTCTGTAAAATAATTAGCTGCTTCACAGCATTTTAAATGAATGCACTCAAACTCCTTTAAAACCTACCAAACAAAACACCCCAAACCTGAACCTGTGTGTGCAAAGAGCACGTATTTGGCTACAGCTTTAATTCAAGCAACGAAGCGATACACATTTATACCATTAGAAGAGTGTACCAAATATCTTCCTCACCAACCTCTTACAACAACTGAGAAGTCCCATTTTGAAAAGTGAGGTCTCTCTCATAAACACATTTTTTTCCATTGCTCTGGACCATTCATAAGCTTCAAGCGTAAACTGGTGCAATAACAGCTATACATAGCTGAGAAGAACCTGGTGACAAAACGCTCAGCTGAGCTGATTTCAGCCTACAATTTTCACATCAAATTTAAAATATCCATATTATTAACAGGGTTATAGGTTCTACCTGTAAGCCTGTTTAGGTGCCTGCCTACCTTGGACAACCATCCTCCCCATACTGTTCAGCTGCAAGAGACCTAAAACCTCACTGCAAACCTGTAACACAGCAAGGCATGGAGTGGAACAAGATCAGTCACTGGTATTAATTCTCAAAGAGAGGCACTAGTGAGAAGAGTGAAAAGGTCACCGGGGCATTACACCCTCGCCTGGCTCTGCTAATCAATCTAATGGAAATGCAGTATAAGCCGGTTCAAGATGCACATTTTTTTCCATTAAGGCATTTGGAAAACTGATGAAAACTTATGTCTTTGCAATTACAGTATCTGCACTGCAGACCAATAAAAGGTTACAACTTTGTGTGGAACTGAAGTGAACCTGTTCTCATCCAAGTACCAAAAATGATGCAAGCACATTATTCTTTCTTTACATCTGATAAATCATAGAATGTTAGGGGTTGGAAGGGACCTCTGTGGGTCATCTAGTCCAACCCTCCTGCCGAAGCAGGCTGCACAGGACCTTGTCCAGGCGGGTCTTGAATATCTCC
>Ga0065711_1030016_pt1 | contig 34062 bp, 19 predicted proteins | sample Hoacrofraction12_FD_59098 | JGI IMG/M metagenome (GOLD analysis project Ga0065711, IMG submission 59098) | Hoatzin crop microbial communities from Cojedes, Venezuela - Epithelial fraction 12 v2 (version 2) | ecosystem: Host-associated > Birds > Digestive system > Esophagus > Crop | place...
TGCCCAGAGAAGCTGTGGCTGCCCCCTCCCCGGCAGTGCTCAAGGCCAGGTTGGATGGAGCTCTGAGCAACCTGGGCTGGTGGAAGGTGTCCCTGCTCATGGCAGGGTGGTTGGAACCAGATGATCTTTAAGGCCCCTTCCAACCCAAACCACTGTGTGATTTAATGTTTCTAAATGATTGTTATTTTTCCATCAGTTATAAAGCCATAGTAATCAAAAAAAAAGCTTTACTATTCCAGCTAGCTACTAAATCTGTCCCAAGAAGCAAGATATAAACACAGCAAGCAGAGGTGTAAAATCAGGGGGTTCATCATAATAACTTTAAGTAACAGTTATAATAATAACTTGAAATAATTTTAATTTGTTTTTTTATTATTATTATCATTCTTTGAGGACAGTGAGCATGCCTTCTTATGTAGAAGAGGAATGCATGACAGAATTTACTCCCATCTCCTTTATCTGCACCCAGCCAGCTGCTGAGCACCCCAGCTTTCTGTCAGCCTCTGTGGAATCTAGATTTCTCAGTTTCACCATACTGCACTACTGATCGCAAAGGATTTCTCCAGAAGGCAACATATCACATTAATAACTAATGCTTGCATTATAAATAAAGTAAATAATATGGTGTAAAAATAAGCAAAGGAAAAGAGAGGATGTCAGCAAAACAATGAGTTCTATTCATCTGCACACAGAATCCAAAGGGAAGCAGTGCTACTCCCATTACACGTAACCTCAGTTCGAAATCAACTCATTTTAGCATATATAAACCCAATGCTTTCAGTCTGAATACTTTAGAGAAGTTACAGCAGAGAGTCAAAGAACACGTACAGGTGGGAGTAGCAACATGATTAGCAAGAGGACCGAGACCTGGCTAACAAAAGTGTTCCCTTAACGGCCGAACAAATTAAAGGTACACCAGACTATTGCTCATTAGTTCACGTGTCCTCCAGTAGTACTGGACTGTACATAGAACTCATTATTTCTATTATATCTGGCTGTGTTTGTCATCTAATTTAGAAAAATACTATGGATATTTTTTATCTAGGAAGTATTAATAAAGTATAAGCTGTATCTTGTAATACATGCATACAATTAAAATTAGCTCAAAGTACCTTAAAATAATATGCTATAACTAGCAGCCCTGCAGTAATAGAAAGGTAGACTAGAATGACCAAACTTTCTCTCTCCCTGGTGCTATAAGGCCAGATATTAAAGCTTAATAGCAAATTCCATTTAGGCTTTTTAAAAAGGGGGAAAGATTTTGATATGAATCATCTCCCATTTCAATAATCCTGACACTAAAAAATGCTTGGCAAAGTCAGTATCGGAGCACTTTAAAAACCCAGTTTTTAACAGAAGTGATTCAGTTACAGGATATTTCCCATTTTGTCCAGAAGCTTTCAAAGCCTATGGCCAGATCAATGCCCATATATTTGATGCTCACTCTGCAGTGTCCTGAAGCATGCACAAACTAGGAAAGAAGAATCTACATTAGACAAATGCATTGCTGTCCCTTTGTCACAGAGAAAAAAAAGAGAAATTGGTATGACTCTGTGATGCCAAAGTGTTTTCAGTATATGAATAGCATTTTCTCATGTTGACATACACTGAAAGTATGAGGATTTTATAATCTTAGTTTTGTTTATTCTGTATTTGTTCACGTCCTCAAAATACTGCCTCTAGCAGACTGATGAAAAGCCCAGGCTTTCATCTTTTTTACAACGATAGAAAACATTTTAATGGACAATAGTGCTCGCCTTCTACCAAAGCAGCTGAAGCTGCTTGACTGTGATGCAGAATTCAAAGGAGAATCTGAAACACTACTGTAAAGAATGCTCTAATACAGTAGCGGAAAACATACAAATTGAGGGAAATTTGCAGATTTCCAAGGTCAGACTATACATGGCAATTTAGGATCTAGACTGCTATAAAACTGTTACAGGTTTGCGTGGCAAGGTTTTGGTAGCAGGGCAGTCTACAGGGGTGACTTCTGTGAGAAGCTGCCAGAAGCTTCCCCTATGTCCAACAGAGCCGCTGGCCAAGGCTGAGCCCATTGGCGATGGTGGCAGCACCTCTGTTAGAACATATTTAAGAAGAGGGGAAAACTACTGCAGCCAGGAGAGAGGAGTGCGAATATGTGAGAGAAATAACCCTGCAGACCCCAAGGTCAGTGCAGAAGGAGGGCAGGAGGTGCCTCAGGCACCGGAGCAGAGATTTCCCTGCAGCTCGTGGAGCAGACCATGGTGGGGCTGGCTGTCCCCCTGCAGCCCATGGAGGTCCACAGCGGAGCAGATCTCCACCTGCAGCCCGGGGAGGACCCCACCTCGGAGTAGGAGGATGCCCAAAGGAGTCCGTGACCCCCTGGGGAGCCTGTGCTGGAGCAGGCTCCTGGCAGGAGCTGTGGCCGTGTAGAGAGAGGAGCCCACACTGGAGCAGGGGCAGAGTATGAGGAGTCCTCCCCCTGGGGATGAAGGAGCAGCACAGACAATGTGATGAACTGACTGCAGTCCCCATTCCTCGTCCCCTGTGCCGCTCAGGGTGAGGAGGGAGAGAAAATCAGGAGTGAAGTTGAGCCCAGGAAGATGGAAGGAGTGGGGGGGAGGTGTTTTTAAGATTTGGGTTTATTTTTCATTATCCTACTCTGATTTGATTGGTAATAAATTAAACTAATTTCCCCGAGCTGAATCTGCTTTGCCTGTGACGGTAAATGGTGGGCCACCTCCCTGTCCTTATCTCAACCCACGAGCCTTTTGTTGTATTTTCTTTCCCCTGTCCAGTTGAGGATGGGGAGTGATGGAGCGGCTTGGTGGGCACCTGGCATCCGGCCATGTCAAGCCACCACAAAAACATGGAACAACTCCACTCCCTTGGATTTACCTCCATTTCTGTGAGATTATGATCTTCCAGTATCAAGATCTCAGAATTCTTTAAGATGCTTTCTTGTATTTTACTTCTAGATGTCTTTAGCACAGGGCAGAACATTCTCCTTAATGTATCATTCAGTTCACCATAAATAACAGCTCTGTTTAAACATTGTAGGTGCTAGGGGTTCGATATCACACATAATTCCACAGTTTTGAGGCTATGTTTCTAACTGCATAGTTGGGTGGCCCTACTGGAAGGAGACAGATTACTCAGTCCTGCAGATCCACTGCCCTCTCCGTGGCACAGCAGGAGGAAGGCTGTGTCTGGGGAAAGGCAGGAAGCAAAGAACAGACAGAGCTAAGCAAGCAGTCATAGAACATGCCCAGTGTATACATTAACTTCTGCTTAACTTTAAAACCCCACACCTCTTAAATTTTTCTGTTTATAGCACACACATTTTCTTCACAGTATTTCCTTCACACCATGCGGGCTGACACCATTGAAAAGTAGGCCATGCAAGTTTTGCATGAATAGTGCACTTCAAAAATTGTTCTGGCACTTTGTTTCAAGAGCCAGGTTGTTCTCTGCTGGTCCTGGGGCAGCAAGATGTGGTTTGAATCTGTGACCCATCACATTTGAACTTCCTGTTGGAAGACCACAATTAACCTTGATTGTGTGAAAACTGAACTTGTTTTAACAATGTACAAACTTCTTTTAAGAAAAAAATTAGCTGTATGCTTATTTTTAATTCCTTCTGCCCATTGTACATTCGGCTAAAATTCACTTCATTTTCCACTTCCAGTAATGAACTTGAAAGATCCTGGATTATCTGTTTCCCCTGTACCAAATAAAATTCCAATTTGAACCAACAATTCGCACTCATCCCGCTTCATGATCCTACTTTTCAGTGGTGTGACAACTTCAAGCTCTTCAGTTTTAATGCTCAACAGTGTAGCATCATGCATTAGTCAGCTTTTTAATGTCACTACAATCAAGTTGCATTAGCCATGAGCTTGAGAGCTCCTTTAGCCGCAATTTCAAGGACTCCAGTTTATAATACATCTATGTGTATTTTTCTACACCATATGGCTGCACTTTGCCACTCATTACGAATCAACCAAAAGTTAACTTCTTAATTAAATTTTTTTTTTTTGTTAAATTATATTGCATGCTTTCATTGATACTTTTGTATGATTTCTTGGTGTTTTAATTTGCAGAGACCTGTAAAGCTGAGTCATATGACAATAATAAATACAAAACACACACAGACAAGAAGTTTCCAGTTTGGGTGCTGAAGATGATGGAAATCATTCATGTTCAGCAGTGTCAAAATGAGACATTTGTTCAGGTATCTTAACAGATTAAGTACTTAAATATCTAAAAAACTGGTGCACACAGACAGCAGAAAATAACATTCAACTACACTTAAAATATTTGAAATATGAATGAAAAAATAGTAATATTTATATGCTTTTTTTTCCACTTAAGAACAAAGACAGACAGACTTATTGGCATCATTCAGTCCAGCAAACTTCTTTAAACCATGGTTAAAGGTAAATCTTACAGCATAAAGTATCACCTTTTTGCTTTCATCTACTGGATAAACTGTTTTCATCCAATTTTTTTTCTTCAAAAAATACACATTTGATGTAACCAAGATTATGAAAGCCCGTATGTATTTTTCTGTATTATTTGGAGTAGAAAAGACAGTCAAAACATTATTTCAATCTCTTCAAAACATATTTGCAGCTTTCTTTTATTTCTGAAAGGACTGTATTCTAACAGACACATGTTATTTGGTAAGTAAGAAAGTTATTTATTGCTTTGCGCAAAATCTAAAATAGTATCAAATGTAATTTTAATTGCACCAACTTGTCAGCTGTCACAAAAATAACCTGGCCTGTTATCTATTTCCATCAGTCTAATTATTCTTTTACAACCTCTACTTTGTTTCAAAGTGCAGCTGCCTATTACTGTTAAAGTATCATCTGTGTGGAAATACATCTTCCTCTCAAGGGCCTTGCTGATTTACTAACTAGCAACAACTAACTTCCTCCGTGAGTTTCCAGTTTGCAAAGGCACTCATTAAAATTCACGTTTTTAAGCGTTTACGGCTTTGTTCCCAAAGCAAACACTAGAAAGTGCTGTTGGGGGAAGGAAAATAAACAAACCTTCCAAAGAGTCTTATGAATAAGTGACAAAACAGAAAGCGCATTATCAGGCTGGGCTCATTGTTCTTAGCTCCAATATGGTGTCACAGCATAACAAGGCAATTAATGTATAATGCATTAGTAGCAAAAGGATCACTTTCCATTATATGAATGAAACCGTATCTACACTCTGTCTCAGCAAATGCCTTTTTATGAACTCTACATAGTTGGTATAGGGGCAAAGAGAAACTAATTTTGTTTGATTCTGTGATGTCTGGAGTGGCATTAAAGTTTCAGTTCCTCCGAGAGATCCGACTCTAATTTAGATGGAGTAGCCAAATAGACATGGTGACAGATATAGGATCCAATCTCCTATTTAGAGCAGGCAAAATCCACACATTTTAGCAGCAACAAGAAATAATGCATTTTCTTTCAGGAAAATTTTACCAGGAGACCTGGTTTACTTCATTATGAAGCAGTGAACACTGCATAAGAACTTGAGTAAGTGAAAGATGTTTTTCTGTTTTGGCACACAGATACCCAGCTGCTTTCAAAGAAACTTCATGTAAGTGAGGGCACTGGCGTCATCTCCTTGGAGCACGTCTAAACCTCCCAAGCGCCCCAATATTTCAGCCTGCAAACTGCAGGAGACAAAAACCTTACCATCATTTTGACAAAACATCTTCAAGTGCTCTGCCAAATCAGGCGAGTGTTTCTTTGACTAGTCTGAAATTACTGGCAAAGACAACTATAACATTAGTATAGCTTTTCTGTTGCTGTTAATTAACAGTAGACAAGTGTTTATTTCACACGTGTTTTAATGTCACTCTTTATAAAATAAGTTCCTAACTAATAACAGCTAAGTAGGACATGTCAAATTTCAGGATATGCCAATAATCTAGACCCTATCCAAGGCCATATTCAAGCCAATTTCATATAGCTAAGCTGCTTTACTTGATTTAGATGACAGCAGCTCCATGACAGCATGGTACACAACACAAAAACTTCCCAACAAACCAGAGGAATAGTCAGCTAAGATATATTAAGATCCATCTGCCCTTTCTGTACTGCCAGAAGTACCTCATCTGGTTTTCATAAAATTAGCTTTGCTACCCCAATACTACCAATTATACTTTAAAGAACAGATCTGATTCATTTTGCCTTGAAAATAACATCTGTGCTGTGCTAATGGAAATGTAACCTAGATATAAGAGTAACATTCTACTGGTGTTATCCAAACTGAGTAATGGCAAGGTGTCTCAGTGGGTTTACAAGTAAACCAAAAGCATCAAAGAGCATTATTCAAGCAACTGCTGAAGACCGTCACCCTTCTTAAATACTACTTTATATACCAAATTCCTCATTGAAACAGAAAGAATCGCTTGGTAGATACTGCAGAATACCTGAATGGGGATAAGTGTGTATGTGGGTTTTTTTCAATACACGTATGCATGAAGTTCACACAAAGCTACTCAACCTACATGAATATCCTACATTGATGTTTACTGCAAAGTTGTACGGTTTTGTCACCGAAAGCACATAAAAAATAAGAATACTAATACAGATATGATAGTGAGAAATAAGATTATTTTAGAAAAATGAAGGTGCTACAGTATTTCAAACTTTGTATTAAAATGCCCCAATACATATCCATACCTCTAAGCACTGCAATGTGAATACAACTTCCAAAACCTCAGTTCTAATGACATACTCGCCTCCAGCATTTCTGTTCTACTGAAGTGAATTTTTTCATCTACTAGTGGAAAAGATGTCTGCCAAAGCATAAACAGACTCACTAACATATTTGCAGAGCTTCTTGATTGGCATTACTTTGACTTCAATTTAAATCTATTTTGGTAATCCATTTTACTGCTTTGAGGGGGAGCTGTGGTTATTCCAATGTGGTCTAATGACTTTCAGAGCAGAAAGAGAACAATTTTGATTGCAGAGATAATACAATAGATGACACACAGCCTTGAGTCAGTCATGGTGTCCTATGTGTGTTGTTTCTCCCATTTTCAATCTCATCTGTTCAAAAAAACCCCTTTCTCTTTATTGAGCTATCTATATCAGTGGAATGCCATGAAAATTCATCGTATGATATTTGTATTGAGTTTCAGAATTTTGTTTAAAAAAATCCAGTTTTTTGAACAATATATTGTACAATGTTCCATAGCACAAAGAAGGACATACTCAGACCACATTGTGCGTAACTTAGAGACCAGCTAGCTAATGGGATTAGCAAAGAGGTTTACGGCCTTTCACTTAGAAGACAAAAATTAACAATAAACAAAGTTATTGCATAAGAGTTGCTCAACAAAGTGTATTTCTTAATGAATATACATTCCTCACCTTACCTTACAGTGTAAATACTACCTTCCCCTTTGCTAAAGCTTTTAGGAAGCTAAATATGAGGATGGGGACTGAAATGTCTCTCTTGAAAAGCATTTCTTGTGTATATCCAGAGAAGCGGGCAGTCACATATCCCGAGTTAGTTCTTCTGTTTCCAGATGCTTCAATCTATTTCACTTTCTGGCCCTTACAAGAACAATTGATAAAAACAAACTTCCAATACACTTACAAGTGTTGTATTTTAAATATATTCTAAAGAAAACTGTAAAATTTATTTGAGTATGGATTTCAAGAAAAATGTACTCTTGCAGACTGTTACAGACTGGTGAAACTAATTTGAATTTCTAAGCCTTTGCTTCTTGTCTTTATTGCTTTATTTTTTGTGGAGATTCAGCCAACTAAAAATGTGCTTACTTAACTGAGGTGAAGCTTGTGTTTTTACTCCTTTTTAGAGGAGCAGAAGAATCCTTGTAGAAGAAGTGTAAAATGTACATCCCTACAGACAACACAATGTTGATTCAGTGTTCACTTTAACTGGCATCTCTTTCCGTCTGTGTTCTTTCTTCAATATCTCCCGTGGCTTTTTTCCACTCACCCTACTATGTTTTTCACTGATTTTTTTTTTTCCTCTGCCTCCAACCCACACTTCAACTTCTGCCAAGAGAATTTCGAGCCATTAATTGCTAAGTCAGATTTCCATACTCACAACATTTAACTGAATGCAACAACCCATTCATCCATATCACAGTAAAATAAGCAAAGACAAAAAATAGAACTACTTTGGAATAATGAAACGCCTCTGCTTTCTAGAGTTTGATAATTTCACTTAGTACATAAACATACTCAAGGAACAAACATGCATTAATCAGGATTGGAATTCTCATCTAATGACTTCTTTTGTTGCCGTTTTTTAGACACTTACGTTAAGAGGATCAGAATAAGGGCAAGAAGAATGACACACGAGTGATTAGGCACTTATGCGCTGTGCTTACTTTTCAAATACTGAAATATTGGCTGAAATGCAAAATTTCACCAGGAAGCTGAGTACCATTCTAACATGTCCCCTGCCAGTCATTAAGAAAAATATTTCCATGAGAGGTCAGTGCAACACTGGAACAGTTTTCCCAGAGAGATTATCAAATCTCTGTCCTTGGAGATAGTTTCAACACTCAGTTAAATAAAATCACAGCTGACCTAATCTCTTCAATAGTTCCTCACTGCAAGGATTCACTCATGCAATAACTTTACAAAGTTCTCTAAGTCAGATGTTAAAATAATCTATTGGGGAGTCCCTAACTGAAGGGGTATGAGCAGTTTACAATGACCAAGATAACCTGCAGAGTAAACTAAAGACCATTTTGTTATACAGTCACAGTCTGCCTCTCTGATATAAGAACTATGACATTATTGTATTTTATCAAAATAGCAAAATAAAAAGACATGATAAACCAAATTGCATAGCCAGTTAATTGCAGACTAGAATACTCCTCTTTTAGATGAGAGGAAAAAAGTTAAACATAAAAAGGAAAGAATTACTTATATGAAAAAGTAAACACAACTAGCACATATTTTACAACATTAATTTGAAATTGAGACCAAGAGAACTATCAGTAAGGTAACAAGTAAAACCAGAAATGACTGGAAAATAAAATAGAGCAAGTTCAATTCACTAATCCACAGAAGAACTGCAAAATGAAACAAAAATACAATGGCTGAAAATTAAGATTTTCTTTTTTTTTTTTGACATTGAAGTATTTTACTATATCCCTTTCAAGGCAATGATAGTAATGAGGGTGGTTTGATATTTTCAAGTTGGATGATGTTGCTTCTCATAGTAACGTTCCCTTAAAATCAAGGGGTTTCGTAGTTACGAATGATCACAAACATAAATCCATTTTAAATAGTCTTTTCAGCTGGAGGCCGTAAGGTCTTTGTTGGAGTTCTTATAAATAGACCTTGACCTAAATACCCTGAGATTAGGCAAGCCCTTAAAGAGTTACAGTTAAAAGCATTACCTGCAGGGGATTAGAGTAGACAAGTAGTCATGCTCCATACCAAACTACGACCTTCATCTAACACGAATGTCATGTTCATTTAGGAAGGGTATCTGTGCAAGGAAAACAGCACTCCTCTCAACCAGCTTTCTCTCAACCATGTGGCTCAGCGTATTTGATTTCATACAGTAAGCCCCATACATAACACAGATCACCTGTATTACACAACTTTGCAATGCTCTATTCCACTGAATGGAAAGCTAGACAAACCCTCAGGACTGTATTCTCCCCTTAATGTGTATGTAACTTCTGTCACTGCTAATGAAGCCTAATTACACTCATTAGTCCTATAAAACACCTCCTATTCAACATATCGATTTCAATAGGACTTGCACTTTAGTGTGCAGCACCAACTAAAGCCCACGCAAAAGAAAAAGAAATGCCTTATCTTCCTATTATTAGATTTTTGTTTATCTTCCAAACATTGCTTTTCATTTAGAGCTTAGAGAATGGTGCATATAGTCTGACCTAAAGAAACCAGAAAACAGATTTACATTTAATATATTTATTTAAATGTAATAATTTTGCCTCCTCTGTTGCCTATTCTGTCCTGGTAAATACCACATGTATTTTTCCATGGATTAACTGCATTATTTTAGAGCATCAGTCTTCTGCTGGAAATGCACACAGAAGAGAAGCAGCATAATCACCTTGCTTCAAACCAAGTTAATTTATTGTGAAAAGGTGCAGAAAACAAATAAATCCTTTGATGGATATTAAGTTAAATAGGGCACAGGGATAAACAAATTATAATGCAAAGTACTGCTGTGGTATGGTATGGAGGAAGAGGAGAAAACAGTTTATGATGAGAAATTGCTAAACTTTAGCCAGGCTACAGGTTCCCTGACTACATTACAGAAAGAAAAGCTACTACCACTATGAAATCATTGTAAAATCAAATCATTTTTTAAAATAAGGCTGTTGGAGGACTTGGCAATTTAAATACAGACCAAGTCAAACCTATTTTTTTCACTTGTGGCCATTCTACCTTATATTAATGAGGCCACAGCAACAAAAATACTTGCAAATTTATCAACTATAACTAGGGCCTGAGCATTCCACGGCTTCCTAGGATCATCATTTGTTGCTGAACTAGTATCTGAAATCTGAGCTTTGCTTTGTTTAACTAGCATTGCCATTTACCCTGCAAAGGTGACTTAGTGCAGAGTTATCTGCCTCACACTGCAGACAACACACAACAACAGCTTGGAGAAAGACAAGCTGTCAAAACTATCTCCAAGCTTGTAAACGTTTTTATTTCATAAATATAGGATTCTGTATATGACTCTCTTATTAGAATAATTCACACTATGCTGTAGCCAAGCCCATCAGCATTTTGTTTTCCGTTTCTTCTGTTTTGTCCAACTCTAACTTCCCAATAATTCCACATCAGTTCATAGTTCTGGCATTAGTCCTTAGAGGTCAGCAGGAGGTTATCAAGGAGACAGAGCAACAGTGATGGAAGCCAAAAGAATACTCTATCTAACATAATAAATTTAGTTGCTTAGGCAATAATATGGTCACTCATGGACAGAGAGACAGAAAGTGGAGTAATAGGATGCGACCGTAAATTCCCTTCCCTTCTCCCTTTGCTCTAAGTGGAGATCAAGGATGCCACTGCCAGAACTGAGGAGTGGCAGAATGATGAGCAGAGCTGAGATCCTTTGAAACTACTTTCCTGGGTATGTTTTTATCACACTTATAACATGCAGTATGGAGAAGGACACTGTATCACAATAAAACAAGCTAAAATAAACAGTCAGAGAAATTAGGTTAACTGAGTAAATTCATCATGTTAAATATCAGAGTTGCTGGTTGCATATAAGATCATAAAAAATATTTGAGATGGCAACATTTTCAAAAAGTTAAAAAGAAAACTGTACAATCTTTTAATAGCTTTTTCTGACTTGAGTTCTGTCCAACTTCAAACACTTCTATACACTTAAGAAACACTTTCTGGGCTTGTTAAAACTTTTACCATGGTCCCATGATCATGGTAAATCACCTACCTAAATGGGAATATACATGCCAAACCTTGAGCTGGCAGAAGCAGAAGCTCCATTAACACCAGTTATACTGTGCCTACTTTCACTACAGTGCTTTGGACTCTCAAGGTCCAAAGCTTTAGGGATCTCCAATAATGAAAAGCTCTTACAACATTTTAATAAATTATGAGCATATTCTAACATTTAAATAGCAAGCAGTGCTCCATCTGATCATTTATCTTCTCCTCAGAATTGCAGGGATGTTACAGTAAAGGTGTCCTAAGCAAGAACGTGCTTCATGTATCACACATATACATCAGCACTATCAGCATAGTTGTTTGTTTCTTGCTTAGTCAGGTGGACTTCCTGCCAAGACCTCTACAAACTGCCTGAATTTAGAATATTACTAGGAGTAAAATCCTTTTTTGTATTTACATGTATTTTTATATAATACATATAATTTTGTAATAATACACAGATAATATAAAACTAATATTTTGCTTACTTCTGTAACAGGTTAAAGCTACAACATCACGTATGGACTTGCAAAATTTTTTGAAAAACAGCTTGGTGTGAGAGCTTTCTCAGCCAGTTATCACAAACTGCAGATGATTCTCAGTCCTGCTTCAGGAATGGGACTTAAAGCAACATGGCAACATTGCCTGACCAGCTGTATATCACACATACCTCTGTCATCTCTGCATTTTTTGCCGATTCAGACAATATTAGTTCGTCTTCAGTGAAACAGAGGAAACTTGCACCATTAATCTCAGAATGATGGTTGTTTTGGAACATCTCCATTAAGTAAAAAGCACCACTTACTATAATTGGCCTGAGGGAAAAGATAAATGTAAAGTAATGCCTAATTCTATAATCTGATTCCTTCAAAATAACAAAATTAATTTGGGGGGTTTGATTAGTTGCTCTTTGGTTTGGGGTTTTTTTTGGCAGGGGGAGCTGTTTGGGGTTTTGGGGCAGATTGGGGGATTTTGTTGTTGTTTTATAACAGGAGTACCACCATTGTTTTCCACTAGAATGAACTTTGTTTATTTTCCAAAAACATCAGGCTCCTTTTTATTGTGGCCTCCAGAAACTCTACTCACGGGTTAGACCCCTAGGCTGCTAAAGACAGAATTATTAGCCTTTCAGGTTAAGGACAGCAAAATGTTAGTTAAGGGTGCACTGTATTTTCTGGGATTCTTCTCCTAGTGAACACACGTATCCTGCTGTAGGCTTTGCCTGATCTCCACTGCAGCTGAGCCTGTACCTGACTACGTACCCCCTGGACCGAGACCCCAATCCTGACTCACAGGTCTGACTTCTCCCAGCTTCACCTCAGGCCGTCTTCATAGCATGTCCGGGAATCGGAACTCCTGGCTGAATGCGGTTACGGTTGCCAAACGTACTCCGTTGCTCTGGTTGGGGTACTGCAGAATGATGCCCTGATTGCTCACTTTCCCTGCAGGACAGCCGGCCCTGTTGCTCCCTAACACAAGCTATTGAGGTTTAACAGATAAAATAGAAGGTAAAAATTCTCCACTTAATAGGCATATACAGGGGAAAAACAAAAAAAAAAACCCAAAAAATTATTTGCCTCTAGTAATCCACAGGTCAACTCTGATTCTGACAGCAAAAGATCTAATTAAACAGGAGACTTACACCACTCTGGAAAGTCACAGCTACAATTTCAAACTCCATTGATAATCGCGGGTATGAAGGTACTTGTTCCTTCCTATCTATAAGGCACATCACTAAAGACTTTTTTCTTGATTAATAATAGACTTATCTTGATTAATAGGTATGATTTTAACCTACAAAAAGAGTTACAATGCATGGGCCTTCAAATTATTCTTTTTTCAAGAAGTTTGTTTGAAATAAACTTTGCATATTCCCAACCCCAAGAACGGGCTTGACAGTGCAACTCAACCACGGAGCACGCAAAATACTGAAAGAAAACCAAAAGAAAGTCTACAGACTCTCCCTGAGATGCTGAGAAACTTGACGGATTTCAGCTGGACTTCTAGGAACTTAACTTGGGAAGCCAAGAGAATTTGTGCCTACACAAAACACTATTTCGGAAGCATTTCTGTCAGAGATGTCTCACTGGATGTTGTACAGGTAAATATTCTGTCGTTTACGCCGAGCACAGTGAAGATTTTGATTTGCCTTCTCAATCTATTCTGCTCTCTTATGTCAGTGAATATAGAAACAACAGTAACTTCGGAGCCTTACACTGAGAATTTGTTATGCCAGACTGCCCAGAGCAAGTACTTACAAGAGAAACAAATACGTTTTAAAAATTCTAACAAAAAATACCTGAATTTTACACAGCACAAAGCTATTATTAATTTTCTTCAGAACATATCCCTTAGGACACATATCCTTTTCTTTGTTGCTTTTACATTTTCTCTTACCTTTGAGCTACTGAATATGTACCCCAACTTTTAAAATGTCACGAGCTAGCCTATGAGTTTATTATCTGATCATATGATAAAATGTACTCTTTTTACATATGTACCACATGGCAAACAAAACTGAGTATGTTAAGATTACTCTTCCCAAATGTACAAGGCTCACAAGTCAGGTATCAATTACTAAAAGACTTTGTTTTAAAACAGAATTCAGTGTTCTTTTTAGTCATCTTCTGGTGTGAATTATCTAGAGATCATGTTTTTAGGCTTGGCCCTGAGACTCTTTAATACATCTTTAATTATCTTTCATGTCTTAAGAAGAAAAAAAAAATTAATATTCTTGGGCACATGATAAAATTGCCTTATTTGTAACGCAGTTGTGGATGGCCTTTCCACAAATATGTATTTAAGCAAAGCCTTCTTCAGTAAAGGATTCCGAGATGAAAACAATCCATCATTCACATATCCTGAAAGATCAAGTCTTTAAAGGTGAATACAATTCTTCACTCTCATCAAAGATGATTTAAGGCTGACAAGTAAAGCTCTAAAATGTAGGGAGATTATTAGAGGCCAATAAAGATGGATGAACTGACACATTTGATTTTTGGAGGCAACAGAAGAGCCAGAAACAGCAGCGCTATTTTATTATTAGTTAATAACAAAAATTGAATAGTCTTTAGTTATGTGACCAGCAGTCAGCAAAACCCTTAGGACGTCATTTTTCTAATTTATTCCATAGTAAACTGTTTAAAAGACATGATGTGCCCTCCATTTTTAAATGATATATTTTATAATACTATTTTATTTCAAGACAATCCTTACAAATTCATTAGCCCAGCTTCACTGCGTAATTTACCTTCTCTCACTGTATCTGTTCACAGACACACGGAGGTCAAGGACACGGCTTATAAGAGAAATCATATCAAAACAAAACGCAACCCACTAGCCAAAGAGTCATGCTTCCAATCCTGCAAGTTAAAAGACTGTAAAGAAAAATAATTCAGTGGAAACATAGTTAACAGATAATTAGTTTTATGTGCAGAAAAACAAATTACTATGGAGCGTGGACAAAACCAGATTTTTTTTTTTTTCCAGTAGATCATTCTAATGACTTGAAAGCTATTCGGGTATTTCATGAGTATCCATAGGACCTTTTGAAATCTTGATATTAGACTGAACAAAAGGATTCTTGTGATGGTATCTATTCACTCATCATTTTAGACAGCTGCAATCAGAGACCGTAAGCTCTGCAGATAAAGGACCAATTTCCAATGGTATGTTTATATATTTTGCTCTTTGCAAAATGTGCAAATCATAAACTATTACTGTGTTTTACATAATAAAAAATAGTGACATAAACTTGACAGTGGTATGCATATTTTCTCTCCATAACATTCCTGCCTGACAAGGTGCTCAGGCTTCTGGCAAGGTATCCTCCACTACGCTGCACATTTGTGATGAAGTACTACCTTACTTTTTCTTCTTTTTTCCATTGCTAACGCTTCCTTTCCCCCAGTGAATCTAGGCTCATTACAATCCATTCAGCACTTCTGCTGTAACATTCGTAAGGTGATTTGTCAACACTGTGGTATGACCACATAAAAGAAACAGATGCAAGGTCCCAGACACCAGCCTGATTAACGAGTAGAATGAAGTGTAATGACAATTTCTAGTGGCTAATGTAGTAGCAAGAAAGAACTAAAAATAAACAAAGACCCTTCTGGTACAAACTATTTCATATGAGAACTGTGTAAAATATGGCAATACTTATCTAAATCTATCAACTTGTCTAAACCAATAACAGTGAAATAGTTCTCAATCACGCCAAAGTTATATGATTCAAAAAAAACCAAAAAAAAACCCAACAAAACAAAACAAAAAAAGGCCACAAACTTAAACATATACTTTGAACTGTGCTAAAACAATGCCAAACATCTGTGACTGTCGACCTAGAGTTTACACAGATGCCTGGGGGGTTTCATTGGCAAAATTTGGCTTTTCCTTCTCAGTAGAATGAAGTTGGGACCAGAAAAATCATTAAGCAGTGGACATAGCGGAATCAGGGGACCTAACTGGATATTTTCTACTGTGAGGAAAATTAGGATATGTGTGGTCTAATTTTAGGAGCTGATAAAGCACAACGCATACTTAACATGGTGGCATGAAATGAGACACTCAGGAGTGGAAACAAATTCACTGCTTCTGTCTTAGGTTGTTTCCCTTTTGCCAGACCACCCACAATTACCTCACACATCCCAATAAATAAACAAGAAAACTCTTAATCTACATTCTTGCATCTACTGGAGTTAATTGAACACTGAAAATTGAGGACTATGTTAGGAAATTTGCACACTGCATATGTAGTCACAGAAGGTTGAATGCAGAAGTATAGAAGAAATTAGAGCAAAAAGGCAAGTCGTTCAATAGCAAAACTTAAGTGTACTTTAATACTCAGTAGAGGGGACTGATAATCAGGTGGGAGTAACATATACTCTGTGAGCTACTGGACTGTCACAAGATTCTGACCTTCAGATTGCTTCTTCAGAAAAGGCTGTATTGTTCCCAAAACGCGTAGCATCTGGCTAGCTCACAATTTTGAAGAAAAAAGGTAACGATCTACAACATACATTAATTTTAGTAATTTTTTTTCTTTCATCACCTGACTTACTAAATTAAATGTTCAAGTTACTGGCCTAGTTCCATGTTCTGAACTGGGGACAAAAGGCATTACAAAATCATATACAGACCAAAGATACCCATTTCCATCTTTTACTGTTATGGAATATCCCCACTGATTGTGGTCAAAAGGTAAGCATTTGATGCCGTTCTCTCTTTGAACATAAATTTTCAAAACTTTGACCTTAGGAACCTATTTTGCTAAAGTTAATAACATATTTATGTTTTCCAAATACTTTCATTTATCTAAGGCTCAAATTTTTAAGAAGTCTCAGGTGACAAATCAGAACATGTAAACCAGGCTCTTGCTCTCAAATGACCACTGGAGTAAGAAACTTGCTCTTACTTCCTTCCTGGTTTCCTTATCCTCTCCCCAGTGTCATGGAGCAGTTTACCTGTCCATTACAGTTTTCTCTTAGAGTTAAACAAGCTACATGTTGCCTTACCTACCTCCTTTAGAAATTCTACCCAAACATATTATGCATCCGTTAGGACTACAGTCTTATTCATTGTTTTGGAAATTCTGGATAATAAGCACAACCCAAACTTACATTCCTTCCCAATCTTATTTTTAGTCCTGTTACCAGTGGAATAAGACATTACGCTATCGCATGGCCAGCCTATATTCACCCAAAATTTTTCTCCTGTTTCTAAGTTCAACCAAATTTGACAAAGCAATTAAGATCTTAAAATTATTAATATCTTGTATTCTTGATAATCAGCATCTAAGGAGAGTGTAGTCTCTATTAGTGCTCCTTCTGAGGAAACAGGATAGAGCTGACCTTTTAGCCACCTTTATCCATAGGGCAATAGGCAGTGACTAACTAGGCCATTAGCACACACCTAATTCCAGACCACCCCAGTATGTCATCTATGATCTTCCTGACAGGCCACACAGCTGAACGAAACAAAGTTAAGAAGGATTTTAGGACATGAGGGAAAGAGGGATGGGATGGGGTAAGACTGAGACTCTTACATGGAATAGGTAACCTATGAAAGAGAGAACTACTGGGAAAATTTCACTGATGTGGAAAAAAAAAAATCAAGAGCAAGTTTTGGGTCAAAAAGGGAGCAGGGAGATCCTGAGGATACTGCAGTGAGAAGAGTATTATACCACCATATGAACCATGATCCATTAGTCGCACAATGAATAATAATGAAATATAACTTTGAATTAATAACAGCAAACCTGCACATGCATACACACATTGTACATTAGCCATAACAGCTCTGAAGCTGATCATTCAGTCACACACCGAGGTCTCACAGGTGTTGGTTAATTAGATGGCTGAAAGGATTTGAGAGATCTTTCTAGAGCAAAGTTAGCACTAATGACTAAATTTTTGTGGGGGGAAACCAAAGAGGAAGAAAACTTTGGCTTTGCCATTCCCACACTGTAAGTATACAGAGATATATGAAAGGTATTTCAGACTACATCTCCTTCAGGATTGAGAAAGCAAACAGAAAATCACATGGGGTCATCATGCCAGTGGCAGAGAAAACAAACAGCTGATCTTGAGAGGCACTGGTAACCTGGAAATTGTGCCTGTGCTTTTAAACTAGGATGGAAATCTCTACACTATGTAATCGGTCAGCTGTATTGTTTTTTAGTTTTAATATTATTGAATAGCACAGATGTGGACATTTTGGCTTACCATCCTACTTAAAAAATAAATTGGGATAGCTGCAGAAATATGTCTTGATACTGTGCCTAATGCCACATTTTAGAGATTCCTCAAGGCAAACAAGAACAGGTTGCCCTGCTATGACTCAGGCATCTTTTGAATCATATCTGCTATTATAAATTGGCTTGGAGAGCATCTTTCTACGTTATTTTTTGCGCTTTTGGAATTAATAGCCATTGCTGCTTTCAAATTCCAGCCTTCTGTCTCAAAAACTAAATCAAATTATGTTATACTGTTCCATACACATGGAGATGTGTGTTCTCCACACATACATCAATATATTTTCACATTTAAGAAAACCCAACTGAAGAAAAATCAAATTTCAGAAAAGTAAACTGTAATGGAGGAGTTTTAAACAGTTCTCTCCCAAAGTAATCCTTATAAATGAAATAAGGGCAGAAAATAAAAATGCATGTCTCTTGCAATAAACTGAACATCCATGTATTATATATAAGCTCCAGTAAACAGGTGCATATCCTTAGATTTATTAAAAATGCAGCGCTGTTGGGTTGCAGTTACTTCAGTCATGTAACTGTTCTCTGTTACAGCAACTTCATGCATACACTGCTGATACAGAATGACACAGAACAAACAGTATAGTCTTCACATAAAATACACATTAATAGAGGTCTCTTCATGCTAAACATACTATTTTAGCATACTATTTTAAACACATTGTTTGAAGTCTTTTGATTTTTCTCTCTCTTTTAGTGCTCTAGAAACAATTATCAATCATTTTCACAACCTAACCATGCATACGTGTATGCAGCTGCAAGAGGGAAGAGCAAGGTAAAATCCTCACTGACATATAATCCTTCTCCGTACAACCAGAACTTGTATTACTGAAAGGGATGTGGTTGCCAGAAACATACTTTCCTTTTTTTCAGTGCTCATCTGTCTTATCACACTTTGTTTTGAAACAACGTTTGTTTCATGAAATTCTTATTTCCTCTCAAAATTCTCTCATTGATGCAGTCTATGTACCATCCTCTTTTGTATCTTCCTAATCTTGGAAGTGCTGAGGTACAGCCAAAACAATGTGTTCAAAAGACAGCAAAAACTTTAAAAAGCCTGAAAATACAGCATGAAGTACACTTCTCCATCCCCATCAGCTTCTCCTTGCACCATGCAGCACCTGAACTGGTAACATACTGTTTACATTTAAGAATTAAAGACCTGACTTAGAGGTCAATGACCTCAACAGAAGCCTTTCCACTAATGTCATTTGGCTTTGGACCAGGTCCTAAACCAACAGAGGTCACTAAATTGTTCTCTTGTGCCTTGTTTTTTCTCTGCCAGTCACTCCAATTCCACCATGATGCCATACGACCCGTCACAGAAAACAGACTGACTTTTTACATCGTCACATTAACAAACCCTGAGAGCCAACAGAAATATTCAAGTGTACAGCCAATAGAAATGTTCAAGTGTGTAGATATTCATTTTTCAGTACGTTCTAGTTAGTGCCACATCTTGGCTTAGGCAGCTAGCACCAATGAGATCATTTTTAGCTCTTCATTTGCAATTTAGTGTTTGGAAATTAACAGTTTTTAAATCCATTAAGAATTTCAAGTCTAGAAGGAGCCAGTTTGCAACATCCCTTACCCATTCCAAACATTGCTCAAATCCTAGCTCATAAATGTCAAGTTTTATAATGCATAGTTCCATTTATATGCAAATTATGACACAGAAAAGGGTGAATTTTATTTACTTTCCTCTGAAGGATTTCCTTCTTTTATGCTTTTGTTCTTATCTTTATGCAGTGGATTTCTTTTTGCCTATCACACCCCGTTTATCTGGGTGCTGAAGGACAAGCCAATAGCAACAAAGTACTTCAGAGAATTTGGGAACATTGAATGCAAACTGCACCCTCACTGACCCCCGGGAAAAAAGGTACCTTTCAAATGTATTTTATCTGGGAACAGAAATTACATAATGCCTTTAAATGACAGTAGTAATAACATCTAAAAAGTTTCCACTCTCTTCCACAAAAAAGCAACTCAGTGATCCTGGAGGTTTGAATAAATCACAAGCAATTAAAACTGGGTGTGAGGCAGATTGCAGATCTGTCTTCATTTCAAACGTCTGTAAGCTCAGCATTGGTCCTTCCAAGAGTCTTTACGTGATCCAGAAATAAACCCTGCTATATAGGTTACAGTGAAACATGAGAGTGCCCTGGAAAAGAAACACTGCTTTGTGGGGAAGTGATGCCCAGAAGAGCTTCAGGCTTTAAAGAACTAATGAATCTGGCCTCCTGCAGATGCTATTCTACTAATTTGCCATTTCTTCCCTCAGTGCATCTGTCTGGTTCACTATATACCACAAAATGTGTTAGGAAGTTCATTATGTCTGGTTAGATAAGTTAGTGCTGAATGAGAAATACTACCAGCTAGAAAAAAGAATAAGAGAGGAGGGAAAACAGTGCCCTGATTCTTTTGAAAGTATCCTGTAATTCTGCTCTTTTTAGAATTTATTTCTAATTCTCTTAGAGATGATAAGAACTTCAGATAGTTATTATTAGGATACTTTCAACATTTCAGAGAACTGAAGTATGTGATCAGACTCTAGCAAGACGACAGGTCTTTATTTCTCCACGTGCTAGAGAAAACAGCAACAACCTCTCTGATACTTCCTTTGAGTGACTGCGTGGTCATTACCCTGGATATTCAATTTGCTAAGAAACTAGTAAAGCTACTTTAAAACAAAAAGATAAAATATTTAAGTCTTTCAGGAAGACTTGTGGGGGATCATTGCAAAGTAAATCAGTCAACAAACAATTTAGTCACAAAGCAACGACGAGATCATCCCATGTGCCTTCACATGTGACACTGGCCCGAGGCATCTCTTGTCAGCACAGTAATCAGGAGTCTTATTTCTGGGAAGCTATTATACTAAAGATTGTGCATCTTTAGAAAGCACGTATATATTTACTTTATATTGATCACAGACCAATGAGTTCCCTAAACTTAAGCATACATACATCATTTTGGCTAGATTTCATTTCATTTTTAGCACAAAAGTCCAAGGCTGATTCTCCTTCCAGTTAGTTTTGACTTCCAGGCTCCATCCAGTAGGACAATGTTGCTATAATGAGCAATGCAGGAAAACTAAAATGACTTTTAAACCAAACCTTCCTGTTACTAATGACTATCTTGTCTTTTTAGTGAATTCTTGAATGCTCATTTTAGTAAACTCAGCCCAAATAATTAAATAAAAGGATTCATCGCTATCCTCACTCTGACAAGGTGCCAGTAGTTCCTATTAAAAAAAACTCCTCTTAATGGTAATGGAAATGTAGTACCTTGAATGATACATGCTCTCTTCCTCAGTGTTATGAACTGGTGTTATGTTCCACTTTGACATGTTACTTTGGTCTTCTGTGTTTTTTATTACTAGAAATGATCTCCAATGTACTCCTGAAGCATCTGATTCGAACAACATTAACATGATGTGGAGAGGTGGGAGCAGACTGGCAAGGGAGAATACTTCACAGAACCTGAATTCCTGTCCTTGCATCATCTTATACAGAAAAATTAATACAAAATAAATACTCATTTTCTTATTCATAACAGCTAACTTCCAGAACGCAAAACAGGGAAAGTTTCAAAATAAAACTAGTTAAAGGCTGCCTCTGAATTTTAAGCCCACAAAAATTATTGAAACATCACTTCACTTAGAGACTATTAGCTAACGCACTGATTTTTTTAAATAATAAAGGATATAAAAGTTTAATTATTAACTGATAACCAAACATTTGTACACACACAAAAGTCCCCACACACATATATGTATATACAAAATTAGACTTCAGAAGAAAAAGTGTTAGGTTTTTGAGAAGCATCTAGCTTCACTATGATAGAAATAAATAGGTCTCCAATACTTGAAAAAAACTAAGCAAAAGACATTTTACTTTTATGCTCATCTACTAGCTTACAAAGGAAATAAAGACTCCATAATCAGTATTTTCTTGTTTAAAGACTTCAAAAATCTCTTCGTTGTTTTTTCCAACAGTTACGAGGAGGCTGGCCTTGCCAAAGGTGGTAACACCCCTGTTGCCAGCTCAAGGATTTTTAAAGCTCAAGGCAAGCTGAAATCTGTCTGTCTAGCACAGCCTAAAAATCATTCACACAATACAAGCCCAATAAACAGTTCATTGCCTCTAGCAACCACCTGCTCGACCCATATGTGGGCACTGAAAATCTAGTTTAAACCGTATCTTCTTCACTAGTCATTATTTATAGATGAAAGAAGTGTGCTCCGTTGGGATGCAGCTCCATGATTCAGGGAGGGCAAACTGCAGTAAGCTTTGATTTTTAAATTGCATGGCCACTATATGGAGAAAGAAAATTAAATTAAATCTCATTCACTAAACTCATATTCCTGCCTTCACCTGAGGCAGTGAATAACAACTTCTCAGCTGTTAATCTCATGCCCTTTCTAGAATTACATTCACGTAACAAGGAAGAAAAAGGATGCCAAATAGCATGACGTCTGCATCTAGCGTCCCGACATCAAATATGTACGTAATTGTATACATCACTAAAGATCTTTGTCAATACAACACTAGGAGTCAAAGTAAATATCTGTACAGATCTCCTTAGTCACAAATTGAAATAAAGTGTCCCTACCGTCCATGTGCAGAACAGAACTAGGAGCCTGGACTTATTCAGGAGTTTTGCACAACCACGTGTGTCTCTGCACATCATACAAAGAACATCAGACCTATATCATGGAATGCATCATGTCAGCTGCTGTGTCTGGGTGCTGTAAAAGGATGCAGAACATCCTGAAGCTGTATTTAAATTGACAGGGCTTACTATATTGGGAGTTTTTGCTGTCTCAGTGGGAGCCCGGGGACATTACTGTCAAACCAAGAAGCAAAGGTTGCCCTGTGAAGGGAGCCCTGTCAAATTCTTTTGCATCTTCCACAGTGAATTCTTCTCCATTGTTCATACTTGGAGACTCCATGTGCTTACTTCAGTCTCAGATCCACATCTTTAAGTTGTCAGTCACTTGAAACAAATCCCCCTACCACTCCTTTCCATCAAATCAAAGTGAAGCTAACTAGTAATGGAATCACCTCAGTGCTATGCTTTCTGGTTAGAATAAGCACCATTAGACCGATTAATTCCTATTTAATGACAAAAAAACAACAGGAGTCTCTGCCTGCTCAACATTCGTGAAACTACTGGCCAACTCTCCTCACACGTAGCTGCACATTTGTACTTAGTATATACTTCCTGCTTACCAAAAGCTTGCTGATGTCATGCAAATCAGATTAAAACACATTATACAAAAAAAAAAAAAGCTATATATTCAGTACAGCAAACTAACCCATTCTGACACAGAAAAAATAATGTTGCTTGTGGGATATCTCTAGACTTTGCTAAACCCACTTGCCAGCTTAGTTTCATAGAATCATAGGTTGGAAAAGACCTCTAAGATCGAGTGCAACCATCCACCCAACACCACCAGTCCTACTAAACCATAACAAGTTTGGCTCAAGTAGACTGGGATGGGAGGGAAATCAATATGGAAATCAAGACTTCTTCAAGGCTGGCATTCAGACATACGATTTTACGACGACTCATTCAGCTGTCTTACTCAAACACAGCAGAAATGGAAAGAGAGGTAGGCTGTCCTCCAGAGTCACAACACTTAAATATAAAAAATGACACAAATAACAATTAACTTCAATTGTGTCCTCAGTGTCTTTGTACATCATGTTATTCATACATAAAAAAGAATGCCATATAAATTTTTAGTAGTTTGCTACCCTAACAATTCTCTTGTGATTTTTGGAGAAATAGGTATTTTACAGTCATAAACGTTTTGGGGGAAGGGTTTGTTGCATGCATTAGAATTCCAGTCCTTATTAGTTTTCGTGGACCATAAAGCTAATTAAATCAAATTAAGGTTTTTTTTCCGACTAAGAATTTTGGGCCTACATCCATTAGGAAGAACAATTACTATTCTGTATAAAAATTCCTCTAATCTAATAGTCCAATGGTCTCTAACAGTCAGATCTCTATTTTCTATTTTTATTACTCTTAGATATTGGTTGTAATGAAATGAAAATGGATGGATATTTTTTCTTGTAAACATAAAGCAATCTGAATACTCATAATTGGATTTAGAAATTACGCTAACATTCACATGACATTTTTTGTATGACGAAAACAGATTTGTCAATGGACTGATGGTGGTGCTCTGCTTCACTAATATCTAATGGAAAAATTGTAACTTCTATCGCTACTGTCAATCAGAGCAAGAAAAAGCTGAAGCTTGTTGTTCTGGAGTTCTGGGTCCTTGGAAAATTAAGTCGCTGAGATCAAAATAAGTAAAGAAAAACTGGGGTACTAGACATGATCAGGTTCTTCTAGGGTTTATGGCGATTTATATACCAGAAAAAGAGAACTGTAGCTAACTGCATTGCATTTAACTCACATTGCTGAGAGTTTCCAGTTAGGTACTGAAAGCTCTTCCCAAGCAGTAAAATTTAAGGTCTTCGGGGAAAGTTTCTGACAGGAACAGTCCCCCTGCCAACTTGTCTTTGGCATGCTTAAGGCTTGTAAACCACTTTTCATGGAGCTGTCTAGCATTATTTACCAAATAGCTGGGACTTCATTACCTTTTCAAAAATAGTATCAAATACCACAATTTTCCATTTCTCATCCACTTTTTAAGTTACAAGAATTAAGTATTTAATTGAGCTTCATTAACAATGATGTACATCAAAAATACCTCTTCCGGGCAAAATGAAATTCACAGCTAGCCAGGTTTCAAAGTACAGATGAAACTCAGGACATCTCTGTTTAACTGACTTCTAACCACACAAATTTGTCTGACTGATGGACAGCTGACACTGTAATGTTGCCTTCCCTTGCAGTATTGTGACAAGATGAAAATAACTTGGATTTATGGTAAAGAATGCTGACTCCAAACACTCAAGTCGAAAAATAAAGACAGGCATACTCGTCCTGCAGCTCAATTCCTACCGAGGTATTCATTGGGAAACCCTAGAAAACCCCATTACCGAGAGTTTAGTTATGCTTAATTTTTTTAAGCAAAGTTCAAAGATTAGACTACACATTGAAGAATACCTGTAGACAGAGCTTGCTTATGCACCGAAGTATACTTGCAGGCACAATTATATGCTTTGTGATTAACAAGAAATAGGGTGACACTAGTTTTCAGTAGAACAGTAGCCTCATTAAAGAAGAGCCAAAAGGTTTGGGGAAAGAAAAGTGACCATAAAAGTATCTAAAATCCCAAATCATCCTAAATACTGGAAAATCACCTGGTAGCATATCACAGAAAAGAAAGTTGCTTTATTTGCCTGGAAAGACTGTGAGGGTATTCTTCTCATGCCAAAACAACATATTGATGACAAAGAATATAGCTTGATTTTGACAGTGAGGTTTTGTATACGGAAACTGTCAGAACAGGGTATGAGGAAAAGTCTTTAGTACTTTTAATATGGGCATATACCAAATATGGAATTGCCAGGACATCAAAGAATATCTCAAGTTGGAAGGGACCCATAAGGACCACTGAGTCCAACTCCCTGCTCCTCACAGGACTAAACCACATGACGAAGAGCATCGTTCAGAAGCTCCTTGAACTCTGACAGGCTTGGTGCTGTCACCGCTTCCCTGGGGAGCCTGTTCCAGTGACTGACCACCCTCCCAGTGAAGAGCCTTTTCCTGATAGCCAATCTGAACTTCCCCTGGGGCAGCTTCACACCATTTCCTCGAGTCCTATCGCTGGTCACCAGAGAGCAGAGATCAGCAGCTCACCCTCTGCTGCCTGCCTTCAGGAAATTGTAGACTTCGAGGAAGTCATCCCTCAGCCTTCTCCAAGCTGAACAAACTGAGTGACCTCAGCCGCTCCTCATAAGTCTTAGAAGCTGCCCAATCCAGAAGATTTATTGTATGCAGTCACTCCATCATGATAGGCATTTTTAAATTTTTTAATAATTCAGTGCAAAACTAACTTTTTTTTAAAAAATAGTATTATTCTCTTCTTTTGTCTGTGTTTTGTAGACAGAAAGGCCTATGCCCTGGAATGTTAAGGAAGCAAAAATTAAGTTTGTTATAGGATATGTTTATATTTTTTTCTAGAGTTCTTCATTGGATTTGCCACTAAAGTACAAAGACCTCTTCTCCATTTGAAGGCAAATTCCACTATTCTTCTGAACTTTTAAGGTAGGTCCCTTCTTTCTAGAAAATACCATATAAATTTTTTTGTTTTCTTAGAAAATTACTCAAAAACTATATGCTAACTGGAGCACTATATCACAATAATATGCTCAAGAGCATAACCCGACAAACAGTGAATCTGATATTTGAGTTTGTGATGGAGAGCACACACTTGCAAACTCAAACTCGGCTAACTAGTCCTCCACAGCGTGAGGAGCATTATGACATTGACATCCCTATTGAAAAGATTTTTGTTTTAAATTTAAAATGACTCTGTTGTTGTCTTGACAGAGCTAATGCCATTTTCCATGTAAATCAAGGTGTTGACAGGGATGTCCTGACAAATTTCCAGTGTGAATAACTGTACTCTTTCTCCTCCTGTCCTTGACAGGTATTTAGTTGCCTTGCGGACTTTCTAGCTGCCCGAGGTGGCTGCAAATCATTGACAACATGACTATTAAGGGGAAGCTGCTTTGTACATGCAAATGTTATAATATCCAGAAAACTGAAACAGCAAGATATTTTTTCAGTATAAAATGATTATTCATGACCATAAATTAAAACACTACTGATTACATTTTTGTAATAGCTTCCCAGTTAACTTTATGTTAATATCGTCTTTCAGAGAAGGCCCTCTTTACTTCACTTTTTCTGAAAAATTTTTCCTTTGAGAAAATCAAAGTAGAAGAGAAGTATTTTTTAGGAAAGTAGAACTTCAAATTGAACTTTTAACTTCAAAACCATCTTTGTACCAGAGGAGTGTCTTTTCCCCCCCACATAAGGAGAATAAGATATTCTACAAACACAGCTGTTATCTTCTGAGAGTGTCATTTAAGTCTGCTACATTAATTATTGTTTAGAAGTCACTCAGTCGAGTAAAATTCCAAACCAACTGATGCATCAACGAAGCAACAGGACCGACATTATGTGACTCTTCAGTCCAGAGTGAAAGAACAGCGGAAGCGTAGGAAGTGAGCTAATACCTTCCAGACCAGTGAATTCACTTAATTGTTTTATGGGGGCTACATCAAAATTCAAGACGCTGAGTACAATTCTGATGTTATCTTGATTTTATTGCATTGCCGCTTGCAGACAGACTTGAATTCAACCAGCACATGCCCACTGAAACTATATGAGAAAATTGAAGTGAGCACCACAGTTAAAAACAAAAGATAAATCATGAACTGTCTGAATTTATAATACAAAACTTGTTTGAACTTCATACCCTCCTTTCCCAAATCAAAATTTGATACTCTAATTTAGCATATTCAAAGATATTTATATTTAATTTTAACAAAAAACTAGAACAATAATATATAGGGATGATACCAGTATCTAGATTAGATAAAAAGTAATGGGATATTTCAGAGAGCAAATGTCACTGCAATTTGCAGACAACTTCAAAAGGGTATTGTTGTTTTTCACTGGTAAAGCTGAGTGAGGCTGAGGACAGATGTGAGTGAAACTGTATAAAATCATTTCAGCTAGGCTTATCTCACAACCAAATATTCCTAAGTGTGTGTAGGTTTTCCACCCAACACTTATACGTGGGTGGATTTTCTTATATCTGATCATTTGTTTGGTATTTCAGATGTGCAGATAAAACGGACAGAACCTACTCTGTCCACTCCTACTACATGATCAGATCAATGCTTTGCCTTGGGCTTTGAGCATGAGCAGGGACAAAAAGTGAATCACACAAAAAGGTGTGGGCTTGGCGCACAGCAGGCTTCCAGCCCACAGTCAGCTCTGCCTCCACCAGCTGCATTAGCTCCTTCAAGTTGCAGCACATTTGTCCAGATTGCCATCACTGAAAAAGCTTCTCCCCATGAACCAAGTTACTAGAGTGAATGTTCAGTTGTTATTCAGCCCCAAAACAGCACATCCATCTGCTGAAACAAGCACGTAATTAAGAGATGCATTGTTACGTAAGCTATATATTCCATACTGTTCCCTTGTCAACTTCGGAAGGTGTTAAGCCCAATTCATTTCTGGGGCTTCCCTTCAGTATAATTTAGATCAACTCATGATTCAGACTATTATTTGGCTATTAACAAACATAAGGTACTGAGTGGATGTGTCTAAATTATCATGGAGAAACAATTCAGCTGCACAAGGGCCCATTGATCATTATCTCCTGAACCATCCAATTTCAGCAAGTCATCCTTGTACAACTCCCACCTACACTGCAAGTCACAGCTTCTGTCTTTGCATCTTCAACAAGGATTTCAGGTTGAGGACAAGGCTAGAATCCTCAGTCCAGATGCCAAACTCCCCTCTGTATCAGGCTTCCTCTTGCCTACTTTTAGTTTCCCAGTTTTTGAGCTTTTCCTCCATATTTATTTTTCCTCTGTCAGAAATGTGGTAGTCCAAACTGCAGTGATAGAAGAACTCAGACTATATGGTTTCATACAGTCTTCGTTAGAACCTTTAAACTCACTTGATTGTTTATACTTAAATTTCAAGTTCATCATATGACTTTTTTCACAGTTCAGCTGGAGGTCAGCACCCTAGCATCATTACACCTCCTAGCACCAGTTCAAAACACGTATTCACAGAACGCTGCTTGCCCGCTTTCCAGTTCTTCATAGTGTGCTAAAGTAATCGCACAACTCAGTCATGCTCTTCAGGCTCCAAATCAGATGTCAACACACTATGAAACTACCAGAAGCTCAGAGCCAAGGAACAAAATAATTCAAAATGAGTGCATGCTTATACTTTTATCGAATTCTAGGCACAGAGAATGATATTGTCTACATACACAATCTTGTACTGCTGCACAGCTAAAGTAAACATTAACCAGAAGAGGAAAAAAAAGCTACTTGGTTTAAGATAGTAACAAAAACTGTAATCCAGCATGCAGAAAAAGGTGAAGGTATGAACTTGTCCATTACAGAATTCTTAAAAAAGGCTTATTGCACAGGTTTCATAATTTTAAAAGTACAGAATACAAAAAAAAAGGGAGATAATAGTATGTCATTTTCTGAAAAATCATATATTTTGAACTACCAAATGCTCATTACATCAATGACATCAGTTACTTAATGTCTGATTTCATCTGCAGTTTTGAATATAGTGCACTTCAAGCAAGGAGCTGGTTCAGAAAAAGTATCTTGTAGAAGCTTCTAGGATCCATACTAAGACTTCAGTATCCAACTACGCAACCAAGAGTCTGTTCTGATGACATGAAGCTATTAACTCAGGCTTTCACTGGCTTACAGGCTTGAAGCTTAATAGCCTGGAGGACAGCCATATTAACCCTAGAAAAGCACATCCAACGCAACTCTTACTGAGGCCTTATTCTGTTTTTCTAAGCTATCTCAGAACTCTGTCTTACTTATCTTTGAAACAAAAAAGACTTTACAAACAAAATAAAAACCCTTAATGCAGATTAAAATGAATAATAATGACATATAGTGTAATGCTTATATCTTTGCCAACAGCAGGCTATAACAATGTATTCATTAATTTTCTGTTATCACTGATCACTAAAACAACCTGTATTCAAAACATTTTTTTGTAGTTTTTATATTTTATGCTTATGTTGTCCACAGGACAAAAGCTCCTATGTTTGAACTAAAATTGATTTTAAAGAATAAGAGTTATGCTATTGCCTAATAAAGTTTATGGTTGCTTATGTTCAGAGCACAGTTCAACAGAGGAGCTATGAATGTGCCATAGCAGACTATACGGACTGAAATCTGCTGAGCAATGGAATAGTTCACATGCTATTTCTTCAAGGGTATGTATTTGCCCGAGGGCTTTCAATAACAGCAACCACCGAAGTACCTAACAAAGCCAAATTGTAAAAATCAGAAGAGAAGTCTATCATTCTTCCTTCCTATCAAAACAAATGTACTCCTGTTTAGACACAGGCTTTTCAGAGCAGAGATTGTTCCCTGTTACTACCTTTTTCAGAAGTTTCTACCTGGCACCAGTCTCAGATGGGGCTTTTGAGCAGCAACATACCATCAACACAGGAGTTAACTGTAACACAGCAACGAGTTATTTAAATATGTCAGTGATTTGCCTTCAAAAATACATATTTATCACCAAATGAATCAATACACTGAATCAATACAATATGACCAGCATTAGAAGCCATGAGGTTTCTCTGTCTGTATTTGATGCATGACAGCATTCATTTTTTAACATTATTTTTTTTCCTTAAGTAAAAGTTTCCCCCAGCACTTACAAAGTCTACTCATGAGTGAAGCTTTGAGAAACAAATCTGGACAAACTCTTCTCACTAGCTAAAGGGAATTAAAAAAAGCTGCAGGAGTAGATGCTGGAGCAGACAGAAACACAAAATAATGTGCTTGCTCTAGTCAAGAGGACTTGACATTGGAGTCAACTGCTACATCCTAACAGCTTGAAATAGTGTGAATGAGAACCAAATAGAAATAAATATAGAAATGATTGAACCAATCATAATTAAAGTTAGTAAAGATCCTGTGGCAGGAATAGGAATGGCAATATCACTGGTAAGGCTTGAAAAAAAGCTTGTTGTGTTTAGATCCCGATGACAGTAGAGCTGGTAGAAGCGTCTGAACAAACAGAACCCCTCTTAGCTTCCAGCTGATATTTAAGTGCTTCCCTAATGGGAAAAATATTGCCATCATATCACTGTCCCTCATGATTTCTCATGATAGAGAACTGACAAATATAAGACTAATCAAACTTACAAGGTAACCTGAGAAAACTGATGATACAGATCACACTTGCATTACAATAAATATACAGAGCATCCATATAAAACATCCACAGAAAGTTCTACTGTACACCTTAAGAATTTGGCAAGCCAATAAAACATTAATCCTTGTCACACTTCAATATCTTCTCTTTTTAAGAGTTCATTTGGCTGCAAATGGCTGTCATCCCTAATCTAAGTACCGTGCTTGTAACATATGTTGCCTTAATAACTGATCTGTGCTGGAAATGTTTATGAAACTGCACACAACAGCACAGGATTTACTGCTCCAGCGCTCATCCTCTTGGATTTCAGCTTCTGCCCCTCTCAATGAAACTTTCTACTGGGCTGGCAAAAGCAGATTTCAAAACACAGTGCGACAGGTTTTGGCAGACCATTGAGAGAGTAGTTTAAAGTAGTGCAAGGCATGAGCACCATAATGGGCAGGACCCCCAAGGCAGATAGAATATATTGCTTTGAACATCTACTTCGTACCAGTTGTTCAGCTATCATGCCAATTACCAAGGACTAGCAGATCTGTTTTGGAGCAATGCTTATATATATATTCAAATGAGCCAAAATTAATCAATAATTCTAGTGACATAGAGGATGGGAGGACATCTTTGTTCTTTTCTTCAATCACCAGTTGTGATTGTTATTTGACAACTAGCAGTAGGGGTTGAAAAGCATGTTTCAGAGTTACAAGAGACCTAAGGACACAGCAGGGTTAAGGAGTTAGACTGTACGCAAGTAAAACCTCGTATCTGTGCCTGGACAGCTCAACCTCTGTTCTGGTCCTCTGAAAAGGCTTTATTTTTAAAGGAACTTTGAAGTGAAGTAAAATATTACCTTTACCAAAAGACTGGAGTACTTGTTGTTAAATCGTGAGACAATTCACCGATTCAACTCCTGATCGTTCTATCTCCTAACATGACCCTACAAATACTTAGTTCAGTGGATTACACTTTGAATATTCTCCCTTTATTGTTGGGGGGCTTCAATATTCTGCGCAGATACAAGTTCTGAAATGGAAGGTCATTCTAGTGCTTCTTGGTTAAGCGCTGTAAAACACATTCTCAGAAACGTGCATAACAAAACTCCACACAATTTTATAAATAAATATCAGAACAGACATTGCACTTATATCTGCTTCACATCTAAAGCGGTTTACCTTTTGATCCAATGAGTAGAAATCCTAACAATACTGAAGGAAACACAGGTAACTACCGACATTCAAAAGAAATCAACACACTTTCTGCTGAGATACCTTTTAACAGCTGAAGATGGACTCGTGTGATACCAAAAAGGTTGGGATTCTTTGGTTTGCATTTGGTCTCCTTCAATCACTGTCACCATTTAAGGCATCAGGAAAGCTGAGGCAAGGGACTTTTCTTCCTTTAGTACATAAACACAACACACACAAATATACCAAGACATGCAAGGCATGACCACAGAATTTTAAATTTAATAATTTAGAGATGATAAAATTACTGTTTATTTGGCATGCCGGCCTATTGTCTGTGCTTTCCAACTGTTGTTGCTGTCCTGTTCACAAAATTACGGCACAAATGAAGATTTCCTTTTCTCTTAAAAACAGGCTTAGGTAAACAAACAGGACATTTTGGTAACTGGCAGTGGCTCTACTGTGTGTTAACAATATAAATGTAACTGGTATTGAATTTAGAACTGCCTAAATCTAGTAGCTTCTAACAGCTGGCAGGTAATGTTAAAAGACAATAAACCAGCTAAATCCCAACTGAGTGACATGAGCTGGACTTTTTGCATATTCAGATACAATTCTACAGATGACAGCTATTCCCATGCTGTTGCCAGTGACAGCTTCATGCGAGCCACTAGAGACGTCCATCCTTGCAGGCCTCTCAGCCCACTCATGCAACTACAGCAAGGCTTAAAAAACAAAAGTCTACACACAGCACACCTAGAATTTACCTTACATATTTTATAACTGCTAATTTAGAAGAAATTGCATGTCTTTGCTCATTAGAACACAGTGGCAGCATTTGCTATTTATGGCACCCTTCCTTTCAAGTCAGCTGCCGTGTCTCTGGAGAAGCGCTTTCATTATTGCTCCTACATCACAAACTTCTTCCTCTCTTTCTTTGACCTGCCACCTACAATTCACACCACTCAAAGCACCTCTGTAAATATTTGCACAGACAGTTGCAAAATCAAAACCCCAAACGTAGGACTAGGACACAGGGGGTCACTACAGCCAGTAAATAGGATGTAACAGTCAACGTGCAGTGCTCTGCAGGGACCATGCAGAAGAAACAAGGCATATTGTATTTCCAAAAGGGGAGAGAAACTGGTGTTAGGACCAAATTAGGAAAAAAAAAAATAAACACTACCACCTTCTTTCAATGGAACCAATTTGTAAAAGTGAAAGAAAGACACCATAAAGATGTTTCGCTGGTTCTTTTGGACAGATTCCAGAACATGAGCATTGAATTAAGTGCTCTGTGTTCAGTTAATTGTTTTTGTTACCTAAACCTTACTAAAGGAAACACCGGTAAGATCAGCCATTTCTATATTTTATTCCAGTTCTAGTGGTTATGGAGTAACTTCTGACATTCTACAGAGGGTTCAGCAGTTATAAGAGGTTACTCAGTTCCAGCTGCTAAATTGCATTATAAAATAGACTAATATTAAAATACAATCTTTCCTTATAATATTTGTTGGAGTTCTCATGGATGACTAATGGAAGGAGAAGTTCCACAAGTCCACAGTTGCTCATAGGAGGTTAGAGAGATTCACAGGATAACCTGTTGAAAAGTGAGCCATGCTAGGAAGTTTGAAAAACCCTCATCTAAACGAATTTCAGTTTCTGAACAGCAAACTTCAGCACCTGCGTGGACTGTATTCCCTTTTATAGCATCAATGACAGTTTGCAATTCCAATTCAGCATTGTCTTCCCCATCCTAAAGCAATGTTCTAACCACCATTCTGTAAAAAAAAAAAAAAAAAAAAAAAAA